>ERZ1292625.1622-Hain-H41-01um-R1-1622-length-25445-cov-5_pt1 | contig 25445 bp, 20 predicted proteins | sample MGYA00564400_ERZ1292625 | MGnify/ENA primary metagenome ERZ1292625 (study PRJEB36523, sample SAMEA6512639) | groundwater metagenome | collected 2019-01-08 | study: AquaDiva: Metagenomics assemblies of 32 groundwater samples | reverse complement strand
CTGCTGAACAGGCTATACCAATGTCAGGAGAAGCTGCTACGGCTATATCTGATCCAAACGCAGGAAATCCAGTCGACTATACGCCCGAGGGATTAACACCATCTGAGGTGACTGCTCAAGCTGCATCAGCTGAGCGTTTAGCTGATGCACAATCACGCCGCCGAGCATGGGAAAATTTGCTAAATAATCCGACGGCTAAAGAGATTATCATAACGTTGAGTGCAATTGCAGCGCAAGTCTCATCGACTGCGGCTAATACGAGTATATACAATACATCAGGTCTTAAGAGGGATATCACAGAGTTCTCTGATCCGATGCCTCCACATTACACTGTTCCATATGTTGGATTTTTTGGATCGTCAGGTCCAAATCAGACAGACATATCAGATGTCTATAAGAAAATTGTCGATAGAATCATGGTAGGGCGTTCATTATTCAATGTGATAATTGATACGATAGGACACGTAAATTGGGCCCTGGATTCGAATAGCTTTCAGGGAGGATTATCTAGACATAGTGGTCTAAGCAAGACGACGATGATGTATCTGTTGTTTGAGATATTTTTTACTGTCGTTCAAAAAATTTCATCTGTCAATTTGACAAAGGTCGTAACGATTGAAGATATCCAGCAGGATACTTACAAGATTAAGATTGATGTATTGACTGATCTTGACACGTTGACAGATATTCAACGATCAATTTTCTCAAGACAGATTGGTGATGATGTCATCATCGGACCATATCTTGACCCAGCTGTCAAAACGTTCATTAGCAACATAAAGCAAAGACTTATTGAGGATGATGTTTTCATTGACAATTCGCTTAATGCGTTACGAGCAATATTCAAGAACATTCATAAGAGCTCAAGCGCTGTGATAGAGAAGCTATCATTAGCTCAGCCTAAGGCAATCTTAAATAGATTAGGCCCGCTCGCCTCTGTTGCATCTTTGCCGCAGCAATTGATATTATCTCATGTTGCTCTGGGAAACCTAGACGCCTCTTTTGGAACAATATCATCTCTTGTGCCTGCACTTCAATCTGCACAACAAACACAATCAGTGAGTCCCTTCTTAGACGATTCGTATATAGATGATTCATTGACCTCTAGTCTTCGTAGACTATTATCAGAGCAAAGGTTCAGCACGGCCAATAATGGAATCAAGATATTGTCTGTAGGCCTTCCTTCTGGATTTATGAAACATCTGTCTGGTAAACGAGTCAGCACAAATGAATTCAATACTGGTGCGCCGAATCTGACTCCCGTTAGTCAAAAAGACGTGATCATTGTCAACGTGTATAAGCGTGATTACGAATATGATGCAATCATTTTCAAGCCACAAAAATTCCTTTTTGAAATGACACGAGTCTATTCTCGATACGTAACATCAGATGTCGGACAACTAAGCCAGATACAAACGTCAGTACAGGTATTGTCTGAACTTCCAGAAGATAATCATCACGTTCCAGGAGCGTCGATCGGGGTAGACAGATTTGGTCGCGTCATTCCAGGGTCCACTATAGGCTCACAACCAGCTAGCAATTCGACTAGTCAAAATAATGAAAGTTTGATAAGTTCTTTTGATACGTCTATGTCAATGACCGTCAACTATGATTCTAAACTAAACAGCAAATTTGAATCATTGTTCGATATAAATGATGATGAAGCTTACAGTTTTTTGAATGATCAAGAAAAAAAGTCACTGTTTAAGAATCATGTGATAAGTTATCTTCTTTCATTGTATGTTCGTACGTTGACTGGGATTTCTTTAAGCGAAGATTCATTCATCTTAGGATTTGATGATGCGTCATATGACATTGATGCAAGGTCAAAGAAATTTTTTGATGATTTGATAAAGGCCCATATAGTTGGGATCGTGGGAGGAGGTCAACAAAATTCACATCTTAAAAATTTAGTTGATAAGTTAAAAGATGCATCTAACAGTCAGGCAATCGATACATTGTTGGAGCAGATGGCTACCACGATTCCAGACGTTACATCAGGCGCAAAGATTGAATTAGGCCAAGACATGCTAGGATTCTTGAGCATCTTTAGCCCTAAATCGATCTTCGGTGGTGGAACAGTTCACTCATCACGTATCTTAGCACCAAAACTGTTTGAACGTATCTTTAACGTCATCGTAGATGAAAATGATTTTGAAATTGACTTAGCTAAGACCGTGCAGAGTCCAAACAACACTGCCGGAGAAGCGATGTATAACGCTGTCAAATCATTGAATAGCGGTAATGATGGTATGACTATGATAAAAGAGACAAAGACAGATGGTGTCGTAACATCAGCACGTTTGATGAAACCTATGGGCGATAATATATCACTTGTAGAATACTTCGTAACGATTGAAACTGCAAATAATCGAGTTGATTAATGAGTCATTCATACCCATCACGTCCAGTCGCTTCAATAAATGTGCCCGAGGTTTCTCAATTCTCAGCCAAATTTCACTATGTGTTCTTTACACAAGATGAAGCGACAAATGAATCTGGGAATGTCAAGAGCAAACTATTAGCGAATTCATACGGATTCGAACGTTCGATCACGGATACATTAATCAATAAAAGAGAAGTTCCAAGATTCATTGAGTTTTCATTCAAACCTGTCGTTCTTTTGCTTTCACAGGCCACAGCACCTGATAATAAAAGTCAACGACAAGAAACTGCTCTAGGTGACATTGATCTGAATATGCTCTATAATAGAATGGTCTCAGAAGAAGAATTTTCACGTTTTCATTTCACGGGCATTGATTTTCAAGATTCTTTGTTGGACGGAAAATTATTCTTCTTGACATCAGGTTCAGTTGCAAAATCGATATCAGAAAAGAATAGAACGTTGCAAGAAGGCATTGGACAACTGCAACAGGCTGTCACTGAGCGTTTGACTGAGGGTTCGACGCTTCAAGACGCTGCCAGGTACTTAAACGCTGAGATGAATGGCGTTGTCACGTCCAAATTCATAATTGATTCTTTGAATCAGATACAAGCCCAGTCAGCACAATTGATTGATACTGATGGTCAACTGGCTGCAACGATACGTGTTTTTGATGACATAAAAGATGTGTCGTTTAGAGTACAGATAAATAATCGTGTCATCAAATCAGTGATAAGAACAGCTAGCGAAGATACGATCAGCAACCTAGCAGATGAAGCATCTGGCATCTTGTTCGACGCCTCAAAGATCCAGTCAGAGGCAATAGCTTCATCAAAACCAAAAGAGATATCTGAGAGTGATTATTGTCTTCAATTGAATGCTGACACACAAGTCGTTTCGATACGCAATTTGGCGGAAGCTAACGAAGTAGAGACATTTCGAACGACGGCTAGGGTCGTAGGATATGTGATAGAAAAAGCTAAAATGACATCTGATGGATTAATTCCTCAAGAGAAATTGATCATCAATGGCCAAAAATCGACGACTGCTATTGATACTGCCGTGGCGTACGGTAACAAATACGTGTACGGAATCAGAACAGTCCTGGCCGTTGAGTTTCCAATGTTTGATATCGGATCATCTGGTGGTGCTAGCTTCAATGCAGTGACGTTATTGATAAAATCTAGGACGAACAAAGTCGTCGTCGATTGTATTGAGACGACGCCACCTCCACCTCCTTCAGACTTCACAGTCAATTGGGATTCAGTTTCGGCTTCTCCTAGGTTACTTTGGACGTTTCCTGTAAATTTGCAACAGGATATCAAGCGCTTTCAGGTCTTTAGAAGAGCTTCAATAAATGAACCCTTTCAGTTGCTTAAAGAACTAGATTTTGACAATTCGGCGGTCAGATTTGATAATTTTGAGATCGTCGAGCCTAGTCTAATAGAGAAGCTTGCATTTCCGAAAACACATTTCATTGATAAAGATTTTGATAGGACGAAGAACTACATATACGCCGTATGTTGCATCGATGCTCATGGGCTATCGTCACAATATTCGATGCAACTTCAGGTATCATTTGATAAATTCTCAAATAAAGTGACAAGAAAACACATTGCCACTTCTGGCGCACCAAAACAATATCCAAACTTTCATCTATTGATTGATACATTTGTTGATACGATGAAGGTATCTGGGTTCTCGAAAATGAAAGTTTTTTTTGATCCAGAATACTTATCGTTGACTGATGCTGCGGAACATGATTTAGGGCTCCTTAAGACGATTAAGCACAACAATTTCAACAAATACATGCTTCAATTCATAAATGTTGATTTACATAAGAGCCGTATCTTCAATATAATGCTGGATGATCAGCGATAGGAAATAGTTTCATGGGGCTTCTGGACAACGCGACGAATAATATCATGTTAGATGCCGTTTTAACCGACAAAGGCCGCGAACTTCTATCAAAAAATGATGGATCATTTTCAATCGTTAAATTTGCTCTAGGTGATGATGAAGTCGATTATGGTATTATCAAAAAGTATGGACGCACAGTTGGCAAAGAGAAGATTGAAAAGAATACGCCCATCTTTGAAGCTTCGACGAATGGTTCTTTGGGTCAAAAATACAAGGCTATAAGCGTATCAAATCCAACCTTACTTCGGATCCCAAATGTCGAATTGACGTCCGGCGCAACTTCAGGTGTAGTTGCATTGGGGACAGGAACAAATACGACTAAGTCTGTCACAATCGAACAAAAGATTGTGGGAGAATCATCAATCGACGTTGAATTGATTGACCAAGCGTTTTTGGTTGAGCTTAATGAGTTATTCTTGCAAATCGTCGGCCTCGGCGCGCCTGATGACCGTGATCCAACTTCACGTCGAGCCATGTATCTTCTGACCCGTACAGGAACGAACACGGGCTCTGGTGGTGGAGCGAAGCTAACATTCACATTGCAAGTGAAGTCATTGTCTGATACACAATTCACGGTTTTTGGTGTGAAGGGAAATAAAACCACCATCCGCACCTTTGTAAAAGTATCAGGATTACAATCCGGCGCAGTCGTGGAATTCCCTGTCGAGATAACAAAGAACTTATAGCAGAAGATTAACATGATGATACAAGAAGATAAAGCGATCACTAAGAATAAAAGAAGAACACAAAATCTTTTTTGTTATGGATCGATTTATGTCATTAAGAATCGCATTACTCAAAAAGAGTATGTTGGTTTGACAACATTAACGATCGAAGTACGTTGGAAACAACATAGCTGGTATGGATTAGAAAAAAAGCTGAATAGACCTTTGTATCGTTCTATGAGAAAACATGGAATTGATGCATTCTCGATCGAACAGATTGAAAGATGTTCTACGTTAACTGAGTTGATCGATAAAGAAAGATATTGGATAAAGAAATTGAATACGATGTCACCAAATGGGTATAATCTTACGTCTGGTGGTGAAGTGTTCGGTGGTGCAAGATCAACTAAAAGAGCGCAAGAGGTCTGTGATAAATTGAGCGCTAGATTGATGGGACATCCAGTTTCTGAAGAGACAAAGCGAAAGATAAGCTTAAGAAAAAAAGGTAAAAAGGCATCTAACAATACAAAGTTGATCTTGAGTTTAGCACAGAAGGGAAACGATCATCGAAATCCCCGAAAGCCTGTTTCTCAATTTGATTTAGACGGTAAGTTTGTTAAAAGCTGGCCATCAATGACAGCAATTTGTAATACTCTTTCTTTAGACGGAATATCTGGTTGTTGTAATCGAAAAATTAATATATCTGGCGGGTACATTTGGCGATATACGCCAGATACTGTTACAGAAGAAGATTTAAAAAAGTTAGAAAAGAACATTAATCGACTTGAGCGTGTCAAGCCTGTCATCGCGTATACGTTCGACGGTAATGAAGTAGGCAGATACATTTCGATAAACGAAGCTTCGCAGAAATTGAACATTGGCAAGTGTGGTATTGCTAGATGTTGTCATAAGAGATTAAAAACGTCAGGTGGATTGACTTTTAAGTTTGTGCCGAGCGTTATAACGATAAAGGATGTAAAAATTGGCGACATTTAAGGAACTCAATAGTAATGATATAAAGACTGCAAAATCGTTCTTAAACTCACTTGTAGATGTGATACAAGAGGATATAAGTTCTTCTATATCACGAAAAAAATACCAAGTATTTGTAACAGGCGGGCTCGGCCCGGGGATTACCTCATCTCTGTTTCAGACGATCTATGACCAGGATTTCTCATTCCAAACGTCTAATCCTATCTTTGACATGACAGTTGGTTTATTTGATGGCGGAACGACGGTGACTGATATTGTATTAAGCACTGATTCAGCAGGAAAGATGTTGTTTCCATCAACGTCAGTGATGATGAGAGAAAAGATTCAGGTCTATAAGCAGTTTGCTCAACTCTTATCTGGCTCTGCTGACAACGCATTTTCGATTGAAACATCAGCCGGCGCGACCACGCGGATCAACGAAGCATTATTCATTTGTTTTAAGCGTCTGTTCTCGCGTGATCAGATCAAAAGAGAGACATTTGCGTTGAAGATGTACAGATCTGCCGCGCTAGACAACGCGGAAGGTGGTGCTCCTGCTGTCGGATATATCAAGAATTTGGCGACGACTAGTACGTCTGGATCAGCGATATTCACTGACGTAGGCGCAGCATCTGACAAGAGACAGACGATTGCGGGTTATCAATTTGGGAATGTCGTAAATTCAGCAAACACTAGTGAGAATGTAGGACTAATATTTTATGAGCCGGGAATTGTCGTGCTTGATCTGGCATTAGCGATAAGTGGGACACAACATGTTTCAGGCACGATCAAGGCGATGAACGTTAATCGTCCTGATGGTTTTGCACCAGTAGGTACGATGATCATTGGTTCGACCATCCCTGCAATCGGCGGAAACCCAAATGCAAGATTCATCCCAGACCTCATGACATCAGCGTCGATTGATGATATCGTTGACCATCTTGCGACATGTAGATTTAACTCTGGATCAGAGACCGCGATGACGTTCCAGAACATGACTCAAATCAACTCGACATTGATTTTTTGCAGGGCAGGTGCTGATGAATTTAACTATTCTTCTAATCCAACATTCATTGAAGATTCTGGGACGAATCAGAACAAAATTGTTGTTATCGATGAAGGACAAGAGACGACGCAACGAACATTCACGTTCATTACGACGGTAGGACTCTATGATGCCAATGATAATTTGCTAGCGGTTGCTAAGATGAGTCGCCCGATTGAGAAATCAGATGAGAAAGACTTGACCCTACGCGTAAGATTAGATTTTTAAACAAATCCAATGGACTAGAGTTCGTAAGTTATGATGAGTGTACTACGTTGTTTAGGATTATGAATGTGTATAGTATTTTTGGAACGTAGGACACTATGTCATTTATCAAAGTCACGCCTGATAACTTTGAACATTCTACGTTAGTCACACATCCGAAACGTAATTTTTCTTCTTCTTCTGCCGGGATAACTGGCTCAGTGTCTATTTTTGCAAGAAATTCAGATATTGAACGTGAACTAGATTCTACGAGAATAGAAGATATCGATTTTGATGATGCGACTATCATGAATATCGATACTATAGGAGCACGTGCAATTGCTGGCGGAGCGACTAACGTTCATGATATGATGCAGCAGTATATGACGCATGCGCATTCATTGGCGACTGTCGACGCAAAGACACAAAAGTTAGAGATAAAGAGAATCGTTCCATCAGTAGTTCATTCGTCGTGCTCGATCGTCAAATCGATCATAACAAAGAGTCTTTTTCCATGGTATCGTTCGTCCCAAACAAATTGTAATTTTGCGTATACGAATTACCATTCATTAAATTTTTTCACGTCATCGACAGTTCCTGACAACAGCGTCTTGCTCTATCCTAACAGTGCTAGCGTCGTACAAGACGCACCGGCTCAAACGTATGTGTCAGGTGCATACGTTGTTAGCAGCGCATTCACGTTTGAGTTTTATATAAATCCGAGATATTCGACAGACGCTGCTTTCGATGGATTTAAGGCTGGAACGATATTTCATCTTTCATCGACATACGCTGTGAGTTTAGTGACTGGATCGTCAAAAGACATAGAGGGAAGACCAGATGGATTCAGACTGTTGCTACAGCTAAGTCACAGCACTGACACGTCACCATCAACGATTGAATTAGCTAGCTCTAACAATATGAGGACGTATCCGAATGATTTGATTTTTTCTAGTGCAGATAATCTTCTTAAACGAAATCATTGGCATCATGTAGCGATCAGATGGGGCTCCAATGCAACAAATGGTGGTTCTGGTAGTTTTATTATAGATGGAGTAGAAGACCCAAGATCATCGTTCAATGTGCCGTCTAGTTCAATAGCACCACTAGCGTATGCTGATGTAGCGTCAAAAAATCCTGCTGTGTTGTGTGTTGGAAACTACTATCAAGGCTCCAACAGCAGTACAGATTCCCAAGCGTTGTTCTTTAATGCTTCGTCTGCTACACGTGATGGACTGACTGAGATGACTAGCCTGACGGCTGATCCAGCCATCTTTTCATTTAATCACCCATTGAATGCAGAGATCCATGAGCTTCGAATTTTTGATAAATTTAGAACATTGAATGATATCCTATCTGGTTCGCTATACGGTCTACCAGAGATAGATTCATCGTTAAAGTTTTACGTTCCTCCGTTCTTTAGAAAGAGTGGTCCAACATTAAGCAGTGTCGCAGGAGTCGGTGGTGTTCTTGTGACTCCATTCCTTGAGAGCGATGATCAACTGATCACGCCGTATAACGTTGAAATGGGCTTTAGGACTGGTGGTCACATGCTCAACGTCGAAAACTTTGTCTTTGACTTTGCGTCTCTTAAATATCCAAGATTGATCAATCTTACTGGATCAGTTCAATTGACGTCAGTGTCTGATCAATCTTCTACGAACGACTATCTATACTCGTTACCAGCTATCAGAAAGCGCAATCTATCTATTTTGCCATGTGATAATGGATTATTTATTCCTGACTTCAAGTTGTTGAATGATGGTACTGCAAAGCTCGTTCCAATGGAAAATGATCTGTTCGATCGATACGTTGACGATCATGGCACGCTTGATCTTAGTTTGATCTCTCTTAATAATCTTATACCGAAACAGGTGATGAATTCGACGTCATCGATTGAGCACGAGGGATTTGAGGATCTGATCGCTGGTCCTGTTCCAGAGAATCCTAAGGCAGCATTGAACGGAGCTTACAACTGGTCAATATTTCAGCGCCTACGCGACGTAGCTTCTGATCAGATTGTCATGTTTAATGTCAGCAATTTGTTCTATGGAAAAAGGATACTTCCAGGCTCCTTTAGGATGATTGATTCATCTCTGACAGGTTCGTCGGGTAAATTTGGGATGGCTTTACGTGACAATGGAAATGGTGGATTATATAGAGCAGATGCTTTTACGAAACATGCGTCTTGGAATAATGTAGGGAATATATTCTATTCAGAGGGTTTGGTTCTAGTCAAGTCACCAAACATTCCTCTCTTTGGAAAAGATCAATTTGTTGTTGATTTTAAGGGTGAACAAAATATCTATACGCTTAAATTTATCATTCCTGTTCAATCTAGCGAATTTAATTCTTCGTCAAATCCAACATTCATGAATTTGTCTGCGAGCTTGAATGCAAATGATGCTGAATCATCGTTTGTATATATCACGGGATTGAATTTTCATGATGACAACTTGAATGTGATAATGAAAACTAGTTTTGCTCAGCCGATATTGAAGAGAACGACGGAAAGAATCGTTATACGACCTCGGATAGATTTTTGATCTGTCACATAGAAAGATGAAACATGTCTAAATTTTTGCCCAAATGGAAAGTTCGCCACGCTGAACATAACTACATAAAGTGGCTGTATAACTGGCCATTGCGTGCAACGAAAGAATCAGAAATACAAAAGGGTTTGGTTGAGTCTGGCGTCACAGTTGATCCAGATGTGTCAAGTGTCTTTGAGGTGGGCTGCGGCGCGTGCACGAATCTTGAGCTTGTGTCTCAATTGATGCCCAATTTAACTTTGATGGGTAACGATATCGCCTATGATTCAATCATTAAGAATGTTGATAAAGAACTGATAAGTAAGATTGACATCATGGGAGTTGATACTGAAACATTATTTGCCACACGCGTTTTTCATCCTGATTTGTTTATGTCAATCGATCATTCAATGCACTTAGATGATAAAACAGTTGCTAAGATGTTGAATAAAATTGACAATGAATGGTGCCCAAAGTACGTGCTTATACGAGAAGCAAATAAAACTACCAGTACGTCTGATGAAAATAGCTTATGTCCACGGCTGGGTCACGATTATAACCTACCGTCATATGAAATGATCTATGACGAGAAGAGTGCGTGTTTGCCTAAGAAAACGATGCAAGAAGGATTCTTCTATTTCATAAGAGTGTTCAAGCGGAAATAGATGGCTAGAAAACGAAGAATTCGTGGTCTCTATCTTTCAAAAAAGATGAATCTACAATTTTGTTTTAGGTCGTCATGGGAAAAGATATATTTCCAATATTTGGATGAATCAGCAGATGTCATAAGTTTTCATGTCGAGCCCATGAAAATCCCATACATATATCGAAAACGTAAAAGAAACTACATCCCTGACATCTTGATAAAATTCATTGATCATTCAATTCTTGTTGAGATCAAACCTAAAAATTTTCTATCACGCAAAATAAACATGGCAAAGTTTCAAGCTGCTAGAAGTGTGATACAATCAATGGGTATTGATGAGTTTGTCATCATCACAGAAGACGACCTTAAAAAACTTGGATTGTTTCCTAAGAAAGAAAAGAAGTTAAAGGCTAAAAGAACATGAGATTAGGGCTCGACATATCAACATCAGTTATAGGGGTGTGCATTATTGATAACGCGGGAAAGATATTTTCGATGTCAAACATAGACCTTCGAAAGATCGATGGAACGTGGGAAAAGGCTGATAAAGTCTCAGCAGAAATGTTTAGCATCACTAATTGTTCTGCATGGCCGGTAACAAGCGTGTATATTGAACAGAATCTATCAAAATTTAGACCAGGCTTCAGCTCAGCGTCTACATTGATGACATTGGCTCGGTTCAATGGAATTGTCAGTTACATAGCATATAAGCACCTTGGACTAGAGCCAATCTACATCAACGTGAATGAAGCTAGAAAAGTCGTTGGTATCAAGATCGATAAAAAAGACAAGATAAAATCAACAAAAGAAAAGATCTTTGAACAAGTTCAACCTAGGTTACCGACTGTCAAATGGCAGTATAAGACGATCAAGACTGGAAAACGGAAAGGTGAGAATGTACTTGACGATGCTTCGTATGATATGGCTGACGCATGGATCATCGCTTCTGCCGGTCTAAAATTGCATCCTTAACGTCATCTTCTGGGACAATTGCATCAAGTTTCTGTAAAATTATCCATGCATACCCTTAGTGACAAGATCAGATTCATCGAAAAATGCTTTGGTCGTTATGAATTGGGCCGAGGTGCATTGAACGCTGCCGTCAAATGTCCAAATTGTGGATATGGTGACAAGAAGAAATTCATAATCAGAACCGTTGATGATGCTTGTCATTGTTGGGTTTGTGGCATCAAAGGCAAAAATCTAGCACCAATCATCAAAAAATATCTTGAGTCATCCTTACTTGAAGAGTATGCGCGAGTTTTTGGCGCTGATAAGCTGATATCTGCTGATGTTGAAAAGATCGAACGAAAGTTGATGCTGCCAAGCGGATTTAAACTTCTTGTGCATTCGTTAAAGACGATCGACCCAGACATCAGATCAACTATCGCATATGTCAAAGATCGTGGGTTGACGGAAGACGACATGTGGTATTTCAAGTTTGGGACTAGTATCGACGCCAGTATGCACCGTCGTGTGATCATGCCTAGCTTTGACAATGAAGGTAGATTGAACTACTTCGTCGCCAGATCGATCGACATAAAAACGAAACCGAAGTATCTTAATGCTAGCGTGAACAAGCAAAACATTGTCTATAATGAGATGAATATTGATTGGAAAAAGCCATTGACGATCATTGAGGGTCCATTCGATCTGACCAAGTGTGACACAAACGCATCGTGCGTATTAGGCTCTGGTCTTTCAGACAATTCGTTGTTATTTGCTAGAATTATGCAAAATAACACACCTGTGATTTTAGCGTTAGATGCAGACATGCAGGATAAGCAGCAAAGAATTGCTAGAAGGCTTGATGAGTTTGGAATAGATGTTAAAATCCTTCCTCTCAAAAAGAGACATGACGTGGGGGAGATGACGAGGAAAGAATTTATGAGTTTAAAAGAAGAAGCAACGAATTGGAATAAGGATGCTGGATTGTTGTATAAGATATCAAAAATTTCAAGCAGTTCATTTATGAGAATATAGATGCGAATAGCACATATTGCTGATATACATTTTCGTGGACTCGCAAGACATGATGAATATCGTCTAGTATTTGAAGACTTTTTTCAAAAAACTAAAGAACAAAACGCAGATGTTATATGGGTAGGAGGAGACATCTTTCACACGAAGACATCTGGATTAACCGCTGAGTATATTGAACTTATGAACTGGTGGCTGACTGAAATGTCAAAGATCTGCCCTGTCCACATGATGCTTGGAAACCACGACCTTAACTTGATGAATAAATCTAGGATGGATGCAGTATCACCAATAATCGATGCACTCAGAAACCCACGTGTGCATCTATATAAGCAAAGTGGAGTGTACCAGTTTGCTCCTGGATGGAATTGGTGCGTATTTAGTCCTTTTGACACAGAGAAGTGGCCAGAAGTCAAGCCGATTGAAGGAGATACGAATATTGCATGCTTTCATGGTCCAGTCTGGGGAGCAGTGACAGAGGTTGGATGGGAACTTGAAGGAGAAGTAAGAGTAGATTTTTTTAAACAATTCGATTTTGTGATGTTGGGAGACATACACGCTCAACAGTTTTTAGATTATCGTGAAATAGAGATAGAAATTGATGAAATAGAGTTAGAAAAATTTCCAGGTGCCGAGGTCTTATGTCGAGAGTAAAAATCAAAGTTAAGCGACCCTGGATAGGCTATGCGGGGTCGCTAGTTCAGCAGAACCACGGTGAGGGCCTCACACATGGCTATTTGTTGTGGGACATAAAAAACTCTAAGCAATTTGACGTCAATTTTCATGAATTGATTAATCCAAATCCATTTGTGACGATCGAGTGGACCGATGACGTTGAATCAACAATGACTCGAGTCAAAAAATATCCTGAGGGTACCAGATTTAGGATTCACAGCGAAAAAGCAATATGTCAGACTGACATTAAACAATTGTATGCTGAATTGAAAGACATAAAGCATGCAAAAGAGATCGTATTCAAGACAGATAACGTGACTGATACGAGCATGATAAGTGCTGGTGACATGGTGATGCTTAAGCAAGATTTAAGGGACACCAATGTTCATATGAAATTGTTGCAGGAATATTACAAGGATACAGAAGTTGATGAAGACGTCTGGCAAGAATTAGAAGAATTGCTAAAGTCATATCTAAATGTAGCCTCTTCATCAGAAGAGGTCGTTAGAAATACGAAGTGGTCGATAAAACGACTTGAGTTTGATAACATGTTCGCCTATGGGAAAGGAAATGTTATAGACTTCAATGCTCTTAACGGAATCACCGGAATATTTGCGCCTAATCGTGCAGGAAAATCATCAGTCGTTGGATCAATCATGTATGCGTTGTTTAATACGACTGATAGAGGGCCCATAAAGAATATCCATGTCATCAATGCAAGAAAGGGATACTGTCTATCGAAAGTCATGCTCAATGTCAATGGAACTGATTATGTTGTAGAAAGACAGAGCGTGCGATATGAGACAAAGAAGAGTCTGCCATATGCCAACACAAACCTCAATCTATTCCGTCTGACAGACGGTGAGTTGATAAATGATCTAAACGGGGAACAACGAAAAGACACTGACAGGGAGATCAGAAAATTGATAGGTACTGCTGACGATTTTCTTTTGACGTCATTTTCATCACAAAATGAAATTAACAAGTTCATCAATGAGGGCTCAACAAATCGCAGGATGATATTATCAAAGTTTCTTGATCTTGATGTGTTCGAAAAATTGCATGATTTTGTGAAGAATGACTCAAATGTCTTGAAGGCACAGATAAAAGCGATGCCTGATAGAGATCCGTCAGAAATGATAGATGTATTAGAGAGTGATCTAGAAAAAACGTCTAAGAGCTTGGACGAATTAGAAATTTCTGTTGACACTAGTCAAAAGAAATTAGACAAATTGAACATTGAGTTAGCTGCGATGAACAGCTCAGCAGTGACACGAGTCGACGTTGACAGTTGTGCTGATGATCTTTCAACGATCAAGCAAAAAGAACTAGGACAGATTGGTCAATTAAGCGAATTACAGATAGCGATTGATGATTTGAGTAGTAAGATTGTGACAATTGAGCTAGCTAAGAGTACGATCGACGTTGATGTACTGAGGATAAAGAAAAATCAGATGGGTGTGATGGAAAAATCATTGGCTGCCATAGAACATTCATATGAACGAGAGAGAAATTTGCTAGATGCACAGCAGAAATCGATCAAAAAGCTGTTAGAAGTGCCATGTGGTGACGCTTTTTCAACATGCAAGTTCATAAAGGATTCGCATCTTGACAAACAGAAATTGACAGAACAGATAAAGACCGTTGAAAGAATCTCAGGTGAACTATCAGTGCTACGTTCATCATTTGAAGAGCTTAAAAAAGATAATATTGATGATCTGTTGATGAAATATGACAAAGTGTCAGCAAAAGAAGCGCAGATTCAAATTGAGCTGTCAAGAAAACTCGCAAATAAGTCCATAATTGAGTCGACCATCAAATCGTTAAAAGAACGCATCATCTCATTAGAGGCGAGATTGAAAGATTTGAACGAAAGATTAGATGTCAATGCATCTGACCAAGCTAGCGTAATTAAGACAGCGATCTATGAGCTGAATTCGATGATCAAGCGTGATAATGCAACAAAAACACAATTAGCCGTAAAGATTGGTGGAATGAGTAATGAAGTAGAAAAGTTACGAAAAGAAAAAGATCGTTTTGCTGAGTTGAAGAGACGATGGACTGTCTATGGACTTCTTCTTGACGCGACGAATAAGAAAGGTATCCCATCTCAGATAATGCGTTCTCAGTTACCTGCAATCAATGCTGAGATATCAAAAATCCTTCAAGGCGTGACGAACTTTACCGTTCAATTCGAAATGGACAATGATTCAAGTTCGATGGAAATCTATATCGATTACGGTGACTCTCGACGTATCATTGAACTAGCGTCGGGAATGGAGAAGATGATGAGTTCACTAGCGATCAGGGTCGCATTACAGGCAGTTTCTTCTTTGCCAAAGTCTGACATGCTATTTATCGATGAGGGATTTGGTTCGTTGGATGAGACAAACATCGAAGCGTGTACCCGATTATTGACGTCACTCAAGAGACAGTTCAAAAACATCCTGGTCATTTCACACATCGACGCTATAAAGGACATCGTGGACAACATGATCGAGATTTCAAAGGAGCATGGCGAAAAAGATGCTAGGATAGTCTATGAGTGAATGGAAAAGCTTTCAAAATGACAGAATGATGATGGAACATCCAAAAGGTTTTATCATCTTTAAGCCGGCCAATGAAAAAAGTCCTGTCCCGCTGTTTTGTCCAGTCTGTAAGATGGCCATGCATGATTCAGATGATGCAAACGCGTTTCGAAAGAGTTCGTGTTGTTATTTGTGCTATATCAAATGGGCTGAATTAGATAGACGTGCATGGGGTGAGGGTTGGAGACCCGATGAGACAATAATTAAAGAGGAAGTATCATTGCGTCAAAAGAAACGTCAAGAAAAGAAACTTTGGAGCAAACTATAATGTCACTGACTTTTGAAGAAATAAATGCATTGGGCCAAGTGTTGGACACGACATGGGGAAAGTCTTCAACTCCAAAGTTTGCGACGCATTCTTTTAAGAGTAAGATCGTTAACGAAGATCATATCACGGTGACCTACACGACTGTTGTGACATTCAATTCACAGATCGCCCAACACATTGCATTACAAGAATTTGAGGCTGACGCAAAAAAAATGACAAAGGTATATCTAGGCGAATGCAAGAAGGCCTATAAGGAAGAATGTGGAAAGAGTATTACTTTCAAAGTAGAGTCCGCATCTCCATCAGTCGAAATGGTGGGTATGTCAGCATATAACACCACAAAGACTGCCTATTTCAAATTGAGCACGCTAGTCTCAATAGAGTAGAGAGTTAGATGCAGAATAAACTAGCTCAAGCACGTGAAATCATCCGCTGCGGGAAAGATCCGAATTATTTCATACGCACGTACGCGAAGATACAACATCCTCAGAGAGGCTTAGTATCATTCACCGCGTATCCATTTCAGGAGACGTGCATTAATGATTTTATCGAACATCGTTTCAATGTTATCCTCAAGTCCAGACAGATGGGCATTTCATCGATCGTCGCCGCGTACGCGACATGGATGGCAATATTTCATCGTGACAAGAACATCCTAGTCATCGCCACAAAGCTTGACGTCGCCATGAACTTCATCGCAAAAGTGAAGGTGATGATTCGAAATCTTCCCAAATGGCTCGTTCTTCCGACTATCACTGTCGAAAATAAACAGACGTTAGAGTTCAGTCATGGTTCTAAGGTCAAGGCAATACCAACCTCAGATGACGCAGGTCGGTCTGAGGCTCTTTCGCTTCTTATTGTGGATGAAGCTGCATTCGTGAGAAACTTTGATGTTCTGTGGTCAGGCCTGTATCCTTCGCTGTCGACGGGTGGTAATGCGATCGTTCTAAGCACTCCCAATGGCGTCGGTGGTCAATATCACAAGCTTTACACAGACGCTGAAGCTGGGTTGAATGAATTCAATGCCGTGAAGTTGATGTGGTACTTACATCCTGAGCGTGATGAAGCTTGGTTTGTGAATGAAACGAAGGGAATGACAAAAAGGCAGATCGCGTCCGAGCTTTTGTGCGACTTTGCGTCATCAGGAGAAACATTCCTTGCGGCGGAAGAGATCGAGTGGTTGGGCAAGATAGTAATTCCCCCAATCGACCGCTACGGTGCAGATAGGAATGTTTGGATCTGGAAGAGGGGACTATCAGCACACAAGTATCTGATATCTGCTGACATCGCCAGAGGTGATTCAGCAGATTATTCGACTTTCCATGTTATTGACATAGACGAAGGTGAGGTTGTAGCAGAGTATAAAGGAAAGATGCCGCCTGACAGATTTGGAGAATTGTTATATGACATGGGAAAGCAATATTTCAATGCCCTTCTTTGTCCTGAGAATAACAGCTTCGGTTATGCAACGATACTCAAGTTACAAGAACTCAGATACCCACGCGTCTATATAAATGAGAAACACAGCACGGCCCCCCCGATAGGTGAATACATTCCTCTCACTAGCGCAGTCGCTGCTGGTTTCAACACAAACGGTAAGTCTAGGCTTGATATTCTGACAAAGCTGGAAGAGCTCTTACGAAATAAGCAGATCAAAGTCTATTCGAGCAGATTCTATGATGAATTGAAGACGTTCATCTGGTCGGGTTCCCGGGCACAAGCGATGAAGGGTCACCATGATGATCTTGTTCTGAGCCTTGCGATAGGTTGTTGGTTATTTGACGTGTCAACGTGTGGCAAAGATTCGAATAAATTGAATGATGCCATGTTGGGCGCGATGGGCACAAATTCGCATGAGATGGGTGCGTTCAATGGACTGGTGACAGGCCCCCAGAAAGATTTTGCACACATGAATCGATTCACGGCATTCATGCCATCTGCTGGTGCTGGAGAATCATGGGCAGGAGATCAGAAATCGAGCAGTGCAAATAAGTTCAATCAAGCGTTCGATTGGATGTTCAAGAAATAAGAAAGTAGACAGGATTAAAGACGGATACCAATCTAGAAAAGACTCTAGGCTCTATTGAGGATGAGATTAGGATGCCTCTAGAAAAACTTCTTATTCAAAATCAATTCGAAGATTAAACAACCCATAAAAATTGTTGTCTATTCTAGCGTATGTACTAGCAGTACATACATATCCTCTGATAACAGAGCTCGCTATCGAAATATAGGAGCAACACGTAATGGCAAAAAAACCAAACGACGCTGACACGCTGTTTAAACGGCTCACGAACCTCTTCAAGTCAGGGGCTCTAGTCAAGCGTAAGATAAAAGATTTCAAGACCCCCTCCGCTTCGACTGCCCTTGATCTTTTTAGAAAGACCCAAAGACACGCATATTCCAATGTCATAAACGCATATGGAATGTATGATAGAATGTGCGTCGATCTAGACACGATGATCCCAGTTCCAGGATCTGAGCGTTTTGTTTCAATGAGAGACTTGATCAAGCGTTATCCAGAAGGTGAAAAATTCATCGTTTATGCGTATGATGAAACGACGAGATCCTTGACTCCAGCATGGGCTCATCATCCTAGAAGTTCTGGTGTTCGTAAGACAGTCAAAGTTACTTTTGATGATGGCTCAACTTTGATATGCACGCCTGATCATCCTTGTTTGATGAGAGATACTAGCTATCGTGATGCTGGAGAATTGAAGGCTGGCGATTCTATGATGCCATTTTATCGAAAAGCGTTCAATGGAGTGAGTAAGATTGATGGAAAAAAGTTTGTTGGGTATGAATCAATTTATGTCATGCAAAACGGTGATTGGAAAGGTTGGACATCTGAACATCGATTAGTTTATGAGTGGAGTACAAAGAGCAAAGTTGAACAAGGGTATCATGTTCATCATAAGGATTTTAATCCTGTTAATAACGATCCAGCAAATCTTGATGCTGTTAATGCGACATTACATCTTGCTGAGCACGGAAAACTGGCAAAGCAACGATGGGAAGATATTGTGTTTAGAGAAAAAGTGGAGCGTGGCTTACAGGCTTCATGGGACAATGATGACGGCAGTCGTAGAGAAAAACTGGGTGAATTTAATCGTCGTCCAGACATCATTGAAAAAAGAAGAGAGCATGCGATATCACACAATCCGATGACTAATCCGCTAACAGCAAGGATTGTTGGTGATAAAGCAATAGAGCGTTTCAAAGACCCAGAAGTCAGAAAAGCACATTCAGAGCGAGTAAGCGAATTATATGCTTCTGGTAAGCTTACTACTAGTGATAATTTCAAAAATTTCTGGAAAGGTAAGAAAAGACCAGATGAATGGAAAGAAGCTCGTAGTGGAGCCAAGCATTACGCAGCTAGAAATGACATTACTCCTGAGTCTGTCATTGATGTGATTAATTTGGTCGGAACAAAAAAGACTAATGTTGCAAAAGCATTTGGAACGTCAAATCATGTAGTGATGAAAAGTTTAGGTCGGCATGGGTTTGATACATGGGAAGCATTCATCGAGAGCGTTGCAAAGAAAAATCATAAAGTCGTTTCTGTCGAACCCTGGTTAGAGATTGAAACGGGTGATCTGACGGTCGCCGGATACGAAAATTTTGCTACTAGTACCATTATCGTTCATAACTCAAGGTACTCCGATTCAAGTGAGATGGAATATACGCCCGAAATTGCGTCAGCTCTCGATATATATTCCGACGAATCTTGCTCTCAAGATGAGAAAGGGCGTTCTCTTCACATTCACAGCGATGACGTTAAGATACGAAGACTTCTCGAAGAACTCTTCTATGACACTCTCAACGTCGAATTCAATTTGCGATCATGGACAAGGAATCTCTGTAAGTTCGGAGACATGTTCCTGTTCAACGACGTGTCACCTGACTACGGCATCATAAATGCGTTCCCGATCGCCGTCAACGAGATCGAACGTGAGGAAGGGTACGATCCAGAAGATCCGCTAGCATTCCGATTCAGGTGGGTCACACAAGGAAATCAGATCCTAGAGAATTGGCAGCTGACGCATTTCAGATTGCTCGGAAATGATGCGTTCCTACCATACGGTAGCTCAGTCATAGAACCCGCAAGAAGGATCTGGCGTCAATTGATCCTGATCGAAGACGCCATGTTGGTCTATAGGGTGGTTCGATCACCGGAACGACGTGTCTTTTACATCGATGTTGCGAACGTGCCTCCTGAAGACATTCCAGCTTATATGGAACAGGCGAAGGCGAGACTACGAACGAATCAGGTGGTTGATAAGACAACTGGGCGAGTAGATTTGCGATACAACCCATTGTGTCATTCTTTAAAGACGTTGATTAAATTACAAGACGATAGGACTATAACGCTCGGAGAGTTGATTGAAGAGTGGGATGCTGGAAAGAAAGACCAATGGGTTCATTCAATAGACATTGAAGGCAAACGATTAGTTCCAGGAAAGATTGAATGGGCTGGTATCACAAAGAGGAATGCTGAGCTTGTTAGGGTTCACATTGATACTGGAAATTGGTTTGATTGCACGCCAGATCATCGTTTTTTGATGCGCGATGGAACATATAAACGAGCTGATGAATTAAGGGAAGCTGATGCTTTGATGCCACATTATGAGAAATTATCTTCTACAGAAGAAGGTTATAACATCGTTGGCTATCCTCTGATATATGACCCTTTTGATGGTGAATATAAGTTTTCGCATAGAGTCAATGCAGACGTTGCATTGTTAGAACAAAAAAATAAGATTAAGAATAATATAGACTGGACAATAAATAACAATCTCATTGTTCATCATAAAGATTTCAATAGTTTGAATTCTTCTCCAAACAATCTTGAGTGGATGGGAAATGTTGATCATTATAAATATCATGCGTCTATTGGACGTGAGAGATTGATTGCGTATAATACATCTGATGAAAAACGAAAGAAGACGTCAGAGCAAAATAAATTTTTCAAAAAAGCAGAGAAAATGGGTGCTAGTTACAATGGCACTGAGTTGCATAAACAACATAATTCGATAAGAAAAGAAGCGCAATTAAAATCTTGGGGTGAAAATAAAGTCGCTCGCTCTAGAGCAATGCGCTGGAATATTCCAGATGAATGTATCAATATTGGTATGACAATCCTTTTGCAAGACATGACTCTCAATAGAGATAGATTTTTCATCGCATTTAAGTCTGATGAAAAAGTCAAAAGCTTGATGTTGAATGCAAATGAAACATTTGGTAGGAATATCGAAAAGCTTTCGCATCCTCCATTTATCAAGAAACTTAAAGAGATGGGGTTCAGTGGGTTCGCTGATTTTAAGAACACTGTAATCGCAAAATATAAGAACCACAAAGTGTTGAAAGTTGAAAAACTAACACATACAGAAGATGTTGGATGTATCACTGTTTCAAAGTGGCATAATTTTGCTGCTGGTCCATCAATTGATTGCTTCATTGACAAAAAGTGTAATGATTTCATATACTTACACAACAGCGTTGACGAAGATTATTTTATCCCCCGTCGTGGTTCTGATTCCGGTACACAGATCGAAACACTTCCCGGAGGAACAAATACGACAGATATCGATGATGTCGAATACATCCAACGTAAGCTATTCGCTGCTCTCAAGATCCCTAAGGCATATCTCGGCTACGATGAGAGCCTTAGTTCGAAATCGACTCTTGCACAAGAAGATATTCGTTTTTCCCGCACTATCGGCGTCATCCAACGTACGTTGCTAGCAGAGCTGAATAAACTCGCGACGATCCATCTGTTCGCCCACGGATTCGAAGGTGAGGACATAATCAATTTCAATCTTCAGCTCTCGAATCCATCAACAGTCGCCCAACAGCAAAAGATCGAACTGTACCGCACGAAGTTTGAAGTCATGGGATCGGCCCCAGAAGGAATGCTTTCGAGGGACTATGTCAGAAAGAACATATTGAACTTGACGGACGATGATATTCGTGAGATCGAACGCCAAAAGACGTTTGATAGATTGTCAGATCTGAAACTTGAATCCTTGAAGCCACCTGTCCAGGAGGGCCAAGAGGCCATGGCGGGTGATGGTGAGGGCGCTGGTTTGGACGATCTATTTGGTGGTGGTGGAGGAGGCGGGGGAGGTGGCGGAATGTCTGGTCTCGGTTCTGCTGGAGGTGATCCTGGCGGAGACGAAGACCCCGACGAATTGGGTGATGACGAATCAGGAGCCGGCGGCTCTGTAGGCGGGTCTGGTGGTGATGAAATGCCAGACTTTGGTGATGAGATCAGCGCATCGGCCTCTCCTCCCGAAGATGATGAAGAGGAACCAGAAGAGGAAGCGGACGACGAAGATGACGACAAGCTGTTGACGTCTGTCGATAAGCCGGCTGTCGATAAAAAGGATAAGAAACTGTCATATGAAGATGACCATGCTCCTTTGAAAGCGAATGCACAACTCAAACGAGAGAGAAAAGGGACACGCTCACGTGAGGCCGCCGCGGGTGATCCAACCAATAGGTCACGTCGGCGTACGCATGGTCCCACAAAAACGCATTTCCCTGACTTCAATTACATGACGAAGGGCGAGGGGAATGAAGCGTTCGATAACAAGGATGATTCAGAGTTCATCAGCGGCAAGCTTGAATCGATAAGCTTGGATAACGTGATGTCGATGAAGGATCTGTTAAAAGAACAAAAAGATGACGTAAGAAAGATTCCTAGAGAAGTACGCTCCATCGTCGATTCGTTCCAAAAACATTTCAATATCCAGCCAAAACGTGGTCTTTTGTCTGAATCAATCTTTGGTGAATGTCCGGATGATGAAGAAGAAAATGAAGAAGAGATGGATGTTGACAGTTCGAGTCCGAGAGATGAATAATTACTATGGTAGGATGGATCGATGAAAGCTCACAATAAAAAAAGAAACGTTGGGCTACTGTTTGAGTTTCTCGTCAGATACATCACTGCTTCGTTGATCGAGGGCAGAGAAGCTGATTCGAATCAAGCAGTGGCATTGCTCAAGCGTCATTTCAAGCCAGGGACTGAGCTGTATAAGGAATACAGGCTCTTTAACTCGTTGGTGAAGACGACAGTCAGTAGCGATGCTGTCGCGGGCTCCATCTTGTCTGAGGCCAAGGCGGCTGTCAGACGGATAGACACAAAGAAGCTCGAGCATGAAAAATCTATGTTGATTCGTGGCATAAATCATGAACTAAATGATGATGAGTTCTATAGTCGACCCATCTCTGAGTATAAGACGTACGCCACTATCTCTACGTTATTTTCAGATTGGCGTGATAGGTCCAGTGATTTTGACGTCGATCGGTTGGTCAGTTATGAATCGAAACTGATCGAATGGCTTCTCAAGGTAAGAGAACCCGCAAAGCAACTTGAAGAATTGAAAGATGTCTCAGTCGATCGTCTAGTCGTCAAACTGATGTCAGAGAAGGTCAATAAGAAATATGAAGGCAAATTGACCAACGAACAGCGTGATCTCATACAACGATTCGTATTCTCTAGGGCTAGTGATGATACGACAAAATTGTTAGAGACATTGAATGAGCTACGGACGCAGACGATACAAATGATCGATTCATTTGTCACTGATGATGAAAATGATCCATCCACGACGAACATTCTCAAGGAGGTCAGGTCGACCGTCTTGAGCAAGCCCATTGATACATTGGACGATGCCGCAATAGAGACATACTTGAAGATCATCCAGCTTCGTGATGAGTTTAGGACAGAATAACATGGCACTATCTAGAACACAACTTAAGTCTATCATAAAAGAATGTCTATTCGAGATACTCAAAGAGGGTCTCGATGCTCCCGCTGCAGCTCCCATTCGTGAGAATAAGACTCCCGCGCGACAGTTGGTTCGCCCACAATCAGCCAGACAAGCACCTTCACCACAACAACAGAAGGAAGACATGCTTGAAGCGATCTTTAAAGACACGGCAAGCACGACGCTCCCGAAACAGATGGCGAACGAACAGTCAACTCCTAGATTTGTCCGGGAGGGAGTGGAACACTCTGGCGTCGATGAAAAGGGTCCACCCCAAGGTGCTGATCGTTGGGAGTTGTTGGCATTCCCAGACAATAAGGATAAATAGATGCAGATCATACAAGAATACCAAGCGCTAAACTATACGCCACAGATGGTGAAAGAGTCTAGAGCTGCAAATGATGGAAAGATTATCATGCAGTGTATCTTGCAACGTGCGGACTCATTGAATCAGAATGGTCGTATATATCCAAGACATATTTTAGAACGTGAGACGCGGAATTATCAGAAGTTCATTCTTGAAAATAGGGCTCTAGGAGAGTTGGATCATCCAGAGACATCTGTCGTAGAACTAAAGAATGTTTCTCATGTGATTCGTGAAGCTACGATGAGTGAAGATGGTGTCGTACAAGGTCGGCTTGAGCTGCTTAACACGCCGAGTGGTAAGATATTGCAGAGTCTCGTTGAGTCGGGAATAAAGTTAGGAATTTCTTCGAGAGGTGTTGGATCAACGGTCAAAGAGGGAGATCATCAGGTTGTACAAGAGGATTTCCAATTGATATGTTTTGATATAGTAAGTGAACCATCCACACCGAATGCCTTTCTGGTGAGAGAAGGCAAGGAGCTTTGTCAAAAAGATTTACTCGATTTGAAAAATTTCTATTCAAAATCAGACAGATTGTACAGAATAGCTAATGACATTATGTTTGGGTGTGTACGCTAATGGGAGAAAGTCAATATGTTTAATGATCCAAGAAGTGGACCAAACAATGTCTTAGAGTACATGATATCGGGTATCCCGTTCGTCACGTCCTCAACTTTGACTGCGGCAACGATATTAGAGATAAAATTTCCTTACGTCACTAGCTTCTTCACCATAAAGAACGCGACAGATACATCGATCAGCTCTTCGATGAACGTCGGTTTCACGTCTCGAGGCTTAAGCGCAACATCTGGTGGTCATTATTTTTCATTGGCTAGCGGAGAATCATACTCTGGTGAACTTCGATGCAAGGCACTATTCTTATCAGGCGCGTCTAGTACGCCACGTTATGAAGTGATCGCTGGTCTAACAAGAATCAAGGAGTACATGTTCCCGATATTGACGGGTTCTGTCGATGGCTCTGGTAGCTTTGAAGGTGTGGGATAATTTATGGGCTTTGGTTCAGGAAATAACAAACCTAATGGCATAGAGATAGTTGAATTTGAAGCACTCGGGATCGTCTCTGGAACAAACATTCATGTCTCTGGAACTGTATCACCCGGAACTGCTGCAACGATGGCTCCAGGTGTCTATCTCTTTGCTGTGACGGGTGAGACAGTGCATGTCAAGTCAGGCGCAACACAGATCTCCGGATCCGGTTCTCCATTTGTCAACGGGACACAGTTCTTCATGAAGATCAGCAATGCAGAGAATTGGGTGTTCTGCTCAGCTGGCGGGACTGGGTTAGCGGTATTCACGAAAGTTAAGCCCAATTAAACTGCGTTTTGTGCGGGAGGAACTGACATGAGTCTTGGGAGTTGCACGACAACCAGAACGTCACTCAACGACATTCCACTTCGGAACAACCTCCGCG
>ERZ1292625.1478-Hain-H41-01um-R1-1478-length-27792-cov-24_pt2 | contig 25446 bp, 23 predicted proteins | sample MGYA00564400_ERZ1292625 | MGnify/ENA primary metagenome ERZ1292625 (study PRJEB36523, sample SAMEA6512639) | groundwater metagenome | collected 2019-01-08 | study: AquaDiva: Metagenomics assemblies of 32 groundwater samples | reverse complement strand
CATTTTGCATTCATCAGACTTTGTGCCTTAGAGCCTTCGTGGCTGAATTTTGTTTCCATTTTTGGGTAGAATTTGATTCTTAACTGATTATCAGGCCAAACCACTATTGTTGCCGGCAAGGCGGGGAATCGTCCCGCTGCCTCGTCTTCGCATCGCAATGCATTCGCGGCAAAAAGCGCAATGAACGACAACCCTATGTCTGCAACGTCCGGTCCACAGCAGCCCCCCTTGAAAATCTACGAGCGTATCACCAATTCCTTGCCGGAGATCTCCGGCAGGGCAAAGGACCTCCTCGTAAAATTCCGGGTCTTCCTGCCCGACCGGCCGGGCTCGCTTGCAGGATTCGCCTCCGTCTCCGCAAAGAGCGGCGGCAACATCTCCTTCTTCCACTAAAAAAGACGGGAAGGCCGGCGCTCATTCTCCCCGGCCACGGTACGTACTACCGGGCCGAGGAATTGACTGCCCGGTAAAGGGCAGACGTCCCTTCCTGTCCACGCCCCCTCACGCTGTTAAACACCCCTTGCTTTTTTCCGTGATCTGTATTAACGTTTTTTTATTCTCCTCGCTCGCTTGTAATCGGCCCTACGATTTCTAATGCGAAAGTCGCCATCGTTTCGAATTGAAAACCGCCCATCGCGGAGGTCCGCATGCCCCCGGAAGATTATTTCGCCCACGTGTCCGAAGACGGCCGCCGCATCGCGGTGGTGGACGTGGAAACGACCGGCCTCTCGCCGCAACGAGGGGACAGGGTCAATGTTCCCCGCGTGCGCGGGATGAACCGTTGCAGAGGTTTTCGGAGTTGCGCGACGCTGCATGTTCCCCGCGTGTGCGGGGATGAACCGCTATGCCGCTGAGGCCGCGCAGTTCCGGATTGCAGCGTCCGCCAGCGATGGCGGACGAGGATTGAAACTTGACTTTTTCCGATTCTGGGCTACAATTTAATTAAGAGCGTCCGCCGGCGATGGTGAACGAGGATTGATGCTTTGCCGGTTCCCGCGAACACCGCGCGCGGCGATGCGCCGTTCCGTCGTAAATTATCGTAATCCTTTGGGCTACATCAAATTGCGCACCCACTGCTCGGCTAAAATTAATTAAATTATTGGAACCTACATGCGCCGGGTATGTGAGGGACGCCGAGAAGGAGGCCACTATGAGTCTCACCGCACTATCAATCATCGTCATCCTCATCCTTGTCCTTGGCTATACGCTTTATGGGCGGCTCATCGCGAAGCAATTCACGCTGGACGACAAAGCGACCACCCCGGCGGTGAAAATCAACGACGGCGTCGATTTCGTTCCGACGAAGCGCTTCTTTCTGCTCGGGCAGCACTTCAGCGCGATCGCCGCAGCCGGGCCCATCGCCGGGCCGATCATCGCCTGCCAGCTCTTCGGCTGGGGCCCCTCGATCCTGTGGATCGCGCTCGGGGTGGTTTTCATCGGCGCCGTCCACGACATGTCAGCGCTCATCGCGAGCGTGCGGCACCGTGCACGCTCGGTCGCCGAAATCATGAAGGAACACGTCGGGCGGCGCGCGTGGCTCGCGATGCTCGCGTTCATCTGGCTTGCGCTCGTCTACCTGATCATCGCGTTCGCCGATATCACCGCGGCGACGTTCTTCGGCAAGACGAAGGAGCTGCAAGGGAGCTTTCCGTTCAATCCCGGCGGTGCGGTAGCGGCGGCCTCCACCATCTATCTGCTGCTCGCGATCGTGATGGGGCTGGTGAAGCGGGTGTTCAAGGCCCCCCTTTGGCTCATGACGCTCATCTTCGTGCCCGCGACGCTCGCCGCGGTGTGGTTGGGCACGCAGGTGTCGACGCTGCTCGTCTTCTCACAGACGAGCTGGGCTGTGACCATCCTGGTCTACTGCTTCATCGCTTCGCTCCTGCCGGTGTGGCTGCTGTTGCAGCCGCGCGGCTATCTTGGCGGCTTCGTGCTCTATCTGGTGCTCGCCATCGGTGTCATCGGGATATTCTTCGGAGGGTTCGATGTGAAGCAGCCGGTCATCACCACCGCGCCCGTCCTCGGCTTGTCAGGATCGATCATTCCCTTCCTGTTCGTGACGATCGCTTGCGGCGCGGTTTCCGGCTTTCACGGGCTCGTCAGCTCCGGGACGACTGCAAAGCAGCTCGAGAAGGAAAGTGATGCCAGGGTGGTCGGGTACGGCGGCATGTTGTTGGAGGCGTTCGTCGCGCTGATCGCGCTCGCTACGATCATGATCGTCGCGCCCGAGGTATCGAAGGGCGTGGCGCCCGGGCGGGTCTACGGCGACGGCATCGCGCGATTCCTGACCGTTGTGGTCGGCGAGCAGGCATTCTTGTTCGCCGCGACCTTTGGCGCGATGGCGTTCTCGACGTTCGTTTTCGACACGCTGGATGTCGCGACCCGGCTCGGCCGCTACATCCTGCAGGAGCTCACAAACACCCATACCCGCACTGCGGCCGCGATCGCCACCGCGATCACCGCCGGCGTGCCGGCGTTGGTGCTTGTCATCACCGGCCCCGGCGGCTATCAGATGTTCTGGACGCTGTTCGGCACCTCGAACCAGCTGCTCGCCGCGCTCACGCTGCTCGGGATCACGGTGTGGCTGTACCTGACGGGGAAGCGCTACTGGTTCACGCTCGCGCCCATGATCTTTCTGATGACGATGACGCTGTGGTCGCTCGTGGGCCAAACGCTGCGGTTCACTCGCGGCGCGCTCGCCTCGCAGACGCCGGCTGCGGCCATCCCGCAGGTCGCCAACGCGTCGGTTGCGGTGCTGCTGTTCGCGCTGACAGTATTCTTAGTGATCGAGGCGATCCGCGCTGTCTTGCGGCCGCGGCCGACTCAGCCGCTGACCGGTATGCCGGCGTAAATGAGGAAGGCTAATGGGGCGAGGGGACGCCGCTATGAAAGAGCATGGCGGCGTTCTCGCGCAGCGCCGTCCCGATATCCTGCGTCCTGACGGTGAGCAGCGCTAGATCAGGCCTGGTACGAGCAAGTCTGCCACCGTCCGCACGGTCTGCTCAGCGTCGCTTGCCATGGCGAGAAAGAGATAAAGGGTCGGGAGTCGAATGGCTCCTACGTAGCGTCCGCCAGCGCTGGCGGACGCAGGGGGGCGATGTGCTACGAATCGAGAACTTCCCGCACCTTCTTGAGAAGCTGGCTCCGGGAGGCGGGTTTCATGAGAAAAGAATGGTTCCCGTTGATGATGCCCGTCTTTTGCAGGAGATCTTCCGCATACCCGCTGATAAAGAGCGTTTTCACGCCAGGCCGTATCTTTCGCGCCGCCTCAAACACTTCCCTGCCGTTCATATTGGGCATGATGATATCGAGGACGAGCAGCTTGATGCGATCTTTATTTTCCCGAAACTTTTTGACCGCGTCTTCGCCGTCCCAGGCCTCAATGACCGCGTAGCCGGCTTCCCCCAGTCCCGCCGCGCAGTACGTTCGCGCGGCCTCGTCGTCTTCGGCCAGGAGAATGGTCTCGTGACCGCCGACCCGTGCCGGCGAAGGCTCCAGCCCCGGCAGGACCCTGTCCAGCAGCGGAAGATACACGGTGAACGTTGTTCCTTTGCCGCGCTCGCTCAAGACATCCACATACCCCGAATGCTCTTTGAGGATGTCGTAGACGATGGAGAGCCCGAAACCCGTTCCCTTCCCTGAGGCTTTCGTGGTAAAGAACGGCTCGAAGATCCGCTTCCGTACGCTCTCGTCCATCCCGACGCCCGTGTCCGTGACGGAAATGAAGGCGTATTCGCCGAACTGCCCGTATCCGTGGGACTTGATGAATTCAGCGTCCATGACCATGCGGCCCGTCGCGATGACAAGCGCACCTCCCTCCGGCATGGCGTCCCGGGCGTTCACGGCAAGGTTCATGACGACCCGTTCGAGGCGGCCGCTGTCTGCCATGACCGGCAGCAGCCCGCCGCCGGCCAAAACACGGAGATCGATGTTCTTGCCGATAAATCCCGAGATAAACTTCTCCATCTTCCGCATCAAATCATTCAACTCATGGGGCTCAAGCTTGATTTCTTCCTTCGAGCCGAACGTGAGAAGGCTCCTGGTGAGGCTCGTCGCGCGCTCCGCTGAAGCGAGGATCTGGTCAATATGCCGCCTCAGCGGGTCATCAACGGCCAGTTTTGCCTGGGCAAGACTGCCGTGGCCGACGACCGTGCTCAGGATGTTGTTAAAATCATGGGCAACGCCCGCCGACAACCTGCCGATGGCCTCCATTTTTTGCGCGTAGCGGAGCTGCCCCTCCAGTTTCTTGAGGTCCGTGATGTCGATCAGCGTGCCGAGCGTGGCGGGCTTGCCGGCGTAATCGATGATTCCGGCGGCTATGATGACCCATCGCTCCTCGCCGCTCTTTCTCACGATCTTGAATTCATACTGCCGCGGCGCCTGGAGGCCGTAAAAACGGTCCAGCCCGCGCTCCCGGATCAGGTCCTGATAATCGGGATGCACGATGTCCCAGAAATCCATGCCCTGGAGCTCCTCCCGGCTGAAGCCGGACATGGACTCCACGGCGGGGTTGGCGTACAGGAACTTCGTCCCCTGATGGATCACGATCGCGGCCGGAATCGTCCGCGCGAGCGTACTGAACTTGTCCTCGCTCTCCTGGAGCGACTCCCGGGCCCGCCGGGCGTCATCGTACAGCCGGGCGTTCTCGATGGCGACGGCAGCCTGTCCGGCGAGCACCTCGAGGAGATTGATGTCGCTCCTGATGTAGGGCTCTCCGCCGCCTTTCTCTCCCAGGGCCAGGGCCCCCTGCAGCCGGTCCTTGAAGAACAGGGGGACGATGAGCTCCGCCCCGATCCCCCTCAGGTAGGTCTGGAGGCCGTCTGCACCCGACTCCGGGATGAGCAGCCCCAGCTCTTCCCTGATGATGGTCTGTTTCGTCTGTTCGATCCACCGGACGGCGATATCAGCGAGGGAGCGCTTGTGCTTCATGTCGCGGTAGCTGCCGAAGCCGTGCCGCACGGTATATTGGCCATCGTCGCCGCGGAGGTAAAGGCAGGCGTTCTCGACCCGGAGGCCCGTGCGCACGCTGTTCATGATGTAATCCAGCAGTTCGCTCAGATCCAGGATCGTCACAATGGCCTTGGTGGAGTCCCGCAAAATCTGCTGGTAATCGTACCTTCCCTTGATCACTATATTGTTCACCCATGCATGAACGGATCCGCTGAAGGGCGTTCCGAAGAAAAAGAACGTAATGAGCGGGAGCGAGATCACGATCGCAAAGGGCGCCCCCGCGATCGGTTCGAGGAGCTTAAAAAGCACGATCTGGACCGGGGCGATCATGAGCGACAGCAGGGCGATGCTCAGGGTGCGTGAAAAGATCAAGCGGATATCGAACAGGCTGTACCGTGCAATGGCGTAAAAAGTGAGAATCACCCAGGGCAGGCCGAAGTACGAGCCAAGGCCCGGCTCCAGGCCGAACCCGCCGAAGGCCTGCGGAAAACCGGCCGTGAACATGCCGCCGCCTGCGAAGATAAGGAGGCCCGTAAAAAAATAATTGAGCTGTTTTCTCTTGATGCCGGTCACGTTGCTCCTGAGCCGGTAAATCTCATAAAGAGCCCAGAGGATCAGGAGCGAGCCGAAGAGCCGCGCCGGGACATCGAGGGGGCCGGAGCGGTTGATGTACGGTATGAGGGAATAGCCCGCGCGCACCAGCAGATCGGTAAAAAGGCTGAGGCAGAAAATGACGAACCAGAAGGGGTAGAGCACGAAGGCCACGGCGCGGGCGGCCTTGCTCCGCTCGTCCTTCAGATAAAAGATGAACTGGAGGGCTGCAGGGATGCTGAACCAGCCGATCCAGTTTGCGCGAGCGAAATAATTGAAATCAAGCCCCAGGGAGGCGCGGATGTACATGAGGGCCGTGCAGAGGGCAAAGGCCGCAGAGAAGAACGAAAAGGTAGCCACGGACCTGTTAACGGGATTCTTGCGCGGGGTCTGGCTGAGGAGGACAATTCCCAGTGCAATCTCCAGCGCGGCAACAAAGAGGAGCGGATAGCCGATTATCTCAAAACGATTCATTCTTACTCCCGGTGACCCGGCGGCACAATATATTCCTTGTATTCCTTCCGTCCTTGCTCGAACGCGCCCGCACTGCTGACAACACAATATCCCTTCGTTGCGACGGATACGCCCGGCAGTACGCGCCAACAGCCTGCTGGCGAAGCAAAGTATATCCGTCCAGGAGGAACCACGAAGCGAGCGGACGAACAGGTACAATTATAGCATAAAAAACGGCCTACCAAAACCTTTTTTCAAAACCAATTATTTTTGCTCAACCAGGGCTTTGAAGCATCCCTCCTGCTCTGCCGGCCCGACAAGCCGCGCCGGCGTGCCAGTGCACTGCAACGCCGTCGGTACCCGTACCCGTCAGCGCTTTTGCTCTGCACGCGCTGTTCCGGCGAAAGCGGCGCCGCCATGACGGTCGCGGCCCGCTTTTTTTGCGCCTGTGCTCAGCGGCAGGCCTGAGTAGTTGCCGTGCGGGTTTCTCAAGGGACGCCAAGGGCAAGCACAAAAATTACCAGTTGCGGTCAATCCACATAAGAGGTACACTGCAGTCCGGTCAGCGCGGAGAAGGGGCGCTGCGGTGAAGCATATCAGCGCCCAATCCGTCCTCTCCGGCCTTCACGGTTCCACGAGGCGCGCAGTCCTTCATCCAGGAGAAGCATGCATGGAACTCCATTTCACGAAGACGAACGGCGTTGTTGACGAAGCGATCGACCGGCTCATAGAGCTCTCGGACGAAGTGCGCCGCCCGGAGATCGTCCGCGAGATGATCCTGGCAGCGCTCAAGGCGGGCCAGGAAGATGACGAGCGGGCGGACCTCAAGCTTATGAACAGTACGCTCAAGGAGATGCGGTTCACCGCAAAGGTCTTCGGCCCGTACCGCCGCGTACGGAAGGTCACCGTTTTCGGCTCGGCGCGGACCTGTCCCGACGAGCCGGTGTACGAAATGGCGCGCCAGTTCGGAAAAAAGCTTGCCGAAGCCGGGCACATGGTCATCACCGGCGGAGGGGGCGGCATCATGCAGGCCGTGAACGAGGGCGCCGGGCCCGAGCATTCCTTTGGCGTGAATATACGCCTCCCCTTCGAACAAAGACCCAATCCCGTCCTCGTGGGAAACCCCCGCCTCATCACCTACAAGTATTTTTTCAACCGCAAGGTGGCGTTCCTCAAGGAGGCGCACGCCGTGGCCCTTTTTCCCGGCGGGTTCGGAACTCTCGATGAGGCCATGGAGACGCTCACCCTTGTCCAGACCGGCAAGCGCGATCCCCTTCCGCTCGTGCTCGTGGATGAGCCGGGGGGCACTTACTGGATCAAGTGGATCCGCTTTTTTCAGGAAGAGCTCCTGGCCCAGGGATATATCGACAAGTCTGACCTGGCGCTGTTTCAGCGAGTGGACTCCGTTGATGCCGCCGTGGCGTGCATCGCCCGGTTCTACCGCCGCTACCACAGCATGCGCTACGTGAACGGGCAGCTGGTGATCAGGCTCGCCTCGCCACTCGACCCGGCAAAGATCAAGGAGTTGAAAGAGCGTTTCAACGACATCCTTCTTCCCGGGGGCGACATCGTCCCCTCCGCAGCGCTTGCCGAGGAGGCCGATGATCCGGAGCTCCTGCACCTCCCCCGCCTGCTGGTGGACTTCAACCGCAGAGACCTCGGCCGGCTGCGGGGGCTCGTCGAAGTGATCAACGAGGACTGAACGGGAAACCCGTCTGATAAGGGCCTCCCTTTTCCGCCTTGCTTTTTATGGGAACCTGTACTATGCTTGTTTCGCGATGGGCCTTGTTGTCGAGAGGATAGAATATGAAAAGACCGGGCTGGGTTACTGTCGTGGGAGTGCTGGGAATCATCATGGGCTGCCTCGGCCTCCTCGGCGCCGGGCAGACGATGATGATGCCCCAGATCATGGAATTTCAGCGGCAGATGTTCTCGGGAATAGAGCGGGCGATCGAGAACGAACAGAAACAGCGTGAATCGAAAGGTACGCCGCCGAAGCAGGGCGGGCGTCCACGGGAATGGAGAGGAACGGCGCCGGCTGACTGGCCGCCGAAGGAATTTCTCGGACTGTTCAATAAAATGCTTGCCGTGCCGGATTGGTTCAATACCTGGCTTGTGGTCTCCGGGATCCTCGGGCTGCTCGTCTCGGGCTTCTCCCTCTATGCGGCGATTGTGCTGCTCCAGCTCAAACGGCACGCCGTTACGCTCTTTTATTTCGCCGCCGGCATCAGCATCGGGTTTTCCGTTGTCAAGGCCGCGGTGGCATTGTCCGCCGCTTCGTTCTTGGGGCTCTCCCTGGTCGCCGGCGGGACGTTCGGCATCGTGGTCAACGGTGTGCTGCTCATTGTCACGGCAACAGCGGACAAGCGGGCCTTCACCGCGACAGGGCCTTCGGCGACCACGTTCGTGTAAAGCTGCACCGGTAACGATATCCCCGAGGAAGGAACACAAACTACCTTCATGATCGCGATCTCGCTCCAGTCGGGCAGCAACGGGAACTGTATCTATGTCGAGACAGGCGGCGTCAAGCTGCTCTTCGACGCCGGGATCAGCGGCGCCGCGGCCGAGGAGCGGCTCGCCCGGCACGGCCGGGACATCCGGCAGGTGGACGCCGTGATCATCTCCCACGACCACGGAGACCACATCCGCTGCGCCGGCGTGTTCCAGCGCAAGTACGGCCTTCCCGTCCATGTCACGGCGCGGACGCTCGCCGCGGCCCGGTCCCGGTGCGAGCTCGGCAGGCTGCACGACATCCGGAACTTCAAGGCCGGCGGGACGCTCCGGTTCAAGGACGTCTCAGTGCATACGGTCCCGACGCCCCACGACAGCGACGACGGGGCCGCCTTCGTCATCGAGGGGAACGGAAAGCGGCTCGGCATCCTCACCGACCTGGGGCACGTGTTCTCAGATCTCGGACGGCTCGTCTCTTCTCTCGATGCGGTCTTTCTTGAGAGCAATTACGACCCGGAGATGCTCAAGAACGGGCCCTACCCCCGCTACCTCAAGCAGCGCATCAAGGGCCCGGGCGGGCACATCTCGAACGCCGAGGCCGCGGAGCTGCTCCGGAGCGCCGCGGGCCCGCGCCTGCGCTGGGCCTGCCTTGCCCACCTTTCGGAGCAGAACAACAGTCCCGACCTCGCACTCCGGACCCACCGCGAGATACTCGTCCCGGACTTTCCGCTCCATGTGGCAAGCCGCTACGCCGTTTCGGGCATCTTTGTTGTCTAACGGCGATGCCTCCGCACCGCCGGCCCGCCTTCCACGAATCCGGTAGACACTGCTCAAACAATTGGTTTATAATAAAAACAGGCAATGAGTTTATTTCATAAAGGGGGCTCGATGGACATCAGAATTACTTTTCCGGGCGGCAAAAAGGTGAACGCTGAAATGAACGGCATGGTCATCGCAACAGACCAGCCGAAGACACAGGGCGGCGACGGCACTGCGCCGGCGCCCTACGCGCTGTTTCTCGCGTCCATCGGGACCTGCGCCGGGATCTATGTACTCAGCTTCTGCCAGGAGCGGGGCATTCCGACCGACGGCATTTCGCTCGCCCAGCGGCTTGAGTACGTCGCCTCTCCGGAAGGAAAGACGAGCCTCGACAAGATCATCATCGAGATCCGGGTGCCGGCGGCCTTTCCTGAAAAGTACCATAATGCCCTGATCAAGGTCGCCGAACAGTGCGCGGTAAAAAAGACCATCATGAACCCGCCGAAATTCGAGGTCAAAACCGTCGTCCATCAGTAGCACAAACCGGGACGTCAACGCCTATGAAGAGACCGGGTCTGCAATCAGCGCTTCGCGTCATCTCGCTCTATTTCCTTTTCGGCATCCTTTGGATACTGGTTTCCGACCGCGCCCTTGAGATGTTCGTCGCCGACCCGCACAGGATAAGCGTTCTCCAAACGTACAAAGGGTGGGCCTTTGTGTTCGCGAGCGCCCTGCTCATCTATTTTACCATCCTGCGCGAGCTGCGGGCGCGGGCGCGCACCGAGGCGGACTTACGCGAGTCTGAAGAGAAGTACCGCACTCTGATCGAGACCGCCAACGACGCGGTCTTCATTATCGATGCGGAAACCGGGACAATCCTCGACGCCAACAGAAGGGCGAGCGACCTCCTCGGGCTGCCGCATGATAAAATCATCGGCATGCACCAGAAGGCGATCCATCCCGAAGAAGACGCTGACAGATGCGCCAAGATTCTCGAAGATTCTTTCAAAAGCGCAGGCGTCGTCGCGAGTGATGTCTGTGTCTTCCATAGAGACGGGAGAAAAATACCGGTCGAGATCAGCGTCAATGTCATCGAACGGGGCGGAAAATGGATCATCCAGAGTTTTTTCCGAGACATCACCAAGCGCAAAGAAGCAGAGGACCTGGCAAAGGAGCGGCTCCAGCGCCTCGCTGCTCTTCACGCCATTGATATGATCATCAGCTCGAGCCTCGATCTTCGTGTCACGCTCTCGGAGTTTCTCGAGCATGTGATCTCCCAACTCCGCGTTGACGCTGCCGATGTCTTGCTCTTGAACCCGCACACCCAGACACTCGAATACGCAGCAGGGCGCGGGTTCCGCACAGACGGAATTCAGCAGTCGAGTCTCCGCTTGGGTGAAGGCATTGCCGGACTGGCGGCCCTGGAACATCGGAGCATCAGCATCCCTAACCTGCTCGACCCCGCCAGCGGCTTTGTACGCGCCCAACTCCTCGTAAATGAAGAATTTATCGCCTATGCCGTAGTGCCCCTCTTCACAAAAGGTCAGGTGAAAGGCGTGCTCGAGGTCCTGCACCGAGCGCCTTTGGGCCTCGACGCGGAATGGCAGAACTTTCTCGAGGCCCTTGCAGCCCAGGCGGCGATCGCCATCGACAATGCCACCCTGTTCGATGATCTTCAGCGATCGAACATCGATCTCATGCTCGCCTACGATGCCACCCTGGAAGGGTGGGCGCGCGCCCTCGACCTCCGGAGCAAGGAGACAGAGCGTCACACTGAGCGGGTCACGGAAATGACCATGCGTCTCGCACGGACAATGGGTATCGGCGATAAAGAGCTCGTCCACATCCGCCGCGGCGCGCTCCTGCACGACATCGGCAAGATCGGCATTCCGGACAGCATCCTGCTCAAGCCCGGCCCGCTGACCGATGAAGAGTGGTTGCTCATGCGCAAACATCCCCAGCTTGCCTTTGAGATGCTCCAGCCTATTGCGTATCTCCGGCCGGCCCTCGACATCCCCTACGCCCACCACGAGCACTGGGACGGCACGGGCTACCCGCGCGGGCTCAAAGGCGAGCAGATCCCCCTGGCGGCGCGCATCTTCGCCGTGGCCGACGTGTGGGACGCCCTCGCTGCCGAAGACCGGCCCTATCGGCAGCCGCTTTCAAAAGACGAGGTGCGCGAAAAGATCCGCTCCCTTGCCGGCGCCCAGCTTGACCCGAAGGCGGTGGAGGTTTTTTTAAAGCTGGAGGGGTAGGATTTGCCGCGAGCGTGCGGCGTGCGGGGCGATCGAAGGCCGTTCCCCGGGGCGCGGTGAACGCTCCCGCGGAGGAAGGAAAACATGCCCGGTGTAACGGTATTTGATAAGCATGTGAATGAGTACGAACAGTGGTTCGTGAAGAACCCCCATGCCTACATATCGGAGCTCCACGCGGTGCGGGAGCTTCTGCCGCCGGGAGGGAAGGGCTTCGAGATCGGCGCGGGCACGGGCCGCTTTGCCGCCCCTCTCGGGATAGCAATGGGGATCGAACCGTCCCCGGCCATGGCAGAGCTTGCCGGGAAGAGGGGCATCGAGGTCGTCAAGGCCGTTGCCGAGAAGCTTCCCTTCAAGGACAACGAGTTCGATTTTGCGCTCATGGTAACGACAATCTGTTTTCTCGATGACCTGGACCTGGCCTTCGGCGAGGTTCGCCGGGTGCTCAAGCCGGGCGGCTCGTTCATCATCGGCTTCGTGGACAAGAACAGCCCTCTCGGGAAATTCTATCAGTCAAGGCAGGGCAAGAGCGTCTTCTACAAAGACGCCACGTTCTATTCCGTCGATGATATCCTGTCCCATCTGAAGAAGGCGGCCTTTGCAGACGCCGCCTTCAGACAGACGATCTTCAGGCCCCTCGGAGAAATCGAGGACGCGGAGCCCGTGAAGGAAGGATACGGCGAAGGCTCATTCGTGGTCGTCCGGGGGGTGAAGAAACCGTAGCAGGCGTTCATACGAAAGAACCTGACCTTAGAACTTCCGGCCTATCTGGACCGTCACAAAGTTCTCGCCATAGTTCGGCCCGTCCCATCCGAAGAAATACTTTCCATTCGAGAAGTGAACATAGCCGAGGGAAAGGTCGTAGGCGCCGATGGCGCGTCCAACGGCCAGGCGAAAGGCAAATTCGAAAAGCGAGCCCAGGTTATCGGTGGTCCTGGTGATGTAATGCAGGCCTGCCTGGGCGCTGAAATAATCCGTGTCCCCGAAGCCAAACCGCAGTCCCCGCGCGAGCCCCACGGTCTCCACGCGGTTCGGGCCGTTCCAGGCGCCGAAGGCGGCTTCGTAGAACCCCTTCTGTCCGAAGAGGAGCGGTGCGTCCATCCGGTAGCGCAGAAACAGGGCCTGGGTCTTGCCGGAATGGTGGAAACCCTGTCCTGTTTCAAGGGAAAGCGTGTCCGCAAAGACATCCGGAGAAAGAACAAGAAGAAAGAGAATGGTGGAGAAGATAAGCGCCCCTCCCGGGAGGGGAGGGGCGGTCAGCGCTGATGATGGGCAGGGGCGGTATCTCACGTCATCTGGCCGCAGCGATGATCCTTTTCACATACAGCTGCTGCACGATGGACAGCACGTTGCTCAGCGTAATATAGAGGAGCAGGCCCGCCGGCAGCCAGGCGAAAAGGAAGATGAAGGCGACGTTCATGAACATCATGATCTTGGCCTGGGACGGGTCGGGCGTGGCGGCCGTCATTTTCATGGTGAGGATCATGCTCGCGCCCATGAGGACCGGCAGGATGTAGAACGGGTCGTGCACCGACAGGTCCTTGATCCAGAAGGAGATGAACGGCGCCTGGCGCAGCTCGATGGACACGCTCAGTACGTTGTACAGGGCCACGAAGAAGGGGAGCTGGAGGAGCATGGGGAGACAGCCGCCCAGGGGGTTCACCTTGTGTTCCTTGTAGAGCTTCATCATTTCCTGGTTCATGCGCTGGGGGTCTTTTTTGTATTTCTCCCGCAGGGCCGTGAGCTGCGGCTGGACGGCCTTCATCTCTTCCATGGCCGTGGCGCTCTTGAGCGAGGGATAGAACAGGAGGATCCGCACCACGATGGTGAGGAGGATGATGGCCACGCCGTAGTTCTTCGTGATGCCGTAGAACAGGGTCATGAGCCAGAACATGGGCTTTGCAAGGACGCCGAACCAGCCGTAGTCGACCATCTGCTCCAGGCCGCGGCCGTAGGACTTGAGCAGGTTGTAGTTCTTGGGGCCGGCGTACAGCCCGTAGGTGCGCGCATCCGCTTTCTCCTTGACGGTCAGGTCCGTGGTGAGGAGGTCGCCCACTTCCTTGGGGCCGGGCGTTTTTCTGGTCGTCATGATCCCCGGCCCGCCGTACAGCACGGCCGCGGTAAAATACTTGTCTTCCTGGCTGAACCACGCTATGGTCCCCCCGTGCAGGGTTTCGGCCTTGATCTTGTCGAATTTTTCCGTAACGGTATTTCCGTCGAGGAGCGCCGCCACGCCGACACGGCCGCTCGCGTCCTTGCTCAGCTTGTCGGCGACGCCGAAGTCCGTGCCCAGCGAGAGGGTGTAGCCGCTGAACCCTTTTGTGTTTACGGCAACGTCGACCTTGTAATCGCTGTTCGAAAAGGTGAGGCGCTTCTCGATCATGATGCCCCCGGGCCCGCTGTAGGCCAGGACGAGCGTCTGGGTCGGCTTGTCATTGCCGAGAACTATCTTGTCGTGGCTTGGCCGGTATTCCACAAAGGCGAGCTTGGCCAAAGGACGGTCGAGGGGGGTGAGGGTGAGCGGCAGAACCCGATCCCCGGGGGACAGGGCTTCCGGGGACGGAAGGAGCTGTACGTTGCCGAGCTCCTTCTTCGGCTGCTTCACCGGCCCCTCTTTGCCCAGTATTTTATTCACGAGGACGCCGATGCCGACTTCCGTGGTATCGGCCTCGCGGTATTTTTTCAGCTCATACTGCTGGATCACGCCTCCGGCGGTATTGACGACGACCTTCACAAGGTCCGTCTCCACCGTAATGTCCCTGCCCGCGGCAGCGGGGCCGATCTTCTGCGTCAGCGCTTCCGGACGCTGAGCCGCAGGCGCCGGTTTCTCCGGAGCAGCCGTCTGGGGCGCCGCTTTCGGGGGCGCAATGGGCTGCTCGGGCGGTTTGGGCGCAAAGAAGCGCATGTAGGTCAAAAAGACCAGCAGGGAAAGGGAGAGGGCCAGTATGAATCTTCGTGTCTCCATGAATCCTCCGTATTACTTTACCGGGTCATACCCGCCGGGATGAAAAGGATGACACTTTGCGATCCGCGCCACGGTCATCCTGGCGGCTTTCAGGGTGTTCTTCTTCTCGAAGGCCTCGATCGCATATTCGGAGCAGGTGGGAACGAACCTGCAGCTAGGAGGGAGTAACGGCGAAATAAAGCGCCGGTACATTCGGATGAGATAAATAATCGCTGGTTTCACGGCCCCGTTCCTTTTGATGTTCTGCCGGTCAGTGCGGCCCGCTGAAGAACGGTCTGGACGGCCTTGAGGATCTCGGCGAATCCCGCGTCGGCCAGCCCCTGCCGGGCCACGAACACCAGGTCATAGCCTGCGGCCACGTCCTTCAGGGTCCGGGCGAGGCAGGCCCGGATCCGCCGCTTGATCCGGTTTCTCTGCACGGCGCCCGCCAGCTTTTTGCTGACCGAGACGCCGACGCGGAAATTGTCCGTCTTATTCCTAACATAAAAAAGAGAAAGACCGTCGACAGACAGCCTTTTCCCTTTCATGGTGGAAACAAACTCGAGGTTTTTCCGTATTCGCTCGCTCTTCCGGTATGCGTAGGGCATTGTGCCTATCCCGCGCGGACGTTATACGGCGAGACGCTTTCTTCCCTTTGCCCTGCGCCGGTTGATGGCCTTCCTGCCGCCGGCGGTGCTCATCCGCTTCCTGAAGCCCTGCAGCCGTTTCTGCTTGAGGTTGCTCTTTTGTGCTGTTGTTTCCGACATCGTCGTGCTCCTTGCGCTGGTAATTTGGACAGAGGCGTATTATAATCAAAAACAGGAATAAGTCAAGGGGAAAACCGGCTTTTTCGTAATCCCTCAGTGACGGGGATAGATGAGCAGGGGGCAGCAGCCCTTGAGCGATAGACGCGCTTTTCAGTGCCCCGCAGATCATGGTAAAACCACGTATCCCAAAGCAGGCACGTGCGAAGCGTACGTGCTGCGGGGACAGGACGGATATCCTTGTGCAGCCATTGCCCAATGTGCACGCTTGCGCGGCAGAGCGAAAGGGCTGCTGCCCCCGTAACTGAAGGATTCCGCTTTTTCCGGCTCCTCTCCTGCCTGCCCCCACCCTCCCGCTCCCTTCACCCGGGGCCGGAATGGCCCGGAAAGACTCAGAACACAATTGCGGCGTTTGCGAGACTTTGCGATCAATGAAAAATAGTATTTTGGTAGTATTGACAAAAAGAAATTTTCTGTTAAACTAATTAAAATCATTCTAATTCAGGCTTGCTCCCCACGAAAGAAAGAATTTCCTGCAACATTCCGCATGTCATGGTCGTCCTCAGAGCAACAACAGGCTGTGAAGATAAGGAGGTGAACGGTCAACCCATGCAGGCCGGGGGGAGGTTTCGGGGGATGACGCAGTGTGAAAAGCAGGTACAATCCCTATGCTGTAAACAAAGGAGAAACCCATGAGTACATCAATCTATGCACGACGCTTCCTTGCAGCAGTATTTGCCGTTACTTTCCTGCTCGCCCTTGCAGCGAGTCATGCATCAGCACAGGCGGTCACGCCCACCCCGCAGCAACAGTTGGGGAGTAATGTGTTTTTCGATACCAATCTGTCGGAACCTGCGGGGCAGGGATGCGTGAGCTGCCATCACCCTGCATTTGGATTTGCCGATCCCGACCAAAACCTGCCCGTATCAGAGGGCGTCATGCCCGGCCGGTTCGGCACCCGCAACTCGCCCAGCGCAGCTTACGCCGCGTTTTTCCCTACGTTCACTCTTAAGGGCGGCATCCTGGGCGGTCAATTCTGGGACGGCAGGGCCGCCGATCTTACCGAACAGGCCAAAGGGCCGTTCCTGAACCCCGTGGAGATGAACAATACCTCGCAGGCGCAGGTCATCGGAAAGATCGCGCTCGCTGCGTATGCCTCTCTCTTTGAGCAGGTGTGCGGACCGAATGCCTTTGACCCCGCCAATACGGAGATTTCCTATAACTGCATGGCTGCCTCGATCGCCGCCTTCGAGGGCACGAGCGAACTCAACAAGTTCACGTCGAAATTCGACGCCTATCTGGCCGGTCTGTACGCGCTGACGCCGCAGGAAGACCAGGGTCGAAGGCTGTTTTCGACCAGCGGCAAGTGCGCCCATTGCCACATCGACAATGGAAAGCCGGTGGTATTCACGGATTTCAAGTTCCACAACATCGGATTGCCGACGAACAGGGAGTATCCTTTCTCTTTGTTGAACCCGATCCCCATAGACCGGGGCCTGGGAGGCTTCCTGAACGACCCCCGGCAAGACGGGAAGTTCAAGAACCCGCACCTTCGGAACATAGCGTTGACCGCGCCGTATATGCATAACGGCGTCTTGAAGACCCTGAAGCAGGTCGTGCACTTCTATAATACCCGCGACGTCCTCGCCCCCTGTGATCCGGCGCTCGGCAACCTCGATCCGGGCTTCAGCATCACCTGCTGGGCCGCGCCGGAGATACCGCAAACCATGGACAGCAGTTTCTTGGGCGACCTCCGTCTTACCGATGCGGAGGAGGACGCAGTCGTTGCGTTCATGATGACGTTTACAGACGGATTTATGCCGTAAGCGGGTTTTTTACCCGTGTCATAACGGAGCGTGCGGTCACAAACCGCGCGCTTTTTTTGCGCCATCGCGCCGTTCATCCCTTCAGGCTCAGGAGCTTCGGAAGGAGAGCGGCGCATGCGAGAATGCCGCTCACCCGCTGTGAAAAAGATTATCTGCTTGACAATCGACCGGTCATTCAGGTAATACTTATACGCTCGATACTGTAAGGAGAAACTCCACGGAATGAACCAGGAACGGACAAAAACGGTTTACGTCGTCGGCCACACAGCGCCGGACACGGACTCGGTCTGCTCGGCCATCGCCTATGCCTACTTCAAAAACGTCACGGACAAGCGGCACAGCTTCACGCCGGTCCGCGCCGGCAAGCTGAACCATGAGACGGCCTTCGTGCTCGAAAAATTCGGCGTGCCCGTCCCGGCCGAGATCGACAGCCTCGCGGCCACCGTGGGCGACCTTGACCTCAAGCGGCCCATTGCCATCGGCGTCCGCGATTCCGTCCAGGCCCTGGCGCTCATGATGCGCGAGCAGGGCGTGCGCTCGGTGCCCGTCGTTGACGATGCGGGACGGCTTGCGGGCATCGTGGGGCTCAAGGACATCGCGCGGCACTACATGGACAGCGTGGGCTTCGCGGACCTGGGCCAGGCCCCCATCGAGCTCGACATCCTGGTCAAGACCCTGGACGGCCGCGTTATGAGCAACGCAAAGGGCCTCACGGTGCTCACGGGCAGGGTGTTCATCGCGGCCATGCAGCGCGGCACCATCCTGAACCGCGTGCGGCCCGGCGACGTGGTGATCGTGGGCGACCAGAACGACATCCAGCTGGAGCTCATCCGCGCCGGATGCTCGGCCCTCATCGTCGCCGACGCTACGCCCGTTGCGAAGGAAGTGATCGCCGCCGCCCAGGAGCGGGGGACGCTCCTGGTGTCCTCGCCCCATCCGGCCTTCGCCACGGTGCAGCTCATGACCATGTCCGAGCCGGTATCGTCCATCATGACCGTCAGCTGTCCGACCGTCGGGTTCTATACGCCCCTGGCCGAAGTGCGCAAAAAGGTCGTAGCGTCGGAATACCGGTCCGTCGTTGTGACAGACAGCGACAACCGCCTCATCGGGTTCATCACGAGAACAGACTTCCTGCGGCCGGTGCGCAAGACGACGATCCTCGTGGACCACAACGAGCTGTCCCAGGCCGTGGACGGCATCGAGGAGGCCGAGATCCTCGAGATCATCGACCACCACCGGGTGGGCGACATCTCGACGACCGCGCCCATCTACGTGTACAACGACCCCGTGGGAAGCACCTGCACCGTCGTGGCGGGGATCATGTTCCTCTACCAGGTCCACATCCCCCGGGAGCTCGCGGGGATCCTGCTCTCGGGGATCCTTTCGGACACGCTCCTGCTCACGCTCTCGACCACGACCGAGCGGGACCACGTCGAAGCGCGGCGCCTGGCGGAGCTCGCCGGCGTCGACATCACGGCCTACGGCAGGGAGCTGCTCCACGCGAGCATCAACGTCACCGGCAGGAGCGCGGCAGAGCTCATCGCCGGGGACTTCAAGGAATTCCTGATCAGCGGGAAGAAGCTCGGGATCAGCCAGATGATGTCCCTGAACTGCGAAGAGATCGACGCCCGCGAAGAAGAGCTGCTGGCCGAACTGGAGCGGCTGCGCGTTGCCGGCGGCTATGATCTTACGGCCCTCCTCGTCACGAACCCGCTGGGCGAGGGACGGGAGCGCATTCTCCTGAAGGGAGAGGCATGGATCGTGGAAAAGGCATTCAACGTCGCCGTGAAGAACAGCACCTGCACCGTGCCGCGCGTGCTGTCGCGAAAGAAGGACCTCATCCCCGCCATCGGCCAGGCCTTGAGCATGGGCCAGGGCAGGTAGGGGCGCGCATCCTCGGGAAGTTCGTCTTTGGCTGCAAGGAGGGAGACCATACCGCCGCACCGTGGACCTCATTTACTCTTTGCTCTTCCCGCCGTCATCGAGCTTCGCCTTCAAGATCTCGCCGAGGGTCCCCATGTTCCGGGGCGCGGCCGCCTGCTTCCGGTATTCCTGGAGCGTTGCGGCCGCCTCTTCTTCTTCACGGCCCGCTTCAGCGAGGGAAAGGGAGAGTTTTTTGCTCGCCCCGTCGACGGCCTCGATCTTCACTTCCACGGCCTGGCCTTCCTTGAGCGCCTCCCGGGGATGGCTGATCCGCTTGCCTGCGCCGAGCTTCGAAATATGAATGAGCCCGTCCACGCCCGCCCCAAGGTCCACGAAAGCCCCGAAGGCCATGAGGCGGACGACCTTGCCGGAATGATACGAGCCCGGGGGATAGTCCCTGGCCACGTGTTCCCAGGGGTCGGGGAGGGCGTCCTTGAGGCTGAAGGAGAACCGGCCCTGCTGCCAGTCGATCCTCTTGATGATGACCTCCACCTCCTGCCCTTTCGCGAGAACGTCGCTCACCTTTTCGGTCCTGCTCCAGGCGATCTCGGAAACCGGGAGCAAGCCTTCCAGACCGCCGATGTCCACGAAGGCGCCGAACTTCTGGAGCGAGGTCACGGTCCCCTTGACCTTCATTCCCTCCGTGAGCGTTTCTTTCAGGCTGTCCCGCTTTTCCTGCTGCTCCGCCTCCACGATGGCCCTGCGGGAGAGCACGATGTTCCTGCCGCCCTCGCCGTATTCTATGATCTTGAAGGACAGGGACCGGCCCACGGCGTTGGTTGGATTTTCCTCGCGCCGCATTCCGGTCTGGGAGAAGGGGCAGAAGGCCCGCACATTGCCGCCGATCCTTATCTCGAAGCCGCCCTTCACTTCCTTCGCAATCGTGCCTTCCACGGGGATGCCGCTTCTCCAGGCGTCTTCGAGCTGGCCATGGCCCGCGGGGCCGGAGCCTATCTTCGTTGTGAAGTGCAGCTCGTTGTTCCCGGCGGAGAGGAAGTAGGCGCGGACACTGTCGCCTTCTTTGACCGTGAGGGCCCCCGCTGCGTCGAGCAGCTCCTTCCTGTCGAGATACCCCTCGCCTTTTCCCCCCAGGTCGAGGAAGATCCATTCCGCCGTGATCTTGACGATCACCGCCTCCACCATCTGTCCGGGATCAAGGCGGCCCTGCTTTTTGAGGCTCTTTTCGAGCAGCGCCTCGAAGCTCTCTTCACCCTGCCCGTCGTCCGTCGGCTGATCGTCGTTCTCCATATCATCCCTTTCCGCAACCATGTTCACTCCGTCAACAGCATAGTACGATAATCCATGGAGGCCCCCCTGTCAAGCAAAACGATTCCTTCACACGGTCCCCCTCGGCATTCACCCATCACATCTCGCCCCGGAGCCCCCACCAGGCCAGGTTGATCCATTCGGCGATGGCCGTTGTTGAGTGCATGAGACTGCCGGCCCGCGGGATGAGAGCAGCGAGCGACCAGCTCCGGGTCTGTCCAAGAAAGTAGGTCGGCGCCGGAATGACCGTAAAGCCACGCCGGACGAACATGGCCTTTGCCCGCTTCATATGGTATGCCGATGTCACGAGGATGACGCGGTCGCCCTTGAGCAGCTTCCGCACGGCGTGGGAATTTTCGAGTGTGTTCCTCGACAGGTTCTCGACGATCATCTGCTCTTGCGAAACACCCAGCGCCCGGGTTCTTCCGGCCATCACATCGGCGTCGCCCACCTTCGTCGCAAAGGGTTCGCCGTTGCCGCCGCTCAGAACAAGAGGCGCCCTGAGCCTTCGGGCCAATTCGATGCCCTTGACAAGGCGCGACGTGGTTTCGCCGTTCGGTTCAGGCGCCGCGCCGAGCCACGCGAGGTCCACCGAGCCGCCGCCCAGGACCACGACGGCATCGGCAGCGATCCTTTTCTCCGTCAGGGGGGGACTGCTCCGCTCCAGCGGCTTCACGAGCAGGTCCGCCACATGCCCCAGGCTCAGGAGATAGAGCAGCGCCAGGCCGGAAATGATGAGCCCTTTGCCGAGCCTCCTCCTCTTGTCAACGAGGAGCAGGCCGGCAAGGATGAGGACGACCAGGCTCGAAGGCGGCAGAACGAGAAACCAGAGGACCTTTTGCATGACAAAAAAAGCGATAGAATGACCTCACAGAGATCCGCATAGATTCCTCCCCCTTGATGGGGGAGGTTAGATGGGAGTAGTTGCATTTAAGATAAAAACGGCAGTCGGCCACGGATGAACACTGATAACCACACTACCGAAATCGGGTCCCGCACTGTTTGCAGACACGCCTGTTCATATCATTGCCCAAATATTTTTTGCATGACGGGCATAGCCAGTTATAGGCGGTAAAATTAATAAAGGCAAGGATGAGCAGACCCTGCGCCAGGACAAGGGTGTCCTTTGAGAATGCCCCAAAAAGATCAGGGCGTTGATAAAGAACGGCGAGCAGGAGAACAAGAAAGACCGCCACGGCGATGGCGATGATCTGGCGGGTCCGGCGTACGGTGAATTCCCGCAGGATTGTTTGCGCGTCTCTTTTTTCCATCTTCGTACATTCCTTGTGCATGAAAAAAATGACCTCATGGAGCCGCCCATGAAGTGCAGGAAAAGCCCGTTGATTATCACGCAAAGACGGCTGTGAGTCAAGGCGAATCTACCGTTGTCGTCCGGTCCCGTTCTGGATTCGGCCGCGCAATGCACCATAGGCATCAGCGCGTTTATTATCGCATCCGCTCCCAGGCCATGGCCTTCTCGTATTCCTTAAAGAGCTTTTCTTTCCTTCTAAATTCCCGCGAGTGGACGATTCTCCTTCCTCCGTGCCGGGATATGCCCATTGCGGCATGGAGCATCTCGTGATACACGACGTAGGCGACGACATAACAGGGGACCGTCCTTTTGTCGAGCACCGGGTTGATCCTGATCGTGTGCGACCGTTCGCTGTAGCTGCCGAGCGTCCTTTTTCTCACCACGCAGCGCGAATTGCTCGAGCCCCAGGTGATCTTGGCGTTGATCGTGTTGTTGAAGTATTCTTCGTTCAGCTCCTGATAGAACTCACGGAGGTCATAGGCCCTTCCCCGGGTCTTTACCGGGACCCGGTTCGGCGGCTTTTTGCGGAGCTGCTCTCCATGGTCGCGGACGAATCTCCGGAAACAGGGCATCGCGCCTTTTCTCTTGCTCAGAAAGGAGACGAGCTCGTCGAGCACCTGGCTGCCGGCGGCCGCGAACATCCGGTGAAGACGAACGCAGAGAACGCCATCCCGCACCCGCGCCGAAAGCATGCTCGTTGAATTATCCGTGAGAAGAAGAGAAACGGGTCGGTTGAGGCGATCCTCAAGATAACGCCTGAGGGGGGTCTCGGCATGGCCAACGGTAAGAGGCAGGGCAAAATTCGCTGTTAGATCTCTATTCATGGTCCTTTGATTGAATCTGAAAAAGCCTTTCTCCAATTATTACGCAGGCGCTGCCAATCTCGTGGTGCATTGAAGGGCGAACGATGATTATTAAGCCGCAAGATCCGACCCGAGGGTCTCTCTCCTCGCGATCACAAGAACACTTCAACACGCTGCTTCAACTCGAGATCATCGCTCATTCCATTGAAATAAATACAGCGCTTCTTCCCGTCCCATTGCATGGGCCTGTTGGTATAAGGGTCCGCATACCGCGGTCCGGCAGTCCCGAGGAGTTGTTCAACCCGGGAGTCCGGTACGGTCTTTTCCTTTAACAGGACCTTCAGCGCGACCAGGCGCACGAGACCGTCGAGGTTATGCCCGCGGCTTGAGTAACCATAGAATGCCGGTAACGCATCGTCGATGATGAGTTTTCCAATGGGATTGTAGACCATGTCCAGCCTGATCCTCGATCTATCGCGTTCAGCAGTCAGACCTCTTCTCTCTTTCAAGCGGGCTACATAATCCGGGCACTTCATCGCGTCGAGTGCTATTACGTCAATGAAGGTCCTGCCGGCGATGTTGAACGTTGCATTGGGTTTAAAAAACAGCTTGTAAAACAGCCTGTCAAGCTGCTGGTCCAATCTGCTCATGAAACCGGTCTCCCTGCTTTTTGCCGAATCTGAAGGCATTTCCAGGATCAAAACATTTCCCTCCCGCGCGATGATAGACAGCAGATTCCTGTTGTATCGCGCTTCGAATTGAAATGCTCGTGCCAGGCGCCGCTCCTGATCCGTGAGCGGCTGCAGGATGTTGTTCGCCATAGCAATGTCAACGGGTGTAAGTTTTTGCATGGATATGATCTCGGATAACGCACGCATGTCCGCACTCAGGAGGGAGAAAGCGTTCAGCTTGCCGAGCAGCGTATTGCTTTCCGCCGCGATACGGCGCAGAAAGATGGTGTCCCTCCGGATCATCGCAAGTGCTTCTGAGGTATTACCTCTTTTCACGTACATCGCTATCTTTGCCAAAAGAAGCTGGTGCGCTGTCCGCATCGGGGAAAAGTGCACCAAAGGGGTTGCAATGACAGGCGGCAGCGTTTCCTGGAAATGTGGATACCCGGCCAACTGGAGATAGCGGTCCACCATGAGTTTATTGTCGGTAAGAATGCGGGTCGTATCCGCACTCCGGCTAAGGTAGTATGCCAGGCATTGGTGAGGTTCGGGAGAATTGCGGCACAGGTCTTTATCGCTGCCGACAAATTGAAGGCGCTTCTCACCCAGCATGGCATCGGGAAACGGGATGGTCTGACTGTTTGGATCAGTTTGAATGATTTTTTCGTATTCAGCGACCATCTCGACCCCGCGGGCATGCATGTCCTCCCCGGGAGGAGCCTGGAATCCGAAAAAGACAAAGTAGGCGTTCTCACCCTGCGGCACGGAGGCGGGAGGAGCCGAAATGAGAGCAGCAACCTCGGGAGCGATCTTTTCGTCAAGGGCATTGATGACCAACAACAACACCAGCATGGTCAGAATCACCACACCTGTCCATTTGAGTATTTTTTTAACGTTTTGCATAGAGAGAACCTCCTTCTTTCAAAGTCGTAGATCGCGCCGAAGTCCATTGGCGGTCTCTTGCAACCCTGTATCCGTCAACCTCGCCATCCGGCCGCCCGGAGGATCTCCGGAAGATACAGTCCGTTCGGAACGTCACGCAAAGGGGTCTTCGTTGTTTTGCTATCGGTATCGAAGTGCACATATCCTGCTTTCAATCCGACCTGCCGCAGATCCGCGAACCTGATCTGCTGCTTGCTCCCCAGACGCCGGCTGATCGACACGACATCGTTTGCGATCTCGATTGGTCCCAATTTGACCGAGCCCTGCAACCGGATCTGTTTGACGGTCCAGTCGATAGCGGCAGGAGCCATATGTGGATAGATGGCCGTGACCCATCGCGAATCATCGAAATCAGGCCCGGCGATCCTCCGATAGGGGGGAGTCCCGAGCAAGATTGTTTTTCCATTCCCCCGCACCACAAGCCTGTTCTTCTGGTCGGTCATTCCATAACGCTCTCCCACAAACCGTGTCGTTATCACACGCAGGTCTGCGGTCACCGTCTCGATCTCATTCCAGCTGATGAGCACACGCTTCAACAGGGGAAACCGGGAGACCATCTGGAAGCCTGTCTCGGAAATCTCTACCATGAGTCCCTGCTCGTAGAACAAAACGTAGGCGGCGGCAAAGACGGCAATGACCGAAACCGGCGGCACGAGCTGCGGCGATATGAACGCGCTGACGGCGCCAAGCGTCAGTCCGATCACCGGCACCATGATAAAATAAAGCGCGGTAATAGTGGACATGCAGAGAGCGCGCAGGAGCACGAAAGCGGCGAGGAGGCCGATCGCTCCCGTGAGGGACGGGATTCGCAGCGACGTGTCCCCGGCTAACGCGGGGATCAAGGGACTGAACAGGGCAAAACCCGCAAGAGCAAGCGCCAGGAGGGCCAGCACCTGGTATATGCGGACACGTCGGAACTGTAGGGAAGAACTGATGGAATGGCCGGTGTCTGCCGCAGAAGCTTTTTTCATGTAAGCCGCCTTTCTATTCGCCCTCCAGGCTAATCATGCCGCGTATGGTTCATTTTTCCAGGCATGATCCAACCGAATAATTGCCTTTTAACAGGTGCAAAATGAAGAGAACAATAGGGCCAAGCAATGAAAATTCACTTTTTCTCAAAGCCTGAGATTGCCTTGCTTACCGTAGTATAGTGAATGTGCAGATGATCCGCAATCTCTTTTACGCTTTCTTATATTTCAAGACTTGATAATCATATAATAAACCGTGCCGCCTTCCCGCGTCACCAGGTAATAGCACTGGTAACCCTTGACGTACTTCTTCACGAGCACCCCGCACGGGGGGGCCGCCAGGGCCTTCTCGTACTCCTCCTGCATCTGAACGGCTTTCCTGGGCTCTTCTTCCAAAACGCCGACGATGATCTTCATGACCGCACCGTTACCATGCAGATCGTGGCTCATTATGCCGTGTATGGTAACACCTGTCAAGCTTCACCGTTACCTTACAACAGGCATATTATTTTCGTCTGTATGGTAACTGCGAGGGAGGCGATAGCGTATACAAAGGGCGGGAGAAGATGCT
>ERZ1292625.1621-Hain-H41-01um-R1-1621-length-25450-cov-6_pt1 | contig 25450 bp, 24 predicted proteins | sample MGYA00564400_ERZ1292625 | MGnify/ENA primary metagenome ERZ1292625 (study PRJEB36523, sample SAMEA6512639) | groundwater metagenome | collected 2019-01-08 | study: AquaDiva: Metagenomics assemblies of 32 groundwater samples | reverse complement strand
TGTTTCACCAATTCCTTCAACACCTAGACTTGTTAAGAATGTAGCAGGATGAATGGAGGCTAATTGTTTTTGAATATTATTCCATAACGTATTTGATTTTTGTACCTGGAACCCTTCAATTCCCATTAAATCAGATACAGACAACGATAACAAGTCTGGTATAATACAATAATTGTTATTGTCTATTAACTTTGAAATACCTTTTGCAGCAGCACCACCCAATGTTTTAATATCAAATAGTCTACCAACAAACTCTACAATTTGTGCATTCTTTTCTTCACAAAGACCATTCATGCAAACTATATCATACCCATTAGGTCTATCAACTCTTTTTGTTGGATCTTTACAAAATGGACAATGAGTTGGTAATTCAATTTTAATACCTGGTGTTTTTACACCTACAATTTTAGGAATTACTTGGCCAGCTCTTTCTAATATTACCTCAGCACCAATTCCAATATTTAATTTTTCAATTACTTGTGGGTTATGAATTAACGCATTCGAGATTACAACACCATCTAACGGCACCGGTTTTAAATTAGCTACAGGTGATAATTTACCAGTTCTTGATAATTGCCAATCAACACCTTCTAAAATAGTTGTTGTTGATTTATTTTGAAATTTCAAAGCGATAGCATGATTATATGTAGATGTACCATAACCCAAAGACATAGAATATTCTTTATCTGCCAACCTAATAACAATTCCATCAATTGGTACTTTGATCGTATCTCTTATATTCATTACTTTGGTTATATACTCTTCAAGCTCATCCACAACTTTAGTTGGGAATTGAATCATTTCATAATTGATGAATGTAATACATTTGCCAATAATAGCTTTCGGATCTTTGTTATTCATTAATCCAGCTACCATATTTCTAGAATTCGCGTACTGATCTTTGAACTTTTCAAAGTCTGCATTCTTTATTACTAATTCACCTTTACATGATTTAGGTAATACTTCGCATCCATCTAGTAATAAGTAAGGTAGTTTGTCAGTTATATCTTCTCCGTATTGCCCATCACCACGGGTCGCGAGTTTACCATTATTATGAACAGCACTAATACCATCCATTTTTAATGAAATTTCGAATTTTTCATTAACATCTCTAGATACTGTTTTGCACCATTTAATAACATCCTCAACTGTATATTTCTTTTGAAGAGATAACATTGGGTTTAAATGTTTTACTTTATTATCACCTTCATTTTCTTTCGGTAATTTTTTAAAGTAATCATTAGTTGGATCTTCTTGGAGAAACTGATTATATAATGCATCATAAATACTATCAGATACTATTGGTTTATTATCTTCCCAGTAGCATTTGTCTAGATATTTTAAACATCTAGACAAATCTATTTTTTCATCTGTATAAAAATCTTTTAGTTCTGGTATTAACATGAACCCTCCTTTTTCATTTCATTTTTCTTTTTACTTATTCTATTAAAATAATGGTCATTAGTAAACTTTTGCAAATCACCAACAGATTGGATATATTGAGTTAAAATCTCTCTTGTCAACTTTGATTCTGAATCTATTCTTAACAATTCTGTCATTCGACCATTATTAAATCTGATTCTTACTTCCATCATTTTAATCTGTTGATTTATATCATCTATATATTTTTGATGTTCTGGTTGTAATTTATTACACAGTACACCAAGTCTATATTCATCACCAAACCACTGACTATCAATTTCTAAAAACATATCAATCTCAAATTTACTAACATCACTAAAAAATGATTCTGACTCTTTAGTTAAATTAAAAATGTAGATCATAATATTTCCTCTAATGCTTTCTGATGAATTAGTTGTTCGAACTGAAATCTATCAATTATATTTCTCATTAATAAATAATGATAAAGAAGTTTTGTTGTTGATAGACAATCAATTTTAACATATTTGTCAACATCTTCTGGTGACAATGAATCTACAACAGATCCATCTATACCGTTTTTCTTTGCAGAGAATCCACACATCATACAAGATTCCTGTAATGATAATCTCTCTGGTGTTATATATACTAAATCAAGATGCATATCATCATTGAATTTATGCGTGTATGACTTATATTGATTTGGTGAATAGTTTAAATGAATCAATGGTATTTTATATTTCATTGATCTTCTCATAATAACCGGAATGTCAAATGCCTTACCATTATATGAAACAATAGTATCGTGTCCAGTTTTACCTAATAATCCATCAAATCTAGTTATAAGATCTTCTTCTTTAAAATGAGTATTATTTTTCATAACCCCAACTGTAGTTGATCTGGTATGTTCAATTGTATAATCTTGTTTATTTAAAATTGTTACACCAATTGATATAATCTTATGGTATATTATTTTAAGAAAATCATGACCCACCTTTTCTTTGCATTCTAATTTATATTCATCTACTGTTTTATTATGGATAGCTTTAATAAGTTCTCTATCCGGTGTTGTTTCAATATCAAATACTATCATTTGCGATTCCTTAAAAAAGAAATTAAGATTTCTTCTTGGTTGAAAGACGGGACTACTTTTTAAATAGTCCCTAATCTTTTTATTTTTCAAGTATTATGGTGGCCAACATCACTGGTGGTGTCTCCCCCTTATCGTTAGTTAACTTACTTATCGATATATGACTAAGAACATAACGACATTTATCATTTTTGTCTGTTAACTCCATAAAAACTTGGAGTCCTTCAGCACCAGCATCTAACAAGAACTGAGTTAAATTATCTAACTCATTTGCTTTTAACTTATCAGCACCAGTTTTAATGATATTTGCAATTACTTCCAGTGCAGACAGAATAAGATCGTTTCGTTTTGTCGAACTATTTAGATTCTTACAAATCTCTGTTCTAATTGAATTGTAATCTTTTAGAATTTCTTTGGCATCAATTACGCTCATTTTTTTCTTCCTTAAAAATAAATTTATTTTCTGAGTGAAAAGTCGAGGACTACTTTTCTAAATAGCCCTCGGTCGGTTATATTATTTATCAAGTATTGTGGTAGACAACATCACTGTTGCCGTATCACCTTTCAAATTTGTCAACTTACTAACTGACATATGTTTAATTACGTGTTGACATTTTTTATCTTTATCTGTCAACTCCATAAATGTTTGTAACCCGGCTGAACCTGTATCTAATAAGAACTGAGTAAGATTATCCAATTCCTTAGGTTTTAAATCTGCCGGTCTATTTTTAATGGTATTGATAATTATATCAAATGCCGTTGTCATGAGATCATTACGACGTTCTACACCATTAAGGTTCTTGCAGATTTCTTTTCTAATAGCATTATAATCTTTTAGAATCTTCTCACCATCAAATACAGTAAGATCATTTTCTTTTTCCTTTCGGAATAGATTACCATATGTTGTACCAGTGAACATGGCTACAAAATCTTGACCAATTACTTCCATTTGGTCTTTAGTCATCTTGGTCAACTTATTTAAAACCAAAGCCAGAGATCGTGGATCTGGTTCTACTTCCATAAATTCAGATAGGGTTAAAGTCTTAAATCCAACATACCCTGCTTTTATAATGCAGTTCATAAAAGCATGATCAAACTTTTCTTTTTGAACATGTTCAGTCCATTCTTTCTGATTTGCATTTAGAACAATATGTCCGAATCGAGACAGTAGAGCTTTATCTTCTACACTTGTGACAGTATAATTGTCATTGTTTGGATTGCCCGCTGCAATAACTACACAATTCTTTGGTAGTTGATGCACATGTAGTTTACCTTCTAATGCAAAAGGTAGCATACATTGCAAGACATCCTGGTTAGCTCTATTGAGTTCATCTAGAAATATGACATATTTCTTTCCATCTTCTTGGGGGAACCATTCTGGACGACCCCATTTAGTCACATACTCTAAAGTAAATGGTATCCCAATCAAGTCACCTGGGTCCTGTGACGCAGTGTGTAAACAAATACACTCAATATTATTTTTCTTACAAAATTCCTTTACTGCAGTTGTTTTACCAACCCCTTTATCTCCCCATATCCAAAGAGGTATTTTTACATCCGATCTAAAAGATTCATTTACGGTAAAATCCAACATGGTTTGTAATTGTTTATGGTCCATAACTCATTTCCTTTCTTAAGGTTTAATTACTATACTTTTAAACCAGGCTCCATCGCCTGACATTTTTGAGTGTTCTGTTGTATATACTACTAATAACTTCATATTAGGGTATGGTGCACTATCAAACCAAGGAGTTTCCCCATCGGTAAACAGAATAACTAAACGATTATTCTGGATTAGATGTTTATTGGTATAAATCTCATTGATTAAAACTCTCATATCAGTACCACCCCCACCTGATAATTTTAAGTTCTTTCCATTAAACTTTTGAACTTCAACTTTCATATCACAAGTTGCAATCCAAAATGATGATTGTTTCTTTTGTGTTTCATATATTCTTTTAATTTGATTTGCAAACAAACCAAAATCATTCATACATGATCCACTAGAATCGAAACCTATGACAACCTCTGTTCCTAATCCTTTAACTCTGGCAGGAATAGTTTTTCTGCGTCTATCTGGTCTAAGTTTAAATTTATGGGAAGTCTTAACTCTATTTGAAACCCATTTCTTCAGCATTTGCTCCCAATTTTCTTTTACTTTGAAGAAATTTGAAATGATATCCGAATATTGACCAAGGTCTTGCCCTCTGGTTCTAGCTGCTTTAATGGCTTCCTTCACCATATCCCCCAGCTGTTCTTTGGTACTATCATCCATATCTTCCCACCCGTCATGATTATCAATTAATTTACCATTAGGGTTTTCATCTTTACCAGATTTACCTTTACCTTTTTTATCACTAGCATTACCAGATTCATCTTTTTTACCACCAGATCCTTCTCCTTCACCATCTTCTCCTTCACCGGGAGTACCTATTGTGATGTTTATTTGTTTCTGGTTTTCTAACAGTTTATTATAGTAATACTCAAACTGTTTATCTGGAGCCCATTTATCGACTGGCCAACAGTATTCAAATTCCTTATTGGACCTTTTCTCTTCAATCATCCACTTTATCATCTGATTGATCTCCATGTCCATGGCGATGTTTGCACACTCTTTGTGCATACCCGTTTGACGGTTTATATGCTTAAACAATATATGCAGGCATTCATGTTCCAGAACACCTACACTCTTCTCAACAGACATACTTTTTACGAAGTCTGCATTGTAAACTAATATGGGCTTTTTATTTTGAATCGTAACACCCATAGTTGGCTGATCATTCTTTTCAACCAACTTGAACTGATTAAGAAGGAACCCAAAGAATGGGTTATCCTTCATTAAAAAGGTGAACATCGTGTCAATTGATGACATAAAGTTTTTTCTCCTATTTTGTTATAATTCTTTCAATTGATTTTGTAAGAATCGTTTGATTTGTATCTCTTGCATTTTTACTTTTCAAAGCTTCAATGTTATTTGAGATGATAACATATAAATCAAATAATGTAAGATTTGATGATGATGATTTTTTATCTATTTCAAACTTAATAGAATTTTGAATTAAATCCAATCTTCTATCTGAAAGAGACATAGACTTCTTACAAATTAAATTTATTATTTCTGGTATGTTATCAATTTTAATTTTATGTGAAATTACTTGTTCCATAAATGGTTTTATAGTAGTTTGAAATCCTTCGATTGAATTGACGATATTGTTACCTATTTCAGATAGGTCAAACATTACTCTATTATCTTTACCTTGGTGCTTTACTTTCCCACCAATACCATAATTTTTCAATGGTGTATTATTAGTAAGGATTGTCATTGTTGCACAAAAATTCAGACTAGAATCATAAGAATTTTTTAATGTCAATCTTGGTTTAAATTCAATCTCACCAATTTTAAATGATTTATCAGGGAATTCAAATTCTACCCAATTACGCACACCTCTGAATTCATTTATATATCTTGTAAACTTGCCATTGTGATTTTCAACTACTTTGAATAAAGGTTTGTATAACTCCTCATTTCTAATTAATTGATATTGAGATGTTGCTGTATGTAATAATGTTCTTTCACCATTATCATTGACTCGTATGATCTGTTTCCAATAATCAGAATTGTTAAACCCTTCTGGGCTCTCTTCTATCACTTCGAAGAATATTTCTTTCTTTAAATCCTTCATCGTTGTTGATGTTTCCATCTTCTATATCTCCTAAAAATTTAGGTGAATACTGACCTATCAAATATATACATAATATCTAATAGGTCATTTCACTTACAAAGAAAATATTACTTCTTTGTCTGGTTCATTTAAAATATCTTTCAACACAATATGGTCATTCATTTTAACATATAGAATCATTTTAACATTTTGTTTGATTCTATATATTTTACATTTATTGAGAGGTATCAAAAAATTAATACTGCAATGTCTAGCAGCTTGCATACCAATATATTCTCTCTCTACTCCATCATGAAATAAAAAATTGATTGTTATCTTTTCAATCATCTTATATCTAACAATGTCGTAACATTTACCTTTCGCCACCCACCAATATCTAAATCCCAGACATTGACATATGGAGTATCATCATCTACATTGCTAGGGTTAACACCTTTTAATTTTTTTATTTCCTCTGCCGGTATAGCATTGGCCGTCGCATTCATCACTCGAACTGATCCGTCTTTCTTTCGGAATTTAATCTTTACAAGTGGAGAGTTTTCTAAGAATCTCCGAAGCAGTTTTTTCTTAGTGACGATATGGTCTGGCTGAGTCATATGTATTTCTCCTTTATAAAAATAAAAGCTCTTATTCAAATATATAATATATAGTTAAATTTATCTGTTTTTTGATACTACAAATTCTCATCTATTAGGTTTCTCATTTGTAATAATTGTTTCTTTCTATTAGCATCAGACATCATCTTTATTACTTCATCAACTTTATCTGTTAGTCTTAACTGAATTAAATTTCTTGACTTTGGGTTCAATGCTACTTCATACATTTCACTTGGGTCAAATTCTCCAAGACCTTTAAACCTGGTCATATGATGAGTCTTTCTAAGTTCTTTTGCATCATCTAAATTGTATACTGGGTGAAATACATTTTTATGGGTATAACCATATAATGGCATATCAACAATATACACTCTACCAGCTGCAACTAAACTCGGTGTAAACTTCATTATAGCTGTAATCATTAAACAAGTAATATGAGAACCATCCGGGTCTGCATCACTAGATAAACATATTTTACCATATCTTAGTTTGCTGATATCTTCAACTGTTTTATCTGTTTTAATACCAGTACCAAATGCAGTAAACAAATTTTTCAATTCTTTGTTTTGCATAAACTTATCAAAGTCTGCAGTTTCAACATTTAAAACTTTACCTTTTAACGCAATTATAGCGTGTCTCTTTGAATCTCTACAAGATATAATTGACCCAGCTGCAGATTTACCTTCAACAATAAATAATTCAGAATGTTCATCAAATACAGAACAGTCTCTTAATCCTTCTACATTTACATATTTACTTCTTGTTCCAGCAACAGCAGTACTAATATTCTTTTTAGACAGAATGAATTGTTTATGAGAATTCAATGAGTCTATAATACCATCCCACCAACCTTCGTTAGTTTTGATCATAACATTTAATTGATCAGTAAATTCTTCTGTAAATTTATTAACCAGATACTTCTTATCAGTATCTAACCTTTCTTTGGTTTGACCAGTATAATTTGTATCTTTCAATTTTCCATCAACATATAATTTTAAATTGTAAACATCTTTAATTTCTAAGGTTTTATCAGTTTCAATAATTTTATTACAAATTGCATCTCTAATAAAATTAATATGAGTTCCTTGATTACATGGTTTGATATTGATTGAACCTTTAGAAGTTATAGAATCATCAAATACAAAGAATACATTTATATGTTCAGGTCCTTTCTTTACTTTTATATTATACATTTCTATATCATTGTTAGTGATATCTAATTCGTCTTTAATATATTGTTCAAGAGAAAACTTAACTTCTTTATCATTAAGTACAAATTTAGTTTTAGGTAGCAATGCAGATGATAAACGAATTCTCTCTGTTATATATTTATTTGGTATAACTGTAGATCTGAATATTTTTTCATCTGGTTCAAAGTATATACTGGTTCTTGTAGACGCTGGAGTTGATTTTTGTTTTTCTGTATTTTTAATTATCTGTCCATTTTTATATTCCAATTCTCCAATGTAACCATCAGAATCAATCGAATCAATTTTCATGGACTTTGATAATGCATTAACAACAGTCATACCAACACCATGCAAACCTGCAGCTATGGAATATGAACTATCATTAAATTTACCAGAGGTAAATAATTTATTTGTTATCTTTTCTAATGTTCCATCTTTAACAGGTATACCTCTACCATCATCATCTACTTGTATGGATTTATCATTTGATTTAATAGTTATCTCTTTACAAAAATTATTCTGTGCCTCGTCTAAACTATTATCAAATATTTCATCAAATAACTTCCGAGGATCATCTACAGATCCAATATACATACCAGGTCTCAATCTTATATGTTCTATATCTGTCTTTTCTTCAATTGATTTACTATTATAATTCTTAGACATTTATCTAGTTCCCTTCATTTGATTCTATTGATTCCGATGTTGTCTAACCATTTATCAAACCTTTCACAGACATCAGTTTGATGTTTATGTGCATTATAGAATTCTATTACTTTATATAATGTTTGAAAATCGTTACAATGAACAACACCAATAGGTGATTCAAATAACATTTCCATTGATGATACTTCTAGTGATGATGTCTGTTGAAGAGGTATATTTAATATTTGTGCAGATTTAATTACACATTCTCTACATAACCTAAATGCAGTATCATTATATTCTACTGCCTGATCGTCTACCTTTCCACACTCAATACATTTATTATCTTCATTAAGTAAAAGTCGTTCCATTATTTTTCCTTATTTTAAAAGTGTGGTCATGAATGATGTTCTCGACCTGACCACCTTAGCCGATACTACAAAACGAAAGGATGTTTTACCCGCCCCAAACAGCTGTGGTGTAGTCAAGCGAGTAAAACCAATACATTTATATTAGGCACAACATTCTCACCAGAAAACGATATAAAATCTGTATTGTCATAGTAAACTAAACTACACCGCGAGTTGCTATTGTTTTATTATCTGAGTCGTTATTTACGAATTTATGTTCCCACCCAAATTTATTATAGTTTCTAAGTCTATGTTCAAATAATTCAGTCAGATCACTAAAGTCGGTATCAACCATATCTATTACTATTGGTTGTTTCTTTTCATTTTTAGTTCGAATGATACGTCCAATTGTTTGTTCTACATTATTATTCGGAGTTAACATAAACAAGCAATCTAACCCTGGTACATCCATTGCATCTGAGAACATTTGATATGTTGTAAATATGATATCATAATTACCCAATTCCGATAAGTCTGAAATTTTAACATCATCTTTATCCTTACTCTTCATAAGAGATGATGCTCTAAATAGTAAATGTTTCTTTTTACCAAATTCATTCAAACCAGTTTCTTTATCTATTTTTTTCATTACTTCTATTAATTTTTCAACTATCTCATATCTATCTGCCAAACATAAAATAGTTCTCTTATCCATTGCGAGTCTTAACTTTCTACTCCATATTTGATAGTATTCCTCATGCTTTGATATCTGCTTACAGTATCTCGTCTTTTGGAATTTATCACCATAGCTAATCCATTTATGTTTTCCTGCATCCATTTTACTTTGCCATGAAATAGTATACACTGCAGGTTTATAATTAAATTCATCTTTAGGTTCAAATGTATCTCCAAGAATCCACCGAGATATGTTCTTCATTGTATATTCATTTTTCGGTGTTGCTGATAACCCAAATACTTTATGAGAATTAACACATAAACATGCTTTAGAAAAATGTTTAGCAGTTGCAGATGATTGACATTCATCCCAAAAAGTAATACCAAAATTACAATCATTTAACTGATTCAATCCTTCTATATCGTTATTAATAACCATATTGTATATTCGATTAACAGTCATGATTACTATTTTTTTATCTTTTAATTCACTTAATGGAATTTGACCTATACCAATATCTTCCAATTTGATATTTGTAAATTCTATAAATTTATCCATCCATTGAGTTGCATGAACTTTTCTTTTAACAACAATTAATGTTTTATATTTCATTTCACTAATTGATTTAATTGATACAATTGTTTTACCAAAACCTGGCTTAGCTTTTAAAATACCGTGATCATTTGTAACCAAATATTTTACTGCAGCTTCTTGAGACTCACTTCTCAATTTAATAGTATCAGTTATATCTATCTTTGTTGGTTTAATCTTATTAATATCTGTAGATTCTTCGACAGTAAATAATGTTCTGGTTGCATCTTTAACTGGATAATATTTCGGTAAGATAACTTCATTACCAAGAATATGATAAAAATGATAAAATTCTTCATCACCTTCCATGTAATCAGAAATTGTAACTGTCAAATCTTTCTCTATATCTGAAGTAAAATTTTCAAGTTTTACTTTGCATGGTGGTTTTAAAATTGTCATTTGTTTTCCTTTGTTTTTATTGATTCTATAAATGGTGAAGATATTTTTTGGTCATTCTTTATTACTTCAAGACTATATAACGTTCTTTTGTCAGACATATTAAATAACTCAGTTGTAATTATTACTTTTCCATTAAATTTCAGAACATGCACTATCTTCTCAAATATAGAAATATCATCATCAATATACACATCAATATTTTCTTCAATTATACAATTCGATTTGTACAATGCAATTTGTTCTTCACTTATATATTTGGAATCGTTAGATCTAAAAGTTATTGGGTGTGGATTAAAAATTTCGTTTATATAATTCCTATATTGATTTGGTATATTCTCGCTCCAAGACCCAGTCAGAACAGTAACATTATCACCTAGTTTTAGTTGTTCTTTTAATGCGCATAATAATTTACCATTTATAGGTCTGAATTTATTGTATAATAAATGATCATATGACTTTGAACCATTTATTATTAATGATTCATTCGCATCTATATAATTGTAACACAATGCAGTGTCTATAAGTGTTTTATCTAAATCTACAGCTATATGCATTCTTTTTCTCCGCGAAAACAGTTGAGACAATACGATTAAATATTGTCTCAACTTATGGTTTTATTTGAAACCTAATGCATTCATATATACACTTAGGTCTTTTGATTGTTCTATATTGTCTAACTTAAACTCTGATTCTTTACCTTTTAATATTGATATGATGTATTCATCTCGAGCTTTCGGATTAGATGATTTAAACGTTAACAATTCTTTGATGAGATTTTCTGCACCGTAAGCTGCTATAGTTAACATTTCCATTTCACCCACTCTTTGAGCATTACCAACAACACCTTCAAGTTTACTACTTCCTCCAACTGGTCTTCCTGATTTAGTAGAATTTGAACCAATTGATCTTTCCTTTCTTTTGCTATCCGACTTATGATATAACTTTTGCATGAACATATAACCTACATTTATATCCTTTATCTCAATTACTTTACCATTTGGTCGTTTCAAGTATAGTGTTTCTTTTGCAGATCCACCTACTTGTTTAAATAGGTCAATTACTTTATTGGAATCAATCTTATTAGTAAAAGAATTTGCTAACTCAGTCATACCATAATCTTTAATTAACTTGCTGATTTCCAATTCGTATAATTGTCCAATATTCATACGAGAAATAATACCAAGAGGATTTAAACTCATTTCAATTGATCTACCATCCGCCAGTTTTGGCATATCATCGTCTGGTGTAATTCTAGCAATAACACCTTTATTTCCATGCCTGTTACTTAACTTATCTCCAAGCTCAAGTACTTCCTGATAGGATAATGTAATTATTAAAATAGAATGTCCTATTTGATAATCTTTATCTTTTGACTTAGACATCTTCTTTCTTTTATTATATGAATAGTGAGTTATCATATCTTCTGGTATATCATTTTTTCTAAGATACTCTGCTATCTTGTCTGACTTCTCTTTTTTGTCTTTATGATACTTCTCTATTCTCTCTACATATTTTTCATTATGTTTGCAGAATTTAGTATTAGGATAAAACTCAACATGTTCTACTCTATATGTTTTATCTGCAACAATCTGTTTAGAATTATCTGTGAATAAACTATCAAATGACTTATGAAAATTATCATATTGGCAAATGATACTTCCTTCATTAATAATATCCCCTCGTTTAGGGATGATGTCGGGTTCTCTTGCATGCGAAAATATGGTTGGTCTTAACGCTTGATCTGGGTTTAAAGATAATTCTATTCTGTATAAATGTTTAGATGATAACTTTTTCTTCGCTGCTGACTCTGACAAACAAATAGCATCTTCATAGTTAAAATCAACTTTGATTGCGGTTAATAAATTAACTCCATTTGCAACTTTTCCATCTTTTACATTATTTGTTGTTGTGAATATAACATCTCCAGATTTTACTTTGTCCCCTATTGCAACACTACAATCATACTTTCTTGGATAGCCCCATGGCTTTGTATATATTGTTTCATTATTTAAGCAATGCACAGTTTCTAATTTTCCATCATCACTCTTAATTAATACTTCATCTGCGTTTTCTGTTATATGTATAATTTTCCCAGATAGTCTACATTTAATTAATCCATAATCATAAATTAATGATTCGAACCCCGATTGTAGAATTGGTACTTCTAGATTTACTAATGGAATTGCCTGTTTAGATTGATTGCTCCCCATCATCAATCTTACAATATCATCATTATTTTTATATGGTATATTAATTACTCCAGGAGATAATATGGATTCTGGCGTTATCTTTTCTGGATCTACAAAGCTACCAAACTCATCTAATATAACTCCAATTGGTAAATGTCTTGTGATACCAACATTTTTTCCATCAGATGTATCAATCGGACAAACTTTGCAGTATTGACTTTCATTAACATTTCTATCTCTAATTGATGCGGATTCTATATTGATGCCCTGAGTACCACTTAAAGTACAACGAGTATAATATGAAATATCTTGAATTAAATTTGCATCAACTACTTGCTGCATTAATCCACACTTATTTAAATGAGATATAATTAAGTCAGTCGAAAATGAACAACAATTTTTTACCATTTCAGCTGTTGTTCTTTTATTTGTTTTAAGTATGATTTCTCTAACTTTTACAATAACTGGGTAAAGCATCCATTCAATAAATCTAATTCTTTTATTTGCATAATTATATGAATTATATTTATCTGGATTCGCTACAGTCTCCATAACATAGGAATGAAGAGGTTTATCATACCCTAAATATTTTTTGATAATTGGATCAAAGAATATTGATTGTTCTTTATATTGTTTCTTGTATGAATTCTTAAAGTGTTCAAGAAAATATTCTTTCTCTGTTCCATTAAATGGAGTTGTTGTAGAAGCTTTGGCACACTTAATTAAAAACTTATTTAAAAATATATTTGAATCCGAATCTGGAAGTTTAACATGATATGCATTTTCTGAATCAATTAAAACAACAACAGTACCTGGTTTAACTTTATCGATCAAATCTATTTTATAAGGAATTGAAAACTTATCAATGAACTCTTTAAAAGTTATATCATGCAGAATATATTCATGTAGTGGGATCTTGCTTTTATACAATAGAAAAGAACCACTTTCATTAATCAGTGCAAGATTTAAATTACTCATAATTCTAATATATTTTTTACTTGTAACTATAGGCTTATCAATTATCTGCCATAATGGATGTGGCCTATTACCATTAATATATAACGTATTGTCTGTATTCAAATAAGGAATATTAAAATCTCTTACAATAACTTCATCCCCAATTTTTAATGTTACACTAATCGTCTGATAAATACTTTTAACGACATCATTATTATAATGGTTTACTATTTGAAATCCTTCATAAGTATATTTTTTACTTATATCATTAAAATCCGAGAATATTAAATCTATTAGTTTAGGTAATAGCTCATCATACTCCCATCGTTTTCTTTTAAATATCGGATACTGACTAAGTTCCATAATTTACTGACTCCCCTCATTGTTATTGATTTTTGTTGAAGTAAACCTTTGTTCCAATTCTTGTTGCATAATCTGTTATTTTTTTACCTACCCCCGACTCAAAATTCGCTCGATCTTCTGGTGTTATAGAATGTGGAAATGTTTCTACTAAACATTTAGCGGTTTCGTATAACTTAATTGAGAAAACTTTTAAACCGGTTAAATCTTTAAACAATTGTTCGCATATCAAAAATAATTCCTTTGATATATTTTCAGCAGTTGGATTACACCAAGAACCACCAGCTAACTTCATTGTCCATAATTTGGATTTCTTATCTTCACATACTTTGATGAAATCTTTATCTTCTGGATTAAATATAGACCCATGATCCCAAAAATCATCAATCCATTGACATGCTCTTCTTTTAATTTCTGCAAAATCTATCTCATATCCAATTTCACCGGTAAACTGAAATTCAAAACTCATTTCAACATCATACCTATGTCCGTGATAATTGACACATTTGCTATGATTTATACCAAATTCATCAATCTTATTATCATCGTATACATGCCCCATAACTCTATGAGCTGCATCGAAGCTATGTATTCTTGTTATGTATTGCTTCATATTTTCAACCTTTCATTTTTAATAAATAGCCCATATGTATTTATGGGCTATTGAAACTGTTAATTTTTAAAATATACCGTCATCATCAACAATATTATTTGGTTGATTATTTGGTGGTTGTGTTGGTTTCTGTTGCTGATTATTTTGTTGTGGTTGTCTATTTTGTTGTGGTTGTTGCTGATTATTTTGTTGCGGTTGTTGGTTATTTTTATTATTATTCCAATAACTAGGTTTCTGATTATTTTGATTATTGTTATTCCAACCACCGTTATTTTGATTATTGTTATTATTGTTATTCCAACCACCGTTATTATTATTGTTATGTTGTTTTGGACCAGGATGATTTTCCAAAGCTAATCTCGTTGCAATATATGTAGATGTACTTTGAAATAGTTCTACAACAGACATTAATTCCTGATTGTTAACAATATTCATAATTAATATTCTTGGTTCTACTTGATTATTTATAATCTTTTCAAACCATATTTCAATAATCGGGGTTGATGGAACTATATGTATATCAATCTGTCCATCTTTTATAAGTTGTGTAGATTTAGCTGGTTGTCTTGATTTGAGAACACCTTTAATCAAATTAACTATTTCTAAACCCTGTCCAACGCTAAATGTTGCAATTGCTTCTGGGTTTTGCCAATCGAACCCATTTTGATTTCTAACATATGTTGCAATGGCTGATTTCCCACTATTCTTATTAAAACCAAGAGTTACCATTCTTTGTCCATCATCTTTAAAGAATGCATCAAAATTATATAAATATCTTGGACCTTGATTTTGATTATTATTGTTGTTATTATTGTTTTGCATTTTAAAGTTTCCTTTTTTATTTGAATTGTTTTAATATTTGTATGATATTATCTTTTGGGTTATCAAGTTTTTCCTGAATTGAATCTAACTTTATTTTTAGTTCATTCGTGTCTGTATTAGTAGTTAACAATTTCTTAATAGAATGTTTACTAATAATCTCCTCAATAACTCCAATTTTTGAATTAAGCTTTTCAGCAATAGTTTTTATACTTTTGTCCACATCTATTATTTTATTTTTCATCTCCTCTATTAAATATGGTTTCATTTTTTGGATCACATCTAGCTCTTCCATCTTAGTTATGATATCTACTTTGATTTCATTATAATAACTATTATATGCTTTTAAATAGTACAACATATTAGTCGTTAGAATTTCGTCAATACTAAATCTTTTAATTTTCCCGGATTCTGGATCAGATACAAGTACATTAAAAGCAGTAGAAGATTTCATTATTTTCTTAACTATTTTTTCAACATCTTCCATTTTCTTTCTAGTAAAACATTTAATAATAACTCTTGTAGTTAAACTAGATTCATCTCTGATTACAACTTGTTTAAGTTCCAACAACTCATTTAGTACATCTCTTATTCTGGAACCCGAACAACCTATAGGTAATTTTGTTATACAAAGTTCTAACTCATTTAACATTTTATATTCACCTGTGGTAATGATTGAACCCTTACCAGTAGTTACAACTGTATCAACTTCATTTATATTTGCGTTATCCCATTTCATTTTTTTAGGTGTAGATTTTTTATTTAACAAATCAATCATTCTATTTGCTAAATCAATACTTCTAAAACAAGGAGTTTTAACACTTACACCAACCCCGACACCTTGGACTATTGCCGTTTCAATTCCATTATTAATTAAACCTAATGGAATTGGACATGGTATATACATTGCTTCTTTTGAGCTTTCACCTTCAATAAATATGGTTGATTTAAATGTCATTTTGATAATATTTAATATATTTAAATCAATATGACATTCTGTATATCTAAAAGACGCAGGTGGTTCTGAGGATAGACCAGCATTCAATCCCCAGTTTCCTTTCCCTTTTAATAATCCTTGACTTACCATTGTAACCATAGCAGAATAAATGCTACCATCACCATGAGGATGCGCCTTCATTGTATCACCTATGATTGCTGCAGATTTCACTAATTTATCACGACCAGCACCATTGACACCGTTATAAGCAGCCTCTATAATTTTTCTTTGTACAGGCTTTAAATAATCGATGCCAGATGGTATTGCTCTGTGCTGATTAGCTTCTTCTCCGAATCTAGAATAATACTCTAAAATTATTTCGTCTACATCAACTATTATCATTCTAGTATCTTCCTAAATGCATTCATGATTTCTTCATCATCTTCGGGTATTTTCCATGAAGAGTTTATATTACAAGTTTTTGAATATGTAATCCATACAGCTATAGCTTCTTTTAAAGACACAATCAGATTATGTCGTTTACATACATTTCGTATATCTTCCCCTAAAGGACCATAAATATCAATATCTAAATCACTAAGATCTTCTGTGATCATATATTTCCTTTCTACTTCATGAACCGTTCCAAGATACACGGAGTTTTTGTTGGTTTTGATGTTGCTATGTTTTTCAATGATTTCTTTATATCTTCAAATGCTAGACCAAGTGTTGGACTTTGTAAGTGTGGAACTTCTTTTATTCTTACAAATAATACTTGTTCTTTTGTATCAGGATTCCAATTATCATAATCTATTTTTGTATATATACCTTCGATACAATAATATAATTGTTGATACATTATTATTTCAAAGTGATTCAACCAAATGGTAATTCCATTTTCTAAATACAATTTAAACAAATCAACTACTGTTACAAATGAATCATTTAAATTAGAAACTGTAACCGTCTTTTGTAATATCTTATTGATTTCAGTCATAGCATTAACAATATCATCATTGTCATTATTAATACTAAATATCACAGTATCTTTTGGTATTATATCTATATCAGATATTAGCACAACATCACTCTTATCAAATTCCCCAATAATTTCTACCCCACTAACTAATTGGAAAGAATCTTTGGTAGTTACTAGTTCAACATCTTGTTTACATGATATAAATATTCCATCAAGATAACAACATTCTGGGATTTCTATAGAACTTGTAGATGCACTTCCTGCAGTATGGAATGTTCTTAATACTAATTGTGTAGCTGGTTCTGATATTGTTTGTGCCGCAATGATACCAACATATTTACTATTGCTAATTTTATAGGTATCACCATAACATATTTTACACACTACATTTTTACAACCAAAGATTGATCTTAAATTTATTTCTGTATCTATACAATCTTCTGTAATCAATGTTGGTATATCTCCAACCATATGATATCTTCCATGCAAACTAGTAAACAATTCTCTTGTTACTTTAAGTTTAACTGTTCTAGTTGTTTTGCAGTCATCCTCTGTAAGTTCTACTTGGTTTGCAACAAACGAAAGAATTCTGGCAAGATAACCAGTAGTTGCAGTATTTAAAGCTTTATCCATAATACCTTTACGACCACCAATAGATGACATAAACATTTCATACTCTGTAAACCCTTCTAGCAAATTATTTAAAATTGGTTTCTTGCAAATTGTTCCATCGGCATCAGCAATAAACCCACGCCTTGCAGCAATTTGTTTACATTGATCCATTGAACCTCTAGCACCAGATCCAACAATTTTAAATATATTACCATTCATCCTTTTAAATTCTGCAGTAACATCTAACAACTCATCTTCTAACATTTTCTTTATTACGTTATTGTCTTTATTATCAAAATCCGATTGGCTTTTAACTGTGGATAATTTAAAATCTTCCAACGATAATGTAATATGACTTATTCTTGCTACTTCAAATGATACCTTAGACATGATATCTAACATCTCACCCAATTTATTTTTTAATTCATAATGTCTCTTAAAATAAAGAGTACAAAGAGAATCAAAATATTTTCTATTAATTGTTTTATTTATGTATGTTTCATCTGTTATAACACCATCAAAATAAATGAAATTAAATAGAAGGCGACCAAACGTTGTTTTATGAGAATATATATTTATAGATTTATTTAAAATCTCATAATCAGAATTTTGAGAAATTACAAGTGGACCATGATGTCTTATCTTCTCAATTAATGGTAAACCATCTACTACTGTTTCTGCATCATTTTCATATGTTAATGACTGTAACCCTATAATCATATCTTGTCTTAAACCCATTAACAGTTCACCATTTGCTATTGAGAACATACTGTTAATAGACATCATCAAATCAATTTCTTTATCAACACACTTAATACTTGACGGAACATAAATTGCAAATGTGTCTCCATCAAAGTCGGCATTATAACCCTGGCATATCAGGGGATGTATTTTAATTACGTTTGTATTTGTTAACCCTTTAATAATAAATGCTGTTAACGACGGTCTATGCAATGTAGGTTGTCTATTTAGTATTACTCTTCTTGTTTGAACCAAATCTACTAATTCATTTCTTAAAGGCGAATCCCATTCCATTGTTGATATCTTGTTCATTATTTCGTATTGTGATTTATTTGTTTTTCTTGTTATCTTTTCCATCAACTGGAACTTAAATAATTCTTTAGCTGTTTCAAAAGGAATTATACACTCATTTAAATCTAAAGAATAATCTGGTACGATAATTGATCTGGCACTGAAATCAATTCGAGAAGCTAATAAGTGTTGCCGTATCAATCCTTCTTTCTTGGATAATGTATTGCATAATAAGTTATACATATCCATCACATGATTTTGAATCATCTTTTCTTTTTCGAAGAATATTTCATCTCCGTTATTTGTTATATTTTTAATAACAACATCCTTTAGAGCTGAAATCTCATTTAGTATAGTTTTATACTGCGAATTTATTTTATCAGATCTAAAGTGTTCATCTTCTTTAAACATTGGTCTTAATGAAGGTGGTATAATAACAATTGCATCAAGGAATATTGCATCCATTGAATTTTTTACTAATTCTTTAAAATCATCTTTAATGTAATCAATATCTTGACATATTTCTTTAAAGAATTTAACACCACACCTACCATCTATATCTGGTACTAATCTGCCCTTATCTAAGATATATTTTTCAGTTTGCATAATTAATTTTTTAATCGGATCACCATAATTCATTTTAAATAGTTCCATGAACAATGGATTGACAATCTCAATATGCAATTTAATTTTTCCTAATGTTTTTCTTCTTGCTGAAACGGATTGGATTTTAACACCGCATGTGGTGCAAACCATTCCTGTTCGTGTTTTTCCTTCTAATAAACCACACTGACATTTGTAATCTCGTCTTGGACCAAATATAACTTCACTGAAAGGTCCATCTTTGTGATATGATAGTTTCTTAGAATTTTCCCATGGATTAGATATTGTTACTTCTGGTAGCTTGTTGATTTCTGTGTTTGTTAAGAACATTTTATTAAGACTCCCTCTTGATATTACCATCAATCATTAAAGACTTGATGTATTCTTTTTTTACAACCGTTGTTGGTTCGTTTATGCTAATTAATACTTGTTTATACAACATCATACTTGACAGTGCTGGTTTTTGTATATCTGATCCATACACTGGAATTTTAACCAATGCCAATTTATTCTTCTCTACAAGTTTTAATAATCTTGGAAATTTTATTTCTAAAACCTCTTTATTTATATTCTCGCAATGACCAATAAACTGAACATTTGCAATTGTTATAAATGTATATACATTCGTTTCTGTTATCATTTATCATCCTCGAAAAATGAATCAACATTAACTGATTGATTATTTACATAGTTCATAACATCTGCATTTGAAACTTGATCCTTCATGTAATTTACAACCATATCATTATCTACCAACACAGCTTCCTCTGTTGTTAATCTTGGAGCAACAGATTCTTCTGCCTTTAATTGTTTCTTTGTACCACCTTTTACATTCTCATATACAATTGTTGTTTTATTAGATACGAGATCTTTTATTCTGTGATACATAAATTGTTTAAGTTTTTGAATGAGTGCATTTCTTTTCATTTCTGGTATTGATTTCTTTATTTTAAAATAATCCACAATATAGTCATTCAATGTTCTGCCCTTTGATTCTCTTGATATTGGGACTAATGCCGCTAGCATATCTGGTTCTGGGTAGAACTCTTGTAATCTAACTATATTAGGGAAATACTTTGTCAATATCCAATTACCATTTTTATTACTTTCAAACTGCACCATCCAATTACCACAACCGTGATAAGAAACACCACCAATAAAAAGCATTCCATCTTTAGCTAAAGCAAACCAAGTATTATAACTACTACGAGTAATGCGTCTAACTTTACAATCCAAGATTTCACTTAGCTTATTAATAGAAATTGGTCTTAATGCACCAAAGCTACTTACTATTGGGTTTTTATTAGGATTACCACTATCCTTATCTTTATAATATACTGCCCATTTATCGTCAGTTCTAACATATGTTATATAATCATCTATAGTGATTATATTTTTACCTTCAACATTTAATTCTACCAATAAAGGAAAATTAAATTTAAATCTACTTCTCACCATACACTCTCTCCATGTATTCTATGATTGCTAAAGAACGCATTGAACCATAAACTCTTGTATGTTTTGCTTTATGTAAATATTGCATTGCCATTGGTTTATTTGTAAATGGTCTATTATTGTTAAACACATATGCAAGTACAACATTTTTTCTAAAACATGCTGAACACCCCAGACACTCATGTCCATGAATAGGTTCAAAACAAGAAAATGAATTAATAATATTGTCTTTAAACCCTTCATAATCTTTATACATTTGAGTTGCTTCTATCTTACCCAAATTTTCATTTAGAAATGGAGTAATAATTTTTGCATTTTTAATACCTATTTCCATTGCTAATTGCTCAAGTATGTTAAACGCTTTTCTGTTCTGATCATTAACAACATCATCGACTGTCGAGCCTATCATAACTGAAGCTGAGTATCTAAATGCTGACATAATTAAATGGATATTTCTGTGTGGAATGTAATGTGCTGAGTCTTCTAGTTTCCCTAACTCCCTTAAGGATTCGTCTATTATAATGTTAGGATATAATTTTAAAAGTGTTTTTAATTCAAATTCAGAATAATTATGACCCAATTTATAATATATGGGTAATGCTTCCAAATTATTTATTTTGCAATGAGTCATAGATATTATTGTGTCTATCCCACCTCCGCATAAAACTGCAATCATTTATTTGACTCCTGTTAATTTTATTTTTTAATTCCATTATTAGTATTAATTATTGATTTTAAATTATATCTATCAATGTCTGAAATATTTAAAGCTCTTAACATTTCATCCACTGATTTTGTAATTCTTTGAGTCTTAGATCTTGCTTTCTTATTATAATTGTATCCAGGATCATCTACTACATAATAACGTTTCATATCCGGTAAATTAGAATTAGCAGCACTCTCAGAATATAACCATCCAGATCCACAACCAGGAACAGCAACACCATCTCTAATGACACTACAATTAGATGGCATATTACCAGAATTCATTTTAGGCCGATCACAAGATATAGTATGTGGAATTAATTTATTGTATAACCCTAACTCATTTAACAATTGCATCATGTCTGCTTTGTTTAGGTTTTGTGTTATATTGGAAAATGACATTCTTGGACCAGTCAAATAACCTAACCTAGTAACAGACATAAATTTTTCAACAAACATTTGACTATTGTCTGGGTATACACTTTCCTCTGAAATATTAAATCCAAGACAAAATGAAGCTTCATCATAATTATTTTGCAATATATTTGATTCGGCTATATCTGCAAGTATCCTCATTATATTAAAGTTTCTACCAACTACCCAAGCGGCAACAGATTTATTTCCACCAGTTTTAATTTGTGCATTTTTATCTGTTAACATTGAAAATGAATCTATTTGTTTATAGTATTCTTTTTGATCCACAATTGTTGGTGGTTCCATTTTTAATTCTTTACAAATAGTTTTTAATGCAGAAATTTCTACATCACCACCTCTATGGCCATAATCAACATATATAGCCTGTACATCTTTACCTAAGTATTTTAATATAGAAAGATTTGTAGTTGAATCAATTCCGGAACTTGCCCCAACTAAATATTTCTTTCTACCTTTATTCTCACTTTTCCAAGTAGGATGTGATTTATAATTAGGTTCAAAAAATATACTATTACCCATAAAGCCAGAATCTAAATCAATTTTAGTTGCTCTAAATGGAGTAGATTTAGGATGAGCATAATAATTTTCCCACATGGCACAACCATCACCAGTTGTTTTTGTTAACAATGTTCTTATTCTATCTAATGCATCTTGTCTCGAATGCCAAAACATTCCCACACCTCTAAAATAACCATGAGATAAAGGATTATGAGTTTGCATTACTATCAATTGATTTTGTGTAGAGTCATACATTAATGCAGCAACACCCCCACCAAAATCTTCCATAGTTTTTTCAATATTTTTTCCATTTTTTAAATAAGAATTGATAATTGCTTCTGAATCAATTTTAGTTATATATGGATCATATTCTTTTATTCTTTCATAATCAGATCTATTAACTGCACCATTATGAACTAGTACACAATCATGTTTAATAATTGGCTGAGTAGTTCCAACTAAATCATGACCTTCTGATCTTACTTCTGTTTCTGGTTCTAATCTAAAATTGGCTAATAATAAATCACCAACGGATAAATAAGATTGAACATCTTTAAGCATGTCACTTTTGATGTGTGGTAATAAAGCATTCCAGTTTACCGCAGATCTATAAATCTTTTTAATTGTTTTTAATTTAGTGTTCATTATGGCAATACCAAATGCATCGCTACCTCTTGTTGCTGCCTCTTCAAACATAACACCCAAAATACTTACACTAGGAACAGATTCTTTTACAAATACTCCTGCAATTCCACACATTTATTTACTCCATAAAAATATAGGGACTATTTCTAATCCCTATCATTCATAAATTTATTCTTTAGCTGCATTTATTAATTCGTTAATTTTATTAACTTTTTCATCTCTTAATTTAATCTGACCTTTAAGTAATGTATCTACTTCACTAAGATCATCAAATCCAAGTTCTGCTAGCTTCTTTTTACTTGTGTCTAAATTATTCATAGACACTGCCAGATTACTTTTCAATTCTTGTTGTTTCTCTGTCCATTGCTTTAATTTTTCTGCAGCTTTAGCAATTCCTTCTGGTGTATCAAATTCCTTTGAATCAAACATCGGCAGTCTCCTCTATTGAAAAAGTTTTATATTTATGGGTTTTCATATATTTAATGATTTGGTTATAATTATTATTTACTCTTGGATGATCTCTCAACAAAGTATGTAATGGTATACCTTCACCAACTGACATTAATGTTAATTCAGATACAGTAAATTCTGGATACATTGTAGGTATTATTGAAACTGCATTATCAGAATTAATATAAAATGGTACCTCGACAGTATTTTGTTTTTCTGATTTATCTGTAAAATTTGCAACACCTTCATTACAAATAACAATCGCTTCACCATCTTCATTTAAAGCAAGATAATGAGTATATGGTTTAACATTATGAATTACTCCGTCAGTATCAACTTTATCTGCAAATACTAATTTTTTAACGTAGCAACTTAAACTTATTTTTTTCGACATCTATTTTCCTTTTTTTAAAAATGTGCAGGTTGCATACACAACGGACACACATTGATTTCTGCCAACTTCTTTTTAATCTCTGAGATATTTGATTCTGTAAGTTCTATAGAATTTAATATCACCATATGATTTTTCAGATGTTTTATACTTTCTGTCAATTTTCCTAATTCTAAATAATGAGGTTCTATTGATACTATTCTATTGATATCATTAGTTGTAGATTTGATTTGAACAAAACGATTCAACTCAATTATAGTTCTACTTTGACCAATTATATCACTCATACCTTTTATTAATTTCTCATTACTTGACACCAATTTTTTAGATATATTTATACCTTTACTTTTATCTGTATAACTGGTCAACAAAGAAATTGTCTCAGATGTTGATAGTATATTAGACATCAACGGTATTATCTTTTCAAATGCGGTAATAAATTTTTGCTTCTTATTACAATCATTTGATGCATCTACATACCTTTTTATGGATACAACCTGATTTCCGATCTTTATCAATTCAGTTAACATATTAATTGTATTAGTTGTTGAATCAATACTAGACCGTATATCATTATATTTATTATGAAGATTAGAATAATCTTTTAATTGAATATTGTTACTAACTATAGTTTTTAACTCTTCCATTGATTTGATTAATTTTTCTATTCGTTTCAATTCATTAGAAGATGTCTTACTTTCAATTGTAACAGTTATATAGAACTGCAATACATCTGCGGATGTTTCTGATTTCTTATATTCCGAATGGATAGCATCTACTTCAACTAATGTATTATTCATTTTTTCAACTTTTAGTTTTAAATCTCCAACTTCAACTGAATATACATCAGATTTAATATTCAATTCTTTTCTTTCATTGCTTAATACTTTGATATCTTCTGAAATTTTATAAATAGCATTCATTAGATCATCCGTACCAGACATTGAATTAAATAATTTGAAAAGATCTGTTTTGCCATCTAGCTGAGTTGTTAATGGCAATTCCATCTGTCTCCACCAATTTGGTGTTATATATAAATCCCCAAGTTTAACACCATCCAAATTGCATGGGTGATACAAGGCGATTACAGATTCTTCTCCCTTACCTAATTTTTCAAAAGATTGTTCTTCTCCTCTATATTGAATCACCAGTTTTGTATTTTTTCCTTTA
>ERZ1292625.1620-Hain-H41-01um-R1-1620-length-25457-cov-7_pt1 | contig 25457 bp, 27 predicted proteins | sample MGYA00564400_ERZ1292625 | MGnify/ENA primary metagenome ERZ1292625 (study PRJEB36523, sample SAMEA6512639) | groundwater metagenome | collected 2019-01-08 | study: AquaDiva: Metagenomics assemblies of 32 groundwater samples | reverse complement strand
GCCCTAGGGAGGACAAAAGGCAAGTCGCCTGGCTCATAACCAGGAAATAGTGAGTTCGATTCCCATCCCTAGAACAAGTAGTTCTTTACAACCAACAACCAATACCCCCTAGTCGTTATTACGCCTTTGGGTTGTTATAAAATTTTATGAACGAAGCACAATCAATGATGAATTGTTCTCTTAACGATAATTTGTCATTTACATACACAGATAATAAATTAGTCTCAAATAGTACCTCAGGAAGTGCAACTAGCGACCTTGTTTACCACCCTCCTACAAATTCTTGTTGGGATTACTGGCAGAATTACCATTATCCACAGATAATCCAAAGCTACCCAGTCTATATTCAGGAAAAAGCAAAAGACAAAGGAAAAGAGGCATTTGAGATAATCAAAATGCTTAAAGATAAGCGATTCATAAATCTTGAAAAAGTAGCAGACTTTATAGATGTTATGGATGAACTAATTAAGATACTTTAATTAAATTTTGGTTGTTGGTTGTAAATAATTATATGAACAATCCTGAAGCATTTTTGAAAGCATACTTAACAAATCTAATGGAGCACGGACACGGTGCTATTTCAATGGTAACATTAATGGATAAAATAGAAGATGCTTTTCATAAGAATGAAGTAGAAAAAGATTTAGATGCAAATGGAAAGAAGTTATATTATGATTTAGTTAAGGAAATATGATGGGACTAGGAATAAAGAAGAATCCGGAAAATGGATTTAACGTAGCAAGACTACATTACACTGCTGATCCAGATAAAGCTACAAACGAATGGTTTACAAAAACAAGAAAAGGTTATAGTGAGGCAGCTTGGAGAAAAGAATACGAAATAGATTTTGAAGTTTTATCAGGCACATTAGTATATCCTGAATATGACCCTTATCTACATTTAATTCCTAAAAGTAATATAAATTATGATAAGTTAAATACCGAGGGAGGAAGATTCAGGATATTGGATCACGGGCAAACAAATCCAACTGCGTGTTTATGGATATGGGTTGATAGAGAAGATAATTGGATAGTATACAGAGAATATTACGTAGCCGGACAAACAGTTCCATTTCATTCAAAAAATATAAAGTTAGCAAGTGGAAGAGAAAGTTATCATGATAATATTGCAGACCCTTCGATCTTTTACAAAACACAACAGGATACAGAAGGAAATATGTTTTCGATTGCTAAACGTTATGAAGAATTTGGTATAACTTTTAGCTCGGGAAATAATGATTTTAAATCTGGAAGTGATGTTATTAGAGAAAGACTTAAGAAATCTGATGATAGAATTAATCCTTGGACAGGAGAAAAAGGAGCTCCTGGAATCTACTTTGTCAGAGAAGAGTGTAAGTGGACTGATTGGGAGATTCGTAAATGGAGGTATCAAGAATTTACATCTTTGAAGGTGGCAATTGACAAGAATCCAAAGGAAAGTCCGGTTGACAAGGATAATCATATAATGGATGTACTTACATATTTTGCAAATGCTAGAAAAGATAATTTAGAACCCGAAGAAGATAAAATGACACCAATACAACAAGATATTCATAAAATAATGCACAAAAAAGAAGAAGAATTAAATCATTTGGAAGACGAATTTAATAGTATATGATAAAACCGTTAAATAATTGTATATTGGTAGAACTTTCAAGTCATCAAGTAAGTGCAAATGGACTTGAATTACCAGTAAAAGAAGAAGATAAATTATTGAGAACAGGAAAAGTACTTGAAGTTCCTAAAGAAGATTTTAATGGAATTTTTGTAGGGGATAATGTAGTATTTGGAGAATACGCATTTAATACGCTACTTTTCGAAGGAAAATATCATGTATTTGTGGATTATCAAGATATAATTGGAAAAATAGTATGAATTCAAGAACGATACATTTTAAAGAGGATGCAATTAGAAAAATCCTAGAAGGTATAAATATTACTGCTGATGCGGTAAAATCAACATTAGGACCAAAAGGACAAAATGTATTCATCGAAGAAGATGAAGGTCGTATGATCGTTACCAAAGATGGTGTTACTGTAGCACGAAATATAGTGCTTGACGATAAATTAATGGATGTAGGGGCACAAATTATTAAAGATTCTTCTGAAAGAACAAATAAAGAAGCAGGAGATGGTACTACTACATCAGCATTATTAACACAATTTTTGGCAAATGAAGGTGTTCGTTACAAATCAATTGGTTTTTCAGGTATTGAAATGATGAAAGGAATGGATTCGGCTCTTAATCAAACTGAAGAAATCTTAAGAAAAATTACAACTTCAATTCAAACTTTAGAAGAAATGAAGTCTGTGGCATTGATTTCTTCGAATGGTGATGAGGAAATTTCTACTGTTGTTGCAGAGACATTACAAGAGACAGGAGAAGATGGAGTTGTTTCGATTGAAAAAGCGGATAAACAAGGTATTAACAAAGAAATAGTAAAAGGTATTCAGATAGAAAATGGTTTTTCTCATCCTTTATTTATAAATGATTATGAAAAAAATAAAGTTAATTTTGAAAACCCTGCAATTTTACTTATCGCAGATGATATTCAAACGCCATCGGAAATTAGTTCAATTATTGAAAAAGTTCTTTCAAAAGGAAAAAAGCAAATAGTGATTATTTCTCCTGAAGTATCTGCTGATGTAATGGGATTTTTAATTGCTAATCGTAATAAAGGAGTTTTACAACCTTTGGTGATACAAGCTCCTTCGTATGGGGAATTTATGAAACGTGAAATGGAAGATTTGGCAGCTGTTCTACAATGTGAACTTATTAGTAGAGAACACGGAACATCAATGTTAGACATTTCAAAGTTAGATTTTGCTCATGATATAGAAAAATATATTGGAAAATGTGATAAATTGGTTTGTTCAATGAATAATACGATTATTACAGGAGCAAAAGGAGATGTTAAGTCACAAGTTGAACTTATTAAGAAGCAGATGGAACAAATAGATGATTTATTTGCTAAAGAAAAAATGAAAGGAAGAGTTGGTAAATTAACTGGAGGTGTTGCAGTGATTAAAGTAGGTGGAGATACTATAAAAGAACAAAAAGAAAAACAATATCGTGTAGAAGATGCGATAATGGCTGTAAAAGCGGCAAAAGAAGAAGGAATTGTTCCTGGTGGTGGAATTTCATTGCTCTATTGTGCTAGTAAAATTCAACATGAATCAGTTAGTAAGGATTTTGATGCAGGATTTGAACTTGTAAGATCAGCATTACGAGAACCAATAAAACAATTATGTCAATTATCAGGATTATCAAATGAAATGATGATAGAAAAAATAGATTCAAAAGAATTTGGGTATGGGTATAATTTTAGAACGAACGAATATGGAAATTTATTGGATATGAAAGTTATAGATCCATTAAAAGTTGCAAGATTGTCATTGAGATATGCGGTTTCTGCAACAAAATTGTTTTTATCAAATAATGTAGTCATAACAATTAATAAAAAAGAAGAAAAAGTATGATAGAAATTATATTTACAATTTTATTTCTAGTGTTGATAGCTTCTTCTATTTATCGCGAAAATGAAAGAAACAAATATTATGAAAAATTACTTGAAAAAATTTTTAAACAAGCAGAAATTGATAAATATAATTTAGTTACCGCATTGAAAAGTTATACTGCAGAAGATTATTCAAATGGGGCTGTTTATCCTGATACAAAACCTGAAGAAGAACAACAGGAAGAAGAAACACCTTTTCAGGATTTGGATGAATTAGCTTTGGAAGATCCAGAAAAATTTGATAAAGTTATAGGTTTATGAAATTACAAGAATATCTAGAAAAAAAAGAATTAACGGACGAAGAAAAGAAAGATATTATTTCTACTGTTAATGATTATTTTAAGGCATCTCAGGAAAAGATGCGTAAACATCACAGAGAATGGTATCTTATTGATAGATTTTTAGATGGTGAACATTGGGTTGTTTATAATAAACTGACTGGTCAAATGCAAACTTTACCGGTTGATTCTGGTGAAATTCGTAGAACGATTAATCTTGCTGATATTCAAGTTAGAACAATTAAGAATTTTATTAACAGAAACGCAGTAAGAATGGAAGTTCATCCAAGAGGGGATATTTCTAAAGAAAAAGCAGAAATTGGTCATGATATAGCACAGTATTATTTTGAAACATGTAAGTTAAAAAGAGGGCAAGGTGATATAGTTGATGAAGCGATTAAGCATTTTATTGGATACTTTGTAATTGGTCTTGGAGATACAAATAGAGATAATGTTCCTGATATTACTGTTGATGTTAGATCTTCATATAATATTTATCCTAGTCCTGAAGCCACTGATATAACTGTTTCAAAGTGTAAGTATGTATTTGATACTTATACAGAATATATTGACGATATTAAGGATGATGATGATAATGATTTAATAAATGATGATACAAAAATAGAATCAGAACAAACTGAAAATGTTTCTGAATATAAGGCAAAACTTGAAAGAGACAGAGAAACAAAACAACCTCAAGTTACAAAAAGTTTAGACCACGCTACAGTTAAGAATTTATATTTTAGATATAAAGAGGGTACAAAATGGAAAGTTGGTCAAATTAAAGTTGCAGGTGATACTATTTTGAAAGTTAAAAAATTAAATACAAAAGATTATCCGATTGTAGCTTATAGAACAGAACGTAAGATAGATCAGTTGATTTCTAAACCTTGGGTTAAAAATATAATTGCTCCGAACAAAGCTGTTGATAAAATGTGTTCTCATATAGAAACATATGTGTTGAAAATGTTGAATGGAAAAATATTGATGAAACAAGGAACAACTATTTCAAGATTTACTGATAAACAAGGTGAAATAATTAAGTATAAAGGAGGATCTGCTCCTGATAATTGGAGATTAGAACCTTTGCCATCTACTCCATTCGAATACATGAAATATGCTTTACGATTTATCGAAGATACTGGTGGTATTCATGCTTCTTCTCTTGGTGCTTTGCCTGCTGCCAATCAGTCGGGAAAATCTATTGAAGCCCTCCAAGCTGCAGACGCTAATAATGTTGCAGATCCGGTAAGAAATTTAGGATATACAATGACAGATTTACTTTATAGAATATTTGATATATTATCTGCAAATACTTTAGTTGCAGCCACGATTAAAATAATAGATGGTGATAAAAATGAAAAAGAAGTTAAATTTATTGGAGGTGCGCCTTTGCAAGAATCACCTGATGCAAAAAAAGTTCATGAAGAAGCAGGGGCAATGATTATAGAAGATATGGATGTAAATGTTGAAATAGTTCCTGATCTTGCTTATACAGAAGCAGGAAGATATGATAAATTGATGGAATTAGCTAAAGAGAAAATTATTCCAGCAGAAACTATTCTTGAAGAATTAAGATTTTCTAATGTAGCTAATATTGTTAAAAGATTACAAAATGCACAACGTTTAGAAGGATTTGCAAAAGGAAATGAAAGACCAATGATAGATCCAATAGAATTAGCTAATCAAGAAAATAACACAATGGCTAATGGTCAAGAAGTTCCGCCTACACCAATCGAATTAAGAGTTCCTGAACATACACAATTACATGAAGTATTTTTAAAGCAATTAGATCCACAAAGCCAAGGAGCATCACTGCTTACAGCACATATAAATATTGAGAAATCAAATTTATGAAGATTACAAAAAAAGCGTTAGTGGGAGCAGTGACAGAAAAAATTAGAAAACCAATATCAACAATGCAGGTCGATCCTTGGGGATATAAACAAAGTGTAAGTTTAACTTCATCAGATTTAGCAGAATTGAAAGATAAAAAGATTGGGGATAAAGTTTGTTTTTATGGTGAAGGAATTCTTAAGTCAATAAATGAAGGTGATAGATTTAATGTAGAAATTAATAAAATAGGTTAAAAAAAATAATATGAGCCCTTCTAAATTAAAAAAAGATGGAATGCACAAAATGTCTAATGGAACAATGATGAAAAATTCAGAAATGAAAGAAGAAAAAAAGATGACTGAAGAAGTAAAAAAAATGATTAAAAAACGACATCCAAAAATGAAATATTAATTAAATTGACAGCAATTTATCGTAAGATAGAACTGTCATAGAATACAAAAAGTATGGAAAAGAGTCTTAAAGATCAAGCTCTTGAGGCAGCACAGGCAGCTGATAAGGAATCAACTGTAACTGTAAAACCTGAAGACAATCAAAATAAAGACGATCAGGATGGTTCAAAAGTCGAAACAGAAGTAGTTGTGGAATCTAAAGTAGATGGTACACAAAATTCTGACGATGATGCAAAACCTGAAGAAAAAAAAGAAGAACCAAAACCTTCGGATTTCGAAGTTGATGGAGAAAAAATTACTATAGAAGACGTTCGTAAGTGGAGGGAAGATAGTCAAAACAAAGATAAGTGGCAAACTAATCTAACGCAAAAATCTCAGGAAATTTCTGAGGTTAAAACAACGTTAGATCAAATAAAAAATATCTTTGTAAAAGAAGAAAAAGAGCAAGATCTTTCGCCCGAAGAAGAGACTTTTCGTAAGGAAGCAGATACATTGTTTAAAGATCCTTATGTTCAGAATCTTATTCAAAGTGAGATTAATAAAGGAATTCAATCTAAAACTCAACTAGAAGAGGAAAAGAAACTAGAAGAGGAAAAGAAAAAATTCCAAGAAAATCTTACTAACGAAGTTAAGAATTTAGAAAAAGAATTAGACGGTACAGATGGAAGACCAAAGTATTCTGATAATGATATTCTTGCTTGGCAGAAAGAAAATAAAAAACTTTATCTTGCTCCAAAAGAAGCTTACGAATTAAAATATAGAAATGAATTGATTGAATGGGAAATTCAAAAACGCCTTAAAAATAAAGGTGGCGAAGCTCCTAAATCAGTTCAGACAGCAACTCCACAGCAACAAAAAAATGAAGGTGAGAAAACTGCTCTTCCGAGTGACAAATTTGCTCGAGGCAAAGCAATGCTCGAAACATTGCGTAACCTTTCAAAAGAAGAGTGATATTAATCACTTAATTTCCTGATATGGGACAAAATGTAACAAATTTGGCAGGTGCGGCAATGACGGTCTATGACAAAAACGTATATGAGCAAACATTTGAAAAAAATGTTTTGATGCAAAATTTGCGTAAAGATTTGGGTGTTACCTCTGCTGATGGTACTTCAAAAACTTTGACAGTACATTACGGTCGTAATATAGGTACTGCGGCTGGTAGCGAAACTATCACTTTGCCAACTGCAGGCAATCAGAAATTCAAACAGGCTACTGTAGCAATGAAGTATAATTTTGGTCAACTTTCTTTGACTGATGTTGTATTGGAAGCTTCGAAGAGTAATCTTGCTTATTTGGTAAATGCTCTTGATGCTGAATACGAAGGAGCTAAAAATGATATGGCTCGTCAAATTCAACGCCAATGGTATGGACTTGGTGATGGTTCTCTTGGTTTGGTGAATGGTGCTGCAACTGGTACTGATACTGTTGTATTGGATACTCCAGCTGTAGGTAAATATGTTGGTGATTACGTTGAGGATGGTCAAATCTTGCGTTTTGGTGCTACGGCTACTGATATCGCAACTGTAGATTATTACATTGGTCAACACGCTACAGTTTCCAATCAAGATTCAATTGCTTTGGTAACTGGTCACGGTGCTACAATTGACGATAACGACAATGTATATATTGCTCGTTCAGCTACAGAATCAAATAAGGATGCAGAAATGTCAGGTTTGAAACTTTTGATTGATGATGGTACTAATGCCACTGCTTGTCAAAGTTTGAACCGTGTGACTACTCCTCCTTACTACACTTGGTGGAGATCTTATGTTAATGATGCTAGCGCGGCTCGTTCATTAACAGAAACTTTGATGCAAACAACTTATTTGCAAGCAAAGAAATTCGGAATGCCAAAGATTGCTCTTACTTCATACGATTTGTATCAGAAGTATGCTTTGTCTTTGACTCCTGATCGTCGCTATACATCATCTGATATGGATGTTAAAGGTGGTTTTACTGGTGTCAAATTCAATGATATGGTTTTGTTACCTGATTTTGATTGTCCATTTGATGAAATGTATTTCATTGATACAAATGCTCTATCAGTAGAAGAATTGACTCCGGTTTCATTTATGGAGAAAGACGGTGCGATTCTAAGTCGTTCAGCAACAACTCCAGCTTATCAAGCTACTTTGCGTTATTATGCTAACTTAGCAGTTAATAAGCCACGTTCTTGTTCAGCTTTGAGAGATGTTATCTAGAAGTTAAAAAGATAGTTGCCGGATCTATCTTAAAAAAAAGACCGGCGTAGTATCCTACATTGTAGGGGAAAACTATAATAAATTAAATATATGATTAAAGATAGAAATGTCGCAATCGACGCAGCAATTCAAGAAACTAAAATTTATGGATTGACTGCAAAAGGAGATACTTTTTACGTATTGAAACAATCGGCAGCATTGTATGAATATACTGTTGCTCGAGTTCCAAGTGGAAATTTGTTTGTAACTGTTGATGAGGCTGTTAATGCTTGTACAGCCAATCACGGTGATGTAATTAAAGTTCTTCCTGGTCATACTGAAAATATTACAACCGCAAGTGCTATTACTTGTGATGTTGCCGGGGTTACGATTATTGGTTATGGAGAAGGTGCGGACAAACCAACATTTACTTTCAATTCAACTGATAATTCTGCTACGTGGGTTATTAGTGCGGCGAGTAATGTGTTAAAAAATATAATCGGAACAACTTCGGATGATGGTTTAACAAAAGCGTTTGTTGTTACTGGCGATGATTGTGAATTGGACATTGAATGGCGTGATACAAGTTTGTCCCTTGAAGTAGCCACCGCAGTTCGTTTAGATACTGCTAATAACGCAAAATTAAACTTAGTGTTTAAAGGATTTACTGGAGGTAATGCAGTTACAAGTGCTGTTTTACTTGATGATTGTGATAATGTTGATATTACAATTGATGGTTACGGAGTTGTAAGTACTGCTTGGGTTAATATGGTTGATGTAGCTTCGACTAATGTAAAAGTTAGTGGTACTTTATATACTCAAGGTATAACAAACTTTACGCGAGATGTTGTGGATACTATTACAGGTTCAACTTGGTCAGCACAAATTTATGATGCTTCTGCTGGTTTTAATGTAACAGGAGGTTCTGCAGCAGCTTTGGCTTCTGATGATGTAACCGCTTTAGCTACTGCTATTGATGCGGTGGATAATCTGTTAGATACAGAATTTCCAGTTGTAGTGACAGCAGTTGGTGCTGTAGCGGATGCGGCTCTTGCGGATACAATTGAAGGTGCTGCGGCTGCTACACAAAGCATACTGACAGACCTCAAAGGTGTTCTGCAAAGAATTGGTGCAGACAATGCAAACAACACAGCGGCAACAACAGTCGTTGCTGCTAATAGAGATGGTTCTGTTTTAGAAAGACTTGAAGCAATCTATGCTGCTCAAGTTGATGATGTTGCAACAAACTTCATTGGTGTAGATGATGCCGATAATGTCGCAGCTACAACAAACGTTGTTGCGAATCGTGATGGTTCAATTCTTGAAAGACTTGAACAGCTTGAAGCCACAGTTCAAAAAACAATTGCAAAAGTACAAACTACTCCAAGTGGTGGGGCAGACGCATTGTTTACTATTACAGGCGGACCGATTCATGTAGTAAGTATCTGGGGAATTGTCACTACTATTCTTGTTAATGCGGCAAATGGTACATTACAAGCCACATCTACTGCGCCAGCAAGCACTACGGCGCTTTCAACTACGGTGGCGATTAATAATGATGCTGCAGGTACAACCTATACATTCCTTGGGCCTACTGGGGTATTAACTCCAACTACGGCTGGAGTAGTATTGATTGATATGGGAAGTACGACTTTGACCGAAACACAATATATTGTACCGATTGGAAATATCAATTTTTTAACATCTGGTGCAATGACTGGTGCAATTACTTGGTATATGTCTTATATACCTTCTCCTGGTGCAGTTGTAGTCGCAGCTTAATGACTTTCTTTGCTTCTCAATTTGGGAAGCAAGAATAAGTGATTAATATGATAGAAACATTATTTAGTAGATATGATAAGCAATTAAGTATAAAACATAATTTAGATGGTAGTTATACTATTTTACGTAAAAGTCCTTTCAAACATAAGTTTCACGAGTTATTCACTATAAGAAATTGCGTGGTAGGAAGCGGGAGGTGGATAATTAAAAAACTTTTTGAAATGGATGCACAAAAACATAATTTTATTCCTAATTATATCAAACAACATAAGCGCCAACCGCTTAAAAGACAAAGTGCAATGCACAAAGATATTGCACAATTCATAATTAAAAATGAACAAATAATTATATGATGTACATTACATTAATGAACGAAGGAGAGCAGGTAGAAATTACAATCGGTGGCAAAAGAATGGTGGTTAAATCAGGAAAAAATTGGTTTATAAAAGGAACTGCTGAATTTATTACTTCGAAAGTAGGTCAAACTAGTATGTTAGGAAATGCTGTTGAATGTGATGATGAAGGAACTCCTATAGATGAAATTCAACAAGGAATTAAACATATTGTAACTCAAGAAGAAATAAAAGAAAATAATTTACAAGAACAACTAAAAGAGGGTGATGAAATTATTATCCCACCTGTTATTGTACTTCATGAAGTTAAAATAACAGAAGAAGATAAAAAGAAATATGAAGATGAATTAAAAACATTTGATCGTATAAAACTTATTGAAATAGCAAAGTTTAAAGAAATAGTATTTGCTAAAAATTCTAGTGATGAAAAATTAATAAAATTGATAATTAACTCACTAAAATAATATGGAAAACAAAATTACGTTAATCGCTTCACAAGCATTAACAACAGGATACGGAATAGCTTCAGGTATTGCTGAATTTTTAGAAAAAGAAGGTCAGGCAGTACTACAGATAGCATATAAGGCAGGTTCAAATGGTGATAGTTTACAAGTACGTGTTGACACTTCAACAGATAAAGCATTGTTTTTTGGTGAAGTAGTTCAACAATCTAGTTCAAGTCAAACAACTCTTTCTACTCATGAATATACTTTTACAGATACAGCTGGTGCATCTAGTAGAACAATGTTTGGTGATATTCTTGGAGTATTGGAAGCAGTAGATAATGACGAAGTTCAAACATATACAAGTAATTTGCAAAGATTACAATTTTCTTTACCTCCTGCAACTGGTTCAACACCTGTTATTTATCATAATAATACGGCATTTGGAACAGTTACAGAAAAAGCAAATGTTGCCGCATTTACGGCTCCTGGAGCTTTAGCAGCAGGAACAGTTGAATGGGCATTAGATACAGGTGTATTAAACTTCTCTAATACCGATCTTGCTAGTTATACGGGACAAGAAATAAAAGCTAATTGGGTTACAAAGTATAATCTTTTTACTCTTCCAATTAATGTTCAAGATAAATTCATAAAAGTTGGTTTGAAAAATACTGTTGCTGGAGGTGCAGGAACGGCATTTTGTTTGCTTTCTTTTACTAGTAAAGCAGGAAGTTCACATGTATCTCCAGTTATTGATGTAGAATTAGGAGATTTACAAATTGGAGCAGTAGAACTTAAAGATTCAACAACTGATGTTCGTGCTGATATAAAAGCAGCTAATACTGCTAGAACAACTGCAACAGTTGTAGTTGCTACTCAACATATAGGGGCAAATGGTTCTCCTCTTCCTTCTGGTACAGCTACTGATCCTGTATTTGTTAAAGATACGGCTACTGGAACAGATGTGGTTGTGTTGAATGCTACTGGAGCAGTTGCAATTAATACCACAACTGCGGTGGTTGCAGAATTCAAATTATTGAAAGTAACTTGTCATTTTAGCGCAGCTCCAACAACTTCGGAAAATTTTGTGCTTAAATTAGATTCAGTTGCAGGCGTTGCTTATGATACAACTTTGTATTCGTTGAATCCATCACTTTCAGCTGCAACTGATATTGTATTTTTGCCAGATGGTGAAATGAAATTCAAGACGGCGGATGAATTAGTAGTAACATTCACTAATACTGATACTAGAACATACGGACTCTTGATTTATTATCAATTAATTTAATTTTAATATGTCGAAATATATTAATGGGCAGAAGATTATTGATGCTGTTTTTGAGGGAGGAGCAGTAACGTTGCCATCTATACGATTTGCAAATTCATTGACTGATGGATTTTATAGAATTGGCACCAATAATATTGGTCTTACCCTCAACAGTGTCAAAACTTGGGATTTTGGAACTGTATTGACTTCAACTATTGCTCCGATTACTTTTACAGCAGGAATTGCTGTTACTGCGGCAAGTTATTGGATTGGCAGAGATGCAGATGGCACAAATCAGTTTCATTTCAATACACCAACTGGCGCGGGATATGAGTTTTCCGTCAATGATGTTGCGGCATTTACCATAGCAGGGGATGCCGAGATTGTTCAAACGATTGCTAATTTGACCGGCGGCGAGACAGGTTTTACTGGAACATATATAACATCAAATGATACTAATGGAACAGTTATTGGTCATAGTATCACCCTTGCTGCAGGATTTACTAGTTCAGGTATTACACACGCAATGACTTTTGACAATATCTGCGCCGGTACGAGTGCAATCTATTCTACAGACGGCACGTATGGCTCGCGACCGAACGGAAATAGAGGAATGGGTGGATACACGCGCGCCACGACAAGTGGAATTAATACTGGACTTTTAGGCTTGGCTAGAGGTGGAATTGTAAACTGGGCGGCTTGGCTCGCCGCGACTGCCGCTCTAGCAGACAAAGCAAATGTAGGTAGCATAGGTATCGGCTTCAATAGTGCGTCTGGCGGTGAAGGTATTGGAGTTTATGCTTTGTATGATAATCCGGCTACTCAACCGACTATTCCTGCGGATATTAAGACCGCTTTGTTTGCCAATAATGCCGCGAATGCGGTTGACATCGCTATCTTTACTGATAATGGTACAGAAGTTTTAGTAATTGAAGATGGCGGTAATTTTACACTTACCCCTATTGCTTTGACTTCTGGTGCACCTGCTAACTTCTTAATGACAGGGGCTGCTCACACTGGATTAACAGCTTCAACCGAGGTGATTGGAGTTAATTATAATTTATCAGCGACAAAGCAATTCGCTACCGGTGCACTTACCACCCAGCGAGAGTTTGTCATCCAAGCTCCGACTTATGGTTTTGTCGGTGCGTCTACATTGGATTTAGCGGCGACTGTTGCAATCGTCGGTGCTCCGATAGCAGGCACGAACGCAACGATTACCACTAGCACTGCACTTCTTGTCGGAAGTGGCGGTGCAGTAGGCAAGGCTGATGATGACTATTCTATTGCTATCTTGATGGACGGTATCGCTGCCGGAGTTGGAGCAAAAGACGGTCAATTCGGATTTGCCGTTACAGGAAATGGGAGTATTAGTCTTGGCAATCAAACAGAGACATTAGTTGATTTAGCTTCTGTTAGTTTGGATATTATTACCTATGTTTCCACCACTAACACAAGGACGGTTACCAATCCTGCAACACTCTTTATTGAAGGTGCACCAGTAGCAAGCACAAATGTCACTTTCTCTAACAGGGGAAAAGCATTGTGGGTTGACTCTGGTGTTGTTCGTTTTGACCCCGATTTAACTGTCGCTTCTGGAGCTAGTGCAGTCTGGGACGGATTTATCGTTGGAGGTGAAACAATAGCAACCACGCCGACACTTACATTGACTGGTTCAACGAACATAACTACGGCGACTGGTGTAAATATGATTGCGATTGCCAGACCGAGCATTATAGCTGGCACTGCTCTTACAGTTTCCGTTGCCACGACATTATATCTTGAAGGAAATCCTGAGGGCGGCGGAGCTGGTCCGGCGACATTAACAGAGTCAAACACCATCTGGGTTGATAACGGCACAATCCGAGCCGACGAAGGTATCGTCTTTGGTGCAAAGTCCAGTAATGCAACACTAGACTCCTACAATGAGACGACATTTGCTCCAACAGTTACGCTCGTCGGCGGAGCTGGGAACACTGTGCCTGTTTATACAACAAATACAGGCAGGGTTACCTTAATTGGTAATCAAGCGTTCGTTGATGTCTATCTAACCGGCGACGGCGGAGCCGAAGGAGCAGGCTCGGGGGTGTTCTCGGTTGCTCTCCCTGTCGCTTCCAGTGCAAGCCACCCGACATCCTACTTTCCGTGCGGTTATTTTGCCAATGGCACTGCCGAAGACCCAATCTGGGGACAAATCGCCGCTGGTGGAACCGTGATTGACTTCGCCTATGAAGATGTCTTGAATAACTTTACAGCAATGACCGGAGCAGAACAAAATAGCACCACTAGAACCGTAAGACTTAAATTCTTTTACGAGGTATAATATGTCAGACCAAATTAACAACAATGTAGATGTATCAAGTGTAATGAAGGAATTATTCGACATTAAAAGCAACCTTGCTGTAAACAGCAACGAAACACAGAACATCAAAGTTTTAATCGCTGAGATTAAAACCGATATTAAGATAATAAAGAACGACTTTGTCAATCGTAGGGAGTTGAGTGAAATTCTATCTGGAACAAAAGAAAAGGTTGATTTGTTAGTTGCTGAACAATCTGATTTGGAAGTAAGACTTAATCTAAAATCAGAAAAAAGTGGACTGGAATTATTAAGAGGTGATTTTGAAGTCGTGCGAAATAAAGTTTATGTTTTTATGGGAGCGGTAGCAGTTATTACAATCCTACTTCAATTATTCGGACCTTACTTAATAAAAAAACTATGAACAAACTTATTGAACTTATCATTGCAGGACTACTTTTCGCCATCATTATAATTTTCCTTGTGCCAATGCTACCAGCTCCATATAGTGGATATGTTAAAATTATTGTCGTTGTCGCTTCAATCGTTTATGTATTAGGCTTAATTGGAAATTACCAATGGCCTTGGAATAAGTAAAATATGATAGGATTAAGATGTCCAATTCACAAGAACTATATTAACCGCCGACAAGTGGCTATGATTAACCAATTATTCGGTGAGAATAAGAATAAATTGTTCTATGGTGCGAATGGTCATTCAGGCATTGACTTCCAAACACAAGGTGTTTTCAAGTGGGTGTATAGTAATTTGACAAAGGTACTTCGGTTAGGTCGTGAAAAGGCAGAGACCGATGACGGTATTATTCCAATCACCGCCTCTCACGATGGCTATCTATCTATCGGCTGGAATGATGATTATCGGGAAGGTATCTATATGAAAGTCAAAGGCGAAGGCTACGAGACACTTTACTTCCACCTCTCAAGATTAGTAAGGTGGAAAGGCGATCCTGAAAAAGCGTTTGACAATGAGATGGGTATTGACTTCGTAAAGAGAGGTACAATTCTAGGCTATGGTGGCAATTCTGGTCGCTATACCACAGGAGCTCATATGCACTTTGAACTTCGCATAAATGGAAAGATAGTTGACCCAATGCCATATTTTATTGATGAGGATATTCTCTACCAAAGCTATAAAGGAATGGCAACTGACAGTGATTTCTTTTATCAAGGTAAAAAGATAACAAGAAAGGAGTTTGACAAGATTTCGGCACAGATTACTCTTAATTCTTAAATATGGAAAGATTAGAACAACTTTGGAAATTATTAAAAGGTAGAAAGACTTTTATCGTCGGGACACTTACAATTATTCTAGGTCTACTACAAAAGAATGGAGAAATTGTGATGAGCGGGCTTGGAATGATAACATTAAGAATGGGCATTAACGATTTAGATAGATACAAATAGATCTTTGTAAATAGTTTTTACCACTCCTCTTACTTGTGAAAAATATTTGTTTTATACAATACTAGTAACTATTAGAGAGGTGGAATAAAGTTATTTAATAAAAAAAATATGATAGAAAGAGTTTTGGAAATTAAAAATTCTTCATTGATTGCAAGTAATCTGCCTCTTGTTGAAAAAAAGGAATCTTGTCTTTTGACTGCAGATTCAGCAGTTGGAGCATCAACATTAACTGTTGATAGCATTACAAATATAAAAATAGGGCAATATGCTATTTTAGGTGATCTTGGAAGTGCCGATACAGAAATAGTTAGAATTCATACAAGTACAGTTCCAACTGGACATACAATTACATTAAATGCAGTAACAGTATTTGAACATCCGGCAGGAACATCTTTGACTATTGTAGATTATAATCAAGTAGAATTTTCTGTATCTACAACATTGGCAGGATCCAAAACAATTTTAAATAGTACAACTGCAGTAGATATTCAACCTGATAGTTTAGAAACATTGTATGATGCTGTTGCTGATTCTGTTTATATAGATGCAACTACTACATATGTTTGGATGCGATTTAAGAATTCTGCAGGCAGCACATATTCTGATTATTCTGCCACATTATTAAAAGCACCATCTTCAAGAACATACGATAGTTTGCGAACTATTGGCGATAAAGCATTAAGAGTTTGTAAAGAAAAAATTGATGTAACAATTACTTATACAGATTATGTAGATTTTGCTGAAGATTTTTTTCAGGAACTTTATGCGTATAAAACTTCTTGGAAATTATTTAGAGAAGTAGATAGTTCTGTACCCACAGTATCTGGTACTAATTATATTGATTTGCCAAGTGATAATCAATCTATTGATGGAATTACATTATCTTCAAATAAACCTAGTCTCATTAATGTTGCTAGCGTACAACAATGGACAAATCTTAATCAGGTTGCTTCTTCTGGTGAACCTTCTTACTACTATCTTGTTAAAAAAAGATGTTATCTTTATCCTACTCCCGATGCAGTTTATACTGTAAATCTTACCCAATTTTATCAACCTACAAGAATTACTTCCATAGATACTGCACTTGATATTACTCGTAATGGATTATTTTTAGCAGGAGTTTATTTTCAATATCGTATTTATTCAAAAATAGGTAATAAAGATAGCAAGGCAAAAGAGTATATGAATAAATTTTATGCTCTTTTGGAGCAAGTTGCTGGACAAGAAGAAAGTGATACAGTTGGCGAAAGCGAAATGATTGAAATAACAAAATTTGGTAATTATTTTGATGATGATACTGACAATAATTATAATTTCTAGTATGGCATTGTATTTTATTAGTCACTTTCTTACTGGTCAGAAATCGAGTATCAAAAATAACTTGATTCTTAAGAATTCTGATATGAAAGTTCTTAAGAATGTAATACTTGATGATTTTGGTATTGTAAAAAAAAGACCTGGTTCTACAAAAGTTGGCAACAATCTTGCTAGTTCAAACATACTTGGGTTACATGATTTTGCTAAAAATGATGGAACTCATAAACAATTAACTGTTAATGCTGCAAAAGTATATTATAATAATGCAGGAACTTGGACTGATTCAGGAATTACAGGATTAACAACTGGTAAGCGAACAAGATTTGTTAATTTTGTTAATCTTGTATTTTTGGTTAATGGAACACAAGCAGTAAAAGATTGGGATGGCGCCACAGCTTATGATGCACAAGTTGGTTCTGCTCCAGTGGCTAATTATATTTCGGTATTTACTGATAGATTATATACAAATAATACAACGTATCCTTCAAGAATTAATTATACAACTATCCCAACTGCTGGTGTTATTGCTTGGACAGGAGGAGATTCAGGATATTATGAAGTTCAAACCGATGATGGAGATTTTGTAACAGGAATTCATCCTCGACGTGATAGATTACTTATTTTTAAGAATCACTATATTGAAGCAAGAGATTCTTATTTTCGTAGAATATCAATAGTAAGAGATTTAGGAACTCCTTCAAATGATAGTATTGTTACGATTAATAATAAAACATATTTCTTCAATTTTGACGATACAACATCAACTGGTGTTTATGAGTATGGTTCTAGTGAACCAATTAAAATATCTGCACCTATTCAAGATTTAATTGATGATATAACAATAGCGACTCCTTCAACACAATTCTTTGCAACAAAATATGGAATGAATTATATTTTGCATATTGGTACAACACAAGGAATGTCTAATGTAGTTATTTGTTATAATGTTACTCATCAGGCTTGGTGTTATTGGACATTACCTTCGACAATTACAACATTTGCACCATATAATGATACCAATGTTATTCTTCCGAATTACGGTACAAGTTTAGGAAAAGTTTATAAATTTACCGGAGCTAATGATGCTTATTATAATGGAAGTACAGATACTACAAAAAATATAACAATGAATGTAAGAACACATCCGATTCATTGTGGAAATCCTCATTTATTCAAAGATTTTACAAATATTTATTTATTTGATGAAAATCCTATTAAAAGTCGAGTTCGTTACCAAATTGATAGAGGATCTTGGTTATCTGCAGGTCAAATTGAAAATAGAACTTCAATATTAGGAGCACAAGGCAAGGGGTATGATATAATTATTCAGATAGAAGATAATTCTCTTAGTTCTCCGGAAATTAAAGGATTAGTAATTGAATATTCCGTTGAAGAAAATTCCAGATGATATGTCTAAAAAAGGAATAAAATTTTCTGATGAATGGAGAAAAAAATTAAGTGAATCTCATAAAGGGCATAAACATTCAGATGAACAGAAAAGAAAAATTGGTTTAGCACAAAAAGGTAAAAAAAAGAAACCTTGTTCAGAAAAAACAAAAAGAAAAATTGGTTTAGCGAATAAAGGTAATAAACATTCTATTGAGGTTCGTAAAAAAATAAGTAAAAATAATGGTAGATATTGGTTAGGAAAAATAAGAACGGATGAAACAAAACAAAAGATCAGAGATTCACTTAAAGGAGAAAAAAGTAATTTGTGGAAAGGTGGTATTTCTTGTGAACCTTATAGTATTGATTGGACAAATTCATTGAGAATCTCTATCCGAGAACGTGATAAATATACTTGCAAGATTTGTGGAGAAAAGCAAGGTGATAAAACTTTTCATATTCATCACATTGATTATAATAAAAAAAATAGTAATCCAGATAATCTTATCACACTTTGTAGAAATTGTCATATGAAAACAAATCTCGATCGACAAAATTGGATAAAATATTTTCAAAATTTAATAATATAATTTTGTGGAAAGTTACGATTCACTTGGGTATAATAATCAACTTATTAAAGAAACGGATACCTCTGAGTATCTTGATTCTGTTTATAATAATAAAACTAATGAATTAGACAATTCAGATCCAATTATTTCTTCAAAAGGATCAGATGATTCATTGGATCAAACAGACGATAAAACTCCAATAGTTCCTGTTGATAAATTAACTTCAGGAGTTTTTTCAGCTTCAGAATTTGTTGTAGAAGCAAGTGGAAGAATTAGAAGTGGTCAAACTGCATATGATACTGGTAGTGGCTGGTGGCTAGGTGATGTTTCTGGAATTAAAAAGTTTTCAATTGGAAATTCAGCCGGAAACAAACTTACTTGGGATGGTACAACTTTAAGTGTTATAGGTGCAATTTCTGCTTCTACAATTGATATTGGAGGGGCTGATGTTACTTCTTTTCATGTAGATATTGATGGAAATATGTGGCTTGGAGCTGCACTTTTTAATATATCAACAAATCCTTTTGCAGTTTCGAATGCTGGTGTTATTAGAGCAGTTTCTGGTACTATAGCTGGATGGAATTTAGTAGATGGTTATATCTATAATCTCCAAAGTGGAACTCCAACAGTCGCACCAAGTGATGGAGTTGTTTTAGCTTCAGGTAATGAAGGAATTATAGTTTACGAAGATACCGAAAAACGTGTTGAAGTTGGGTATCTTTCTGCTGGTGTTTATGGTTTGAAAGGGTATGCTACGAACGGGACTACTGTTACTTTTGAACTTTCAGATACTCAACAAAAGATTGCTGGTTTTTATTTTACAGACACAATTCTAAGAAGTAACACTGCAGATGCCACATCAAGTATTTTCATTGATTCAGCGAATTCTCTTATTAGAGCAGGAGCAACTTCTGGAAATTATCTCACATTAGATGGTGTAAATTTAAGATTGCGTTCTTCTAATTATGTTAGTGGTTTTGCTGGAAGTGGGGTTACTCTTGAACCTGATTTATTAGAAGTGGGAAATATTGCTTGTAGAGGTCTTTTGCGAACTTATGTTTTACAAAAGGATATTCTTTCTGTTAATGCAGGAAGTTTAATTATTGCACCTAATGCAGATGTACTTGATACAGATATGACTGCTTTGGATGCAAGTACAATTACAATAAAAGGTACAGTTACATTTTCAGTTAATGATAGACTTCGAATAAAAGACGGTACAAATGATGAGTGGTTTTTAGTAACAAATATAGCTTCAGCTCCAATTTATACTGTAACTCGGGATCAAGCAGGAGTTTATCCTGCTGATACAAATCCACAATGGAAAAAAGGGGCTTCTGTTGTAAATTATGGGCAATCTGGCGCCGGTGGTTTGTATCTTACAGCTTCTGATACTAATAATCCATATCTTTCAGTTTTTACACACGCTGGTTCGCCTTGGTCAACTATTACTACACAACTTCGTTTAGGAAATCTTAATGGTTATTTAGGATATGTAGCTGACATATTTGGTTTGGGCGTAGGATCTTCATCTGGAACGAATGCTAACATTACGATTGATCCGACAAATGGAATTAGAATAAGAAATGGTACTACAAATATAATTACTTTAGACAATACGGGAGCAGTTACAGTTAACACTATTACAGCCACCACGGGCACAATTGGAGCTTTTAATATTGGTTCAGACTATCTTCGTGATGTTGCCGACTCATTTGGTTTAGCATCTACTGTCACGGGAGGTGATGATGTTAGATTTTGGGCAGGTAGTACATTTGCCAACCGTGCTACAGCTCCTCTAAGAGCTACAGAAGCAGGTGTTTTTGTCTCCACTTCGGCAACTATTACTGGCGCCATCACTGCTTCATCAGGAAGCATAACAGGTGCTTTTTCAGTTTTAGGTTCACTTTCAATCGGGACAGCTGGAAACATAAAATCAGGTCAAACTGCATACAACACTGGTACTGGTTGGTTTTGGGAATATAATGCAGGGATACCGAGATTATCTATCGGAGATGGCACATTAGCTAACAGCTTAACCTGGGATGGGACAACTCTTTTAGTAAATGGTTCAGATATTTCTAATCAAGATATTTTTGGTGATGGAAGCGATGGTAATGTAACGATTTCAGGGAATACTACCTTGACAGCAGATATGTTTTATAACAATTTGACAGTTGATAATGGTTTTACACTAAACCCAGGAGGATACAGAATTTTTGTTAAAGGCACACTAACAAATAATGGGACAATTGCAAGAATAGGAAATAATGGGGGGAATGGTGAAAATGGTGTAACTAATGACGGCGATGCAGAAGCAGGCGGAACAGCAGGAGATGCTTTGGCAAATGGTTCTATCTATGGTTCGGCAGTTGGCAAGGCTGGTGGTGCTGGCGGGGTAGGAGGTTCACTTTCAAATGGGGGTAATGGTGTGAGTGGGTCTGCCGCTGCAAATTCAACACACTCATTAGGTTCAACTGGCGTAACAAGTGCGGCAGGAGGCAATGGAGGAAATTCTGGTGGTGCTCAAACTGGTGGTACAGGTGGTGTTGGTGTAGTAGGTGGAACAGTAACGGCATCTAAAATAAAACCAAAAATAGGGGCTTTCGCTTCATTCTTATTAGATTTTGATAATGCTGCAACTCCTGCTTTTTTAGAAGTTAATGGTGGCACAGGAGGTTCTGGTGGTGGCGGAGGAGGCGGTGCAGCCTTAAACGGCATTGGTGGTGATGGTGGCGGTGGAGGCGGAAGCGGAAGCGGTGGAGGAGTAATAGCTATTTTTGCTAAAATCTTAACTAACAACAGTGTAATTTCAGTAATTGGTGGAAATGGTGGAAATGGTGGAAATGGCAGTGGCACTCAAGGTTCAGGAGGTGCAGGCGGAGGTGCAGGCGGAGGTGCAGGATGTGGTGGTCCTGGAGGTTTGCTGTTTTTATGTTACTCAACTTTAACGACAGGCACATTAACCTATACGGGTGGTGCTGCAGGCTCGGTTGGCACGGGTGCAAGTGGAGCAAATGGTGGTAGTGCTGGAGCTAGTGGTTCAGCTGGTAGTACAGGTACAACAGGATTACTAATCCAACTTAAAGTTTAATATGTTTATTTATTACAACAAAAATAAACAGATTAAAATGAGAAGTGATGAAAAACTTGAAACCATTTTATTTGAAAAAGAAGTTAATTTTAATGATGTAGAAAAGAAACGCTTTGAAGAAAATGATGGTACTCCTCATCTTAAGAATAATAAAATTGTTTTTGAAGGTGGTAAAAGTGTTAAAGAAGATTTGAAATTACAAGTTGAAAATGCAAAAACAATCAATGAATTAAAAGAAATAATCAAGAAACTTATTTAATTATATGGGACTACTTTCAAACATCTCAGGGGCATTAAACAACTATACACAAAGTGGTGGAAGTTCACCTTCTCCAGTTTTGCCCAAACAAGAAGACAAAATAGTCATTGCCTCGCCAACTGGGGAAAGACGAGAGGTCTATCCCTCACAAGCTCCTGGCTTCTATTCTTCAGGCTGGATGCCATTGTCTGATTATATAAAATGGCAACGAGGGGAGATTTCTCAACCTGTCATAGAAAAGAAAATTGAAAATCGTATGCCAGTATATAATGCAGAAGAGGCATATAAACAAGGAAAAATTACAAAAGATGAATACTACTATATGAATGGGCGGTATCCTTTGGAACAGGACGGAGACCAGATGATTACCGTTGTCTCCCCATCAGGTGAGTCAAGACAAATTCGTGCATCTCAAGCTCCTGGTTTTCAAAATTCTGGCTGGACTGTTTCACAAGCAACAACTTCTCCACAACAAAATGGTTCAACTTATTCAACAGAATTTGAAAATTATTGGAAAAATGTTTCACCTACATTTGAAAAAAATGATACAACAAAAGCACAGATGTGGGAGCAATGGCAAACAATGGGTCCACCTACAACAGGAAATAAGATTATAGATTCTATTTTGGATCAAATAACTCCTGAACAATTAGCTACGACAAATTATAAATGGTCTGATACATTGCAAAATGAAGCTAAAAAAATGGCTGAAGCAGATTTTGGACCTTACTATACAAGAATGTATGAAACAGAAGAATCAAATCTTAAATCTGGGTTATCACAATATCAACAAAAATATGAGAGAGATGTAACAGATACTGAACTTCAAAAAGAACAATTAAAACGTGAATATGAATCAACTTTGCAAAATGCTCGTAGAAGTTATGCTTCTTCAGGTTTAGCATATTCAAGTGAAAGAACAGGAAAAGAAAGTGAATTAGCTGGTAGTTTAACTCGAGGATTAACTGCACAAGAAACTTCTCTTGGAAGAACAAAAGAAGATGTAGCTGCTGCACAACAAGAATTGCTTGCAAAAGGTGAAATGAGATTAGGTACTAGTACTACAGATAAGTTAGGAACACAGTATCAATATAAAAGTCCTTTATCAGAGAGATATTCAGGTGAATTAGAATTGGAAAAAAGAAAAGCAATCGCAGAGGACATTCAGCGTCAAAAGGCAAATTATTTACAATCTTACGTATAAATATATGAAAACGCTTGGTGAAGCATTAAGAGATCCTGAAGTAGCAAAAGAATTAAATTCTCGTTTTAGAGGGGATGCAAAACTTTTAGAGCCGGCTGCAAAAGCTGGTGATATTCGTGCTCAACAATTAAGAGAAAAGATTTTTGGAATAATGAATGGAACAGTTCCTTCAACTACAGTAATACAATCTCAAACAAAAACTACGACACCACAAGCAGTTATTAATGTTCCAGGACAAAGTATTGCTTCTAATATAAAAACGCCAGCACCAATAGCACAATCAGTTGAACAGCATTCTGCTATTGTTCCTCAATCTAATAATCAAACTTACAAACAAAATAATGAATTAAATTCAGCAAGACTTGCAATGGAACAAGCTCGAACAGCTTATACAGGTGCTGAAACAGAAGGAGTTGATTTTGAAACTAGATTAAAAAATGCTATACAAAAGAAAGCAGATTTTTTTAAAACATTAAATGAAAAAAAAGGTCAAACAATTCAAGATTTAAATACAGTTGATAGCAGAATGCGTGCTCAGTATGGTGAAAGTTTAAAAGAAGATCCTTTTGCAATGAGAAAAATATTTGAACAAGAAAAAGGATCGTTAGAAAATAGATTATCACAAGTTAATGCTGAAATTAAACAAAGACAAGGTTATTTAGATGATATTATTTCAGCAGGTGTAAAAGCTGAGGAAGCTCGTATTAAAGTTTCTAAATTAAATTATGATAGTAAAAAAGAAGCATATAAGGATTTGTATGATAGAACGAAAGATATGGTAGATTATATGGATAAAAATTATGAAGGAGCTCAGGTTGAAAAATATAAACGAGATTTCTTAAGTACACTTGGATATACCGGTGTTAATAGCACAAATGCTGAAGTAGTAAGTAGTGTTGTAAATGCAAAAGATGGAACAAAAGGTGGTCAATGTGGAAAATTTGTAAATGATATTACAGGATTAAAAGTTGGTGATAGTTATCAATCAAAATTAGATAAAATGGATCCAGCTATTAAAACTCCAGAACCAGGTATGGTATTTACAATGCCTACTAGTACAAAATATGGTCATATTGGTTTTATACTTAGTATCAAGAATGGAATCGCTACTGTAAAAGATTCAAATTGGGATGGAAAAAGTGAAAAAATTTCAACTCATCAAATACCTGTTTCTAAGATGACAGGATTTCAAAGAGTCGAAAGTAAAGAAGGATTAACTCCAAAAGTAGACAAATTATCTACAAATCAATTAAAAGAACAAGCAAGAAATATTATTTCTAATAGTAAAACTAGAGGATTAAAACGAAGTGAAGCAGAAAGAGCTCTTTTGGAAATAGACATTAATCCTAACGAAGGATATTATCTTGCATTATTAAATGATACTTTTGGAAAGAAAGTTGCTGAACCGCCTGCTGATTTGCAACAAAAAGCATCTAATATAGTAAATGAAATTATACAAAATGATACTCAATGGGTAACTTTAGATTCTAAGGATAAATTCAAATCAATTAAATGGTCTTCAATTCCAATAGATTACAGAGAAAGAGTTAAAAAATTATTAGAATTTCGTAAAAAAGTTTAGTATGACTATTTTTGAAGATTTCAAAAGTAAAATTGGTTCTGTAGTAAAAGCACTTAATGCAAAGGAAATTGCAAAAAATGCAGGAATTAGTGCTGTATCTGCTATTAATCCTGTTGCAGGAAGTTTATTAAAAGTAAAACAAGATTTTTCGTTGCCTTTACCTCAAGCTCCAAAAAATGCATTAACTTTTGAAATTGGAAAATTTAGTCCTGAAGCAAAAGCAATAGATCCTTTTCTTACTGGAACTCCTTATAA
>ERZ1292625.1619-Hain-H41-01um-R1-1619-length-25460-cov-6_pt1 | contig 25460 bp, 54 predicted proteins | sample MGYA00564400_ERZ1292625 | MGnify/ENA primary metagenome ERZ1292625 (study PRJEB36523, sample SAMEA6512639) | groundwater metagenome | collected 2019-01-08 | study: AquaDiva: Metagenomics assemblies of 32 groundwater samples | reverse complement strand
CCAATTTAGGTTTCCAATCGGAACACGCTATGGCGTGGATGCGTTTAAAGTCTGCACGACTTAGTATACGTTTCATATCTTTTGATTTGTTATTTTGTGGTAAAAAGTCTTTTGCCGGGAAAATCTCGTAGCCGTGTTTCTCGTAATATTGAATCGTACAAAACGTCGAATTGGGATCGGCACAAAAATTAGATTCCAAGCTGTGGTACTCTAAAGTGTCGTAGTTATTCCTACCTAATAGTTCGTAAATAGCCCTTGCTTGCTCTTTGGTGGGGCAATGTATTACTTGTTTATCTGTTAGATCAGTTACTTTTCTTACCGGTTTTTCTTCCGCCGAATTTGGCGGAGATACTTTGCCCCCAATATCGGAGAACAACGCTATTAGTTGTTCCTTTGTTGCTTTACGGAAACAACTAATGGCTTTTCGTGCATTGTGCTGTGGGTAAGAATTAGAACATTTAATAGCGTCGCCCTCTCGCCATCTTACTAAATAAACCTTACCCGCTCTATAATCATCAGAATCATATAAATTCATTACCCAATCTCCTACCTTTATTGGTTCATCGGTTAGTGATGCAAGTGCGAGGAATAGTTTAGGATTGTATACGGGTAAACAGTCACTTCTTTCAAAAGCGTTCTTAGATATACTTCCGTGACTACTTGTACAAAGCCACTTCCACTCATCTGCAAATTTGTAATTGTCGAAGTTATTATGTTCTTTGTATCCTAACTTAAGTAGTTCGGGTTTTAAATCACGTTCATACGCCTCTTGTGAGGGTATTTTCATTGAAATAGGAATAATAAACATGTTGTAATTTTTAATGATTTTTGGCGGAAGAGTGTTACCCATTAACAAGTAGTACACTAATCCATATTACTATGGAGAAGAAAGTAAACGCTGAGAATATAATAACCTCAAACGTTTCAAGTTCGTTAAAGAATGCTTTAATGTATTTCATTGATTAAGGTTTTACCTCTTATGCGGAGGTGGGTTAATGTACGTAGGTTTATCATTCTGTACGCTCTTTTCTTCATGTCGAAAACGGGTAGAAGATCATGTTCTTCCGCCGAAAATGGAAGTTCGCCGCCTTTTAAGTAGCGTTTTACACCCAATCGACAAATGAACTTTCTCCGCTCCCCGTTCTTCTTAACGCACGATGCGGTAAATATAGTTCCGCCGGCAAGTGTTACGATTTCGTTAAATGTTGTCATTTTTGTTTTACTTTAAGATCATTGGGATCTGTACTTCCCTCAATCACTGGATTTTCCTTCCACGCTTCTTTGGGCGTTTCATATCCCAGGCGGCTGTGAATGTCGTATATCTCACAGTAGGATAGAAATTCCCGGTAAGATGTATATACATTTCTTAATCTGTCATTCCACTTTTTCATCTGTTATCGTCGGCTAATATGGTTTCAAATTGGGTTAAACTATCTCCTATTATGTAGTAGCTCCCTACAAATCGGTTATTATCATAGATTAGTACAGTATCGAATTCCAATTCTATTTGGTATTCGTGGTGGTCTATAACGCATTGTGGTACAGTCTTTTCCGGCAAATTCGCCGGATAAAAGGTTTCACAAATAACAAGTAAAGCCATAAGTGAAAAGAAAGCAATCATTACGGTTGCTATTAGTTTATTGTCGCTCATTTCCATGTTAAATTATCATTATATAATCAAATGAGACAAATTGTTTGTTAAGTTCTTCAAGTCTGTGATATAAGGAGCCGTATTCGTCGCTAATGTCGTTAGCTATTTTCTCGAATATATCACCATGTACAAAGAATTCAGTATCGTCGGGATCAATCGGGGCAAAGGCTCTCATGTCCTTATCCTTACAAAGTTCCAGTACATCAACGGGTAAAGTACTCCCGTCTATCTGTGCAATTTTTAAACGGGTTACTGGTATTTTAGTCATATTTCAGTTTTAATATTTTGTCTTGGGTGTATCTTTCGATTTTCTTTAACTTGAGAAGGTAATTGAACGCCTCTTTTGCCAGCGAATCGGTTTTGTTTAATACCCCTCGCTCTACCATGTCTAATAATTCAAGTGCGTAGGTTTTATTCATGGGTTTTGGGTTTGCTCTTTTCCGGGAAAAGTTGGTTTGCTCTTTTGTTTTCATACTCAATGTTATCAGGGGTCAAATAGTGTATAGCTTGCTTTTCGGGGGATTCAAACCCCTCAACTCCGGTATGTAATTGTAATTTAATGGGGTTTTTCCCCCGGATAGCAGCGATATTATCAAACTGCTGATCGATTTGTTCAACTGTCATTTTTATGGTTTTTAAATAGGTTAAATAGTATTGCAAATATAATTAGAATTAGTATTGGCATGAGTTAATGTTTTGTTATGGTTCTTTCCGGCAAATTACAGGTTCCTAAAATAGTGGCCATTATGTTCTGAGTAGTCGTACATGAGTTCTTTTGCCGCATATTCCCAGTCTATGCAGTTGTAAGGCCAGTTGTCGGTTACATTCATTGCCCCCATTTGATCCGCCTGTTCCCGGGCAAAATCCTCATCAGAATCAAATTCCCCGGAATACGCGTCATCAATATCATCCAACCCAACACCACAATAAATTGCGGCATCAACTATTTCCTGGTCATGTTCGTTACAGGCTTCGACGTACTCCCATACGGTTTTAAGGTCTTGGTATTCCTTCGGGATTTCCTGCCAGTCCTGTACTTCAATTTGTATTTCGTCTACTTCCTCGGAGTCAGAGGCATCTAATTCCTCTGCAAAATGTTCTTTTATTTCGTCAAGGTCTGAGAAATTGCTCAGGTCTATTTCTTTCTCAATGGTTTTAGACCTTTGTCCTGTAATAGTGATATTTAAATTATTCATCTTGTATTGGGTTTTGTTAAATCAATATCTGCGTTTATAAGAGAATAGAATACGCCCGTTTGCCATCCTAAAACGTCGGTTACTAATTCCTGACATCGGGGATATTTTTCTATTAGTTCGTCATCAGAATAACATTCTCCGTTCTTTATGTAAAAGTAAACGCCCATTGAGTAGGATATTTTAGATACTTTAAAGCGTTTCATTTGCTTTACTAATAGAGGACGGGCGTAAACGTTAAATATATCCTGCGCCTGTTTTTCAATGAACGCTCTTATTTTGTCGTGGGTGTCCATTTTATTGTATTTCCTGCATTAGTTCTAACTCTGATTCGGTGAATAGTCGGCTAACTTGTAGGTATTCGTCTAATACGGCTTTGTATGTCTTTTCGGCTTTCCGGGAATCTGTGTCATATCCAAATTCACTGCAAAAGTCGGCAAACGTTCCAGGGTCGTATTTGGTAAGGCAACAAAGAACGTCGTAAACGGTAGGAACTGAGTAATGGGGGTTTTTAATTACGTCTTTTGGTAGTTCAAGTCGTGGGCGTATATTTTTATATTCTGCTGCTGACATAAAGGCCCGATTTGGCGGGAAAACCTTTTCCTTATATACTTTATTTTTAAGACGCTCCGCAAATACATACTCACCCGAATGATGAATAGACTGTCCGAAATTGAACTTATACCTTCGTCCTTTAGAGGTCAACGTAATTTCGTAAATATCCCGTTCGGTGGTGTCGCTGTCAAAGTGTTTACCTGTTCGTAGGAATTTAACGTCTATACTTGTATTGGTAACGGCCATAAATTCAGCCGCTTGCTGTTGGTAGTCTGTTATTGTTTCCATGTGATTGTTTTATTGATTTAAATAATCTGGTATTTTAGGGCATTTCTTATGATGCCAGCACTCAGCCCCGTCATACTCATAACGTTCTAACCAAGTACCATCTTTTAACCATACGGTTCCAAACAGTTCCTGACCACCATAGCCGTCATCATATTCAAAATCGAGTTTGTCTAAGAACGGGTTAATGTCGGTATCTGTTATTTTGAATTCAGCAATAGGTTGAGGTTCATAATCTTCATTCTGCCTGAGTATTTCAGCGCAAAGAATGTTGTTTACATTGCAGTCGCTTATTAATTCATCTTTTGCATTCATCTGAAAGTGTGGTAGTTATTGAACCAATCCAGCCAAAGGGCTTCCAGGTTGGTATCGAATTTCTCTTTATTCATTGTTATTAGTTTTTGCCGGAAAAAGGTTAGTCCAAAATAGCTGTTAAATGCTTAGTAACTGTCATAATTCAGGCTCTTTATAATTTGGATGAATATAAACAAGTTTCTTACCTTCTGAAGTAACTATTTTAACGATTGAGTTACTTAGGAGTCCACCTCCCATACTCCGGGAATTATGTACTAATATTGGGAAACGTGCTTTAAATCCTCTACTTAGCCCTATTCTGCCCTCAATGTCGTAAAACTCCCCCCAATCCTGACCCGTCTCAATATCACCCCAATGGAAACGTAATCGGGTTTTATTATGCCTCATCCGCTCCAGCAATTCTATTAAACTGTCAGACATGGGTAACTGATAGGCAATTGGCAGGTCGTTTCCGTCCGATATTAATCGGTATTCACTAACATGGCCGTTATTATGGTCGATTATTAAATTATCCATTTGTTTTACTTTTGTTAAAGAAATAGTAGATACTTGCATGGCTGCGAATGATTCGTAGAACTACGAGGTTTTCGTAGTGTAACGGGTGAAGGCGTTGGTTGACGTATATTCCCGTCCCATAACGTATTTATACGTTACACCTCCCTATTCGTTTACGTTTCCGATCAATTCGTTTACATACCGGTAACGATCAGTATATTTTTCTTTTCCTTCAATCAGTTTTAGGTTATTTAACGACCAGGCTAAGGGGTTTATATTCTTAACCTTTGCAATATAGTCAATATCTAAATACCCACCTTCGGGTGTTTTACTGCCTTCAGGAACTGCATTATATACAACGTCGTTTAAGGAATTGCCTATATATAGGTCATATCCTAATACTGTATTTACTTTTTTCATATACCTTATTTATTCAATGTTTTATATAGTCTTTTTCCGGGAAATTACGACTTGTAGGCCGGATTTATCCAATACGGCTGATACTGTGCCGTTTAAGTCAATTGTTGCTATATAACGCTTTAATACTTCCATATTGTTTAGTATAAAATCGTTTGTGTCATGGATTTGAACTAATAGGCTTATACATTCCTTAAGTTCGTCTATTTCTGTTTGTGTCATAATAATATTGTTGTTTATTTAGGTTATTCCTTCTTTCCCGCCAAAACGTCCCCCAGTCCCCCCGTAGATTGCCCCAGGATCGATTTGCAGACGTGTAGAGCGATTTAAATCCGTTTTTGATACTATACCTTCACTTTGGTATCTGAATCGCTCTCAGACGTTCTGGTGAGGTCGTTTTGCGTTTTGTGTTACTTTAGGATAAAATAGTGTTAGTCTGGTCTTAAATCGTTTCCTTTGCCACTATCCATAAATCGCCGTTTTGGTATAAGGTTGAGCCGTCTAGATACTTCCAATTGGCTAACAAGCTATCCCAAGCCTCCCAATATTCGGGATCTTCCGGGCCGTTTCTCAAGGTAAATAGGTCAATAATTAGACCAGGATATAAGATACATTGGTCGGCACAATGCCAGTCTGCAAAGGTTTTTGGAACGTATACGCCCCTTAATCCGTCTATTAATAGTACCATCGTTTATTGTTTTAATAGTTTATTTGGCAAAATTAGGCTAAATTTTCTATTATATCGCTTATTCGTTTAGTCTTTACCGCCCAACCGTTGTTTAAGTCTTTAATCTGTTGTTTAGTCAGACGTTCCTCAATCAGTTCAATATCTGATTGGCTTTGAAAGAATATTGGACATTCTTCACCTTTTACCGTATAAATACAAGTGTTTTGACGTTGTATTGGATGAACTTTTCCCGGCCAAATGTGCAAACATCCCATATAGTCTTGTTTTATTGTTGCAAACATAGTTTATATAGTTTTGAGCTAATGTCGGGATTCAATCCGTATATTTAAATACTTTTTTATCCGGCCAAAATAGACCTTAGATAAAAACTCATTAGCTTTGGTTGACTTATCTACCAATCCAATCGTATTTAGTTTAAACGGTATTGTTGACCGTTGATAAGTATTGTACTTTTTGTTTGGTTGCATTTAATCTTTATATCCGGTTGCCCTGAATATTAGAGGATTGCCTCACAGTCTTACTACACATACACTAATTATTTGGGGAATGTATTCACCTACTGGACAGACTCCAGTTAGCCGATTAAGTAACAAGTGAATCAGCGGCCAAACGTAAAGTAATATACTTTGGTACGGTTGCTGCAATGCGTAAAGGATTACGCATTAATTGATATTTCGACACCTAAGCGCACGTTTGCGCCTAACTACACATTAATCACACCTAAAGTACGTCCTGATCTCTCGAAGCCAAAGGACTAAAAGCGTTCGTTAAATTGACCTGGTTAAGCCTGAACCGAATTGTCCGGCCAGAAGGCGCAAACGTTAACGGCACATTGGCATATCTTAACCGACCCTGATAGTCGCTTAACTTAGTTCGTTGACCTTCAAACAGACTGAGTGCTCGCTTATCGCTTCGCTTGTTCTGTCTGTTTAATTTCGATCGTCTCATGACACAAAATTAAACTAACTAAAAGCAACTATGGTTAAAATCCTTAAGGAACTGTGTTAAGATGTGTTAAAGTTATTCATGTGTAAATATGTGTTAATGGGGTAATGCTTTTCCGCCAAAACTTGTTTAAACAAATATGAGAAGTATAGATATAAGACATTGGAATCACAAAGGATTTGACATTTACGAAGCTATTCACCCTAAACTAATAGGCAAGTATGAAGTGTATAAAGATGAAACGTTTATAGATCGAGCCCTAACAATTGCAGATGCGAAACGAATTATAGACGAATATGACCAGGATAATGAGGTGCAAAGGTTATACGATCGAATGTTTACAAAGTATTACAACGGCAACCAATTAGCCGATTGGATGAAGTTCAGCCTATCAGGTGGAGGCAATGCAGATAACTATAAACGTCAAATAAGGAAATTGTTGGATGAAGATTTCAGGGTAAAAACTGGATATATGCCAACCCGTATTAGAGGTGTAAGAAATTACTACATATTCTATAAATGGAAAAAGCCTAACCAAGTTAATGATTAGGCTTAAAGGCGCAAAGGTAGGATCAGGGTTAACCGATCCGTTCTAACAATTCCAATGTATGTTTGGCTGAATAGGTACTAATTAGATCCTCTAATAGATCCTCTTTGGCTCTAAGTTTCCAATAAGTAATTGATTCGGCAAACTTATCATACCCATTGTATTGAGTTAGATCAGACTTAACCTTTGCAAGTTTGTTACATAAATCATTTAATAACTCTTCCATAATTTATTTGTTTTGTTGTTTCAAAGTTAAGACATATATATAAGGTAATTTGTTAATTGTTTGTTAAGATTTCCCGGCAAAAGATCAGCAATAACCAGGCCAATATATGTTAATAACGCAATATCTATTTAGACTAATTCGAAATAACTGGTTTAACACATACTAACTGACTTAACTATTATTTAACTAACTATCTGTTAATTTAACTTAAATACGTTAATGACTAGTTAGGATCGATTCTAAGGCGATTTAAGCCATACCAATGAATTCCGAACGTATGTATCAAAGTTCGCATTTTGGGAAATAATTAACTAACCGGGGGTATTCGGAAAAACGCAGGAGGCCGGGGGGTCCGACAGCGGGATACCTGTATCTGTGTATCGATAGAGTATATACGCCCCATACGAGTTTACCCGCTTAGTACGCCACACCGTCGCCTTAAAATTGGCAAATGAGGCCCCTGCGGGCGTTTGAGAGGCGTTATAAACTGTTTTTGATGGTATAGTGTCAAACACGGGTCTGCAACGTTTGTAGACGTGCATATATGATTATGTAGTAATATGTTTGCGTATAGTACCGGATTGTGGTACTTTTATAGCAATTTTTCTCCGCCAAATCCTTTCAATAATTAGAAAACTATTAGAGTTGTAGATAATACTAAGTTAGTGAAATTAGTGTATGGAATTGCGGTTTTTCCGCCAAACATTTTGTATATTTGCCTTATGAAGGGAAAGATAATTGATCATACAGTTTCTCCGCCAAAACAGAAGGACCCGGGGGTTGGAGAACGTTACTACCTACCGGCGGAGGACGGTAGCGTATACCCATGCCATGTCGTAGGAACCGCTCCCGCGGGGATACTAATAAAAGCGGGGGAGGATATGCTGCTGCTAAACCGAAGATCGTTCATGGACTTCGCCGTTCCATTTCCTAAGATGGATATAGTAAGTATTTTGCCGGATGAAGACAGTAATATCATATTTGTCCGATATCGTTCATCAGATACATGGATTGATAGAGTTTATAATTGGTATTGTAAGATAGTAAAGAAAGAAAAGTGATGCTGAGTTTTAAATTAGAACAGGAATTTGTAGATGGGTATAAAAGTCTTCCGCCAGATTTTGGATTTAACGGGCTCGGGTTACTCGTGTATATGCGGACATATTCAAGGTTAAAATCCGACGGTACAAACGAACAATGGTATGAAACTGTAAGGAGAGTTGTAGAAGGCTGCTACACACTTCAGAAAGATCATATACTCCACAACGAACTTGGGTGGAATGATCAGAAGGCTCAACGATCAGCTCAAGAGATGTACGATCGTATATTTAAAATGAAGTTCCTTCCGCCGGGAAGAATGCTGTGGGCATTGGGAACACCAATAGTTCACGAACGAAAGATAGGACAAGCACTGTTCAACTGCGCGTTTGTCTCCACCGAAAAGATTGGTAAATCGTTGAAAGATTCGGTAAAGCCCTTTATGTTTATGATGGATATGAGCATGGTGGGGACGGGTGTAGGCTTCGACGTAGACGGTGCAGGAAAGATATCGATCCATCCGCCAAAAGGAAAACCAACCACATTTGTAGTACCGGACACCCGAGAGGGGTGGGTCGAAAGTCTTGAACTTCTACTAAGTTCTTTCTTCGCAAAAGCATTTAACGAAACAGCCAAACCTGTTGAGTTCGATTACAGCCTAATCAGGGCAGCGGGTGAACCAATAAAGGGATTTGGAGGAGTGTCGTCTGGACCACAGCCTTTGGTTTATATGCACGAGCAAATAAGAAATGTGCTAAATAATTCCGCGGGAAAAACAATTTCAATAACAGACATCGCTGATATAATGAACATGATAGGTCAGTGTGTTGTGGCCGGAAACGTGAGACGTTCGGCGCAACTGATCCTTGGCCCATCCGATTCCGAAGAGTATAGAAAATTGAAGGATTACCGTTGGAACTCAGAAACAAATCAGTACGAAGGGACTATGGCTCACAGATCTGCTTGGGGGTGGGCAAGTAACAATAGCGTTGTCGTTGACAATAATAGTGACTTCAAATCACTTGGAGAACAGACGGCGTTAAACGGAGAACCCGGTTATGTGTTCCTTGATAACATGAGAAAGTACTCTCGTATGTCAGATCCTGCTGATTTTAAGGACATTAAAGCAAAGGGAACTAATCCTTGCGGGGAAATTTGCCTCGAAAATATGGAGTTTTGCCTATTAATCGAAACATTCCCTTCCCGTCACGAAAATAAACAGGATTATATTCGGACTTTAAAGTTCGCATACCTGCTTGGTAAGTCTGTTACGCTGGTAAACACTACTTGGGCGGAAACAAATAGGGTTCAGAAACGTAATCGCAGAATAGGCTTATCGGTAACAGGCGTTACAAACTTCCTTAGTAAAAACACCCTTGAAGAACTTCGCACGTGGTTAGATGAGGGATATAAAGAAGTTCGCAAGTGGGACGACACGTATTCGAACTGGTTGGGCATTCCAAAAAGCATTAAGATAACTGCGATTAAGCCCAGTGGAAGCGTAAGTCTTCTCGCGGGAGTGAATCCTGGTTGTCACTTTCCAGAGTTTGATTATTATATCCGCAGAGTTAGAGTTGGAAAAAACAGCAGCTTAGTTCCTGCGATTAAAGAAGCAGGGCTACACGTAGAGGACGATATTATTGACGGAAGTAGTTACGTAGTTGAGTTTCCTATTCACAACGAAGGTCGCAGTCTTAGTCAGGTTACTATATGGGAACAGGTTTCTCTGGCGGTTTTTCTACAACGATGGTGGACAGACAATATGGTCAGCTTCTCGGGGGTTTTTCGCCCGGAAGAAGCACCACAAATACCAATCATACTTGACTATTTCAAACATGATCTTAAATCCATTTCCTTCCTGCCAAAAGTAGAACTCGGGGCCTATGCTCAAATGCCTTACGAAGCGATAACGAAGGAACGATACGATATGTTGATGAAGAATATACGTCCTATAAAATTCCGTGGAGTTGGGGAAGACGCTGTTGCCGAGAAGTATTGTGACGCAGATAAGTGTGTGATATAATGAAAAAGCCTCCCGCGGAAATCCGAAGGAGGCTTGCCTCAAATCAAAAACTACCTAACTACTACTTAATGATCAAAATTCCAACCAATTGGACCATCCCCACTCAGTATCGTATTCTTAAATCCACGTAAATCCTCTAACTCTTTCTTCATCTTTTCTATTTCTATATTCTTAGTGTACTCCCGAGATTTAAGTAACTTATACTCTTCACGATATTCTGAATAAAGAATCTCATAATCCTTCTTATCACGCTCGAACATCTTCATTAGAGTCTCATAAGTTGGCCGACAACCGTCTATATGCCACTCTTCTCCTTCTGGACATGGTTCTCTTTCTGTCAGGTACTCACTTATGAAGTCAGGTGTTGCTGGTTTAATATTCATAAACTACTTATTAATTCCTCACGGGTTGAGGATAATTCACTTTCATCATAATCATATCCTCGGATATAGTATCTAACTGTGTCATTTGGTAATACCTGCCCTACATCTGTTGATTCATCTATTAAAAGGCAAATCTTTATGTGGTCAATTTTTCCATTTTTAATCCCGTCCTCTCCTCCGAAATCAAACCATACTTCGTCTCCTACGTCGTATTTAAAGTCTATTGTGAGTGTGTTCAAGTGTAACTGTATTTAATAGGTTCTCCGTATTCGGTTTCTCCAAATCTAGATATTGTACTAAAGTCTTTCCCGCAATTTAAACAACTGTATTGAGCTGTATGTGTATTAAACATCAGGTCAGAGTATTTTACCTCCAAATTATCGTAGTCCTCTGAGAACATCATATCGGCATTTCTTCTTTTGTTCGCCAAAGTTGAGATTCATTATATTTGCTAGTATTGCCATACTCTGTTTTTATTCTGTACAAAATACTAGGTCCCTCTGTCGTTACTTCTCTCAGATGATTATACCTCCACAAATATACACTAATATCTATATCGTCAACTTCACCACTTTGAATTCCGTCCTTACTAAAAAACCATACGGTATCTCCTAAGTTATATTTTGTTTCTATTGTCATTTCTCTTTCATTTTACTTCTAACGAAATATCTTATTCCTTTTAACGTTCCTGAATGTGCTTTTTGAATAGCACCAAGTTTGTTTAGTATAGATGTTAGTTCTGTAATTGGATATTCTTCTTGTATTTCATCCCCGCCAGAATAGTCTATACTTACATGGACGATGTGTGGTTCTGCGTAGTATATGCTTACGGTCATACTGTCGTCATCAAATATAAACTTAAGAACAAGTCCTCCTTCGACGGGATATACTCGGGGAACATAACGTGCTTCTTTGATTGCCAATTCAATCATAGCGACAAATCCATTAGGCAGTCTTCCGGTTCTGGAATTTGAATACTCCGCCAATCTACGTAATCCATCCTCTCTATTAATCTTATTAATTGCCGGAAGTAGGGCTTCAAACTCCTTTTGCACTTCTATATCACTCATTATGTTCTTCATGTTTTTCGCGAAAGGTATTATACGTCATATATGAAATAGAACCACACATTTGACAAACAGATTCAGTAAGTGTTCGCCTAACAACCCCAAGTGGAGTTAACTCTGTTGTTCTAATACCAAAGTTATTTCCGCCGCATTTTCTACAACTTACTTCTGTAAACCCGTCAGTACTATCCCCAATTTCCGCGGAAAGACTGTTCTTCCCACCAAGTGTAAGTTTAAAACTAAATCCAAATAGAAGTAGTAGAACAGCAATCGTTATGATAAACATTATCGTCATTACTCGTAAACTCTTTTAACGAAATCACCCAACTGTGAAAGCCAAACAAGCATATTGATACTAACCCACGTACACGCCTCAGATATTCCCTGAAAAATGATTCCTAATATCGCGAATACAACAATGAATATAAACATTAGTAAAGCAATTGGAATTATAATAATCCCACCAAATAACGACACAAGCGAAAGAAGCCATATCTGTTTCATCATCTGTTTATTTCTATTTGTTCAAACGCTGATTCCGCGGAAGAAAAGAGTTGATTTTCTGACATGTCACTTAGATCATTACTAAGATCATACGTTACTTCAGTCCTGTCATACGCCAATAAATCACTTACTTGGTAATCGTCACGATAAGTAACAGGATTTCCAATTTCGCGGATAATTACGTTCCTAACCCTCGTCGGCAATATACTTCCCGTTCCGCTAATAAACCAAACGATATCGTTTATCTTATACCTATTCGTGGCTTCCATATTTCCATTCAATTAGAAAATCAGACAGTGACTTACTTGACTTACAACAGTCGCTATCTGTTTCTATTATAGAGTCTTCCGGGGAATGGTCGGATATAAAATCCTCAAGTCTATCACGAGCATACTGCTCGGTTAAATCCTTAAACTCCTCTATGAACTCTAAAAACGCACCACCACTTGCTGTAATAAAAAGACCTTGCATATCTCCGTAGGTTATTCCCTTCATAAACTCTTTATCGTATTCCATTTTATTTACTGTTTTGGCGGATTAATTTTATTTAAAAGACAAAGAATCTTTCCTTCTGCTTTTGCATATAAATAAGAAAGCTGTGATTGTTTTTCACAAACATTGTTACCTTCTATAATTCTATTAATTGAATAAAGTAGATTAGTTATTTTATCGGCTTCACCCTGAGATAATAGTTCGTCAGAAGTCTTTACTTTAAGGGCAATTTCACCATACAGCGAAACAGAAACAGTATATATTCCACCGTCTGGTGTATTTACAGAACTTGCGGCTTTGAGTTTATCTTGCATATCTCTGTACAGTGCGGCTTTATCCCATTGTTTAAATCTGACGGCTGCTTCTTTTAATGCTTCAATCGTTCTTAGTTCGTAGCTATCCCAATCTTCTACTGCGACTTCCGGTTTAAGTTTAATCTGCTGTGCTTTATATTCTTCAAGTACTGCTTTAGCATGCGTTTCTGCTAAGTAAAGAACATGTTTAATAATGTTTGATTGGTTTTTATCTCTATCCACACAAGCAATTAAATTAAGCTCGTCTATTCCTTTTATTACTTCTTCTCCGCGATTTCCGCTTCTATATATTTCGTACCAACGTTTTCTAAGGGCTAACTCACCAATGCCGTTCTTGTACATTTCTAATATTTCACTCATTTCTTGCTTTTTAATTGTCTTTTTAATTCCTTATTTTCTTCCTCCAATTTAAGTATCCTTGTATCTTTATTGCTCCAACTTAATTCACTACACAGTTTTATTTGTGTAACCGATTCGTTATATTTATTCAGTATTTCCCGGGCAACACATTTACCCATATCCCCAACAGCACGATCTAAATAACTTTCAAGACAAAGTTTTAACGTGGGATAGTACCACTGATCGCGACTAAGTACCATATATCCTTTTTCATTCAACTCCCCCGTTTCGTGCTCGTAATGCAGGATAAAGAAGTTCTTATCTCCTTCTACGTAAAAGTCGTTATCGAGTTTAAAAGTCATCAGTCCTTATACAAGTCATTTTCCCCGGAATAATAGATGTTCCCAATATCATAACCTTTGTCAATAGTTCGATCTATCATTTTAATAATATGCTTTCTCTTTTCTCCGGCAATTAATAAATCCCGTATTTGTAGAAGACTGTCGAACTGCTTTGCCGACAGTTTCTTCTGAAATTCTTTGTATCCTTTTTCCGCCATTATTCAACTGGTTTATTGGCGGCGTAATCAATAGCTTCCTGTGCGCCAAGAGGATCGCCTTTAGGAACTTGTATTTTGCTCGCCATAGCCGATTGATACATCTTAGCAACTCCACGACGGAACTCTGCCGTAGCACGAGCACGAGCAACAGCTTTTTGTTTGTGGTTCTTCCTGTTACGACTAACCGGCATATTCTTCGGGTTTTACAAATTCTTCTTCGCCAACCTTTTCAGCACGTCCTAGAAACAGGAACTTTTCGCCGGAAAGAAACTCATCTATTGAAAAAGTCATTTTACTTAATCCGTGTGTAGTCACTTCAACAGCAGTCCCATCAAGAAGCACAGTGTCATCAACTACTAATATGTTCTCCTGTATTTTGGCCAAATAATCACTACGTGAAATAAGAAGATCGTCTTTTTGCAGTATCTGAAACTTCGTACTGGGACTGTCTTTTGATATATTAAGAATCAACACCCTTTTATCATCCGCCGAAAGTTTGGTACGAATGTAATCAAAGACAGTAGCCTTGTCGAGTCCTTTTAGGAAAGTATAGTTTACGTTACCCATTTTCAGCCAATTTTAATTCATTACGTATTTCCATAAGTGCTTGTCCAAGCAGGTTAAGTCCTTTATCGTTACGTATATCAACTCCCCAAGTTCTGTCACTCCAATTGTTCCATTCTATAATCATATCGTCTCCGGTGCTTAATAACGCATCTTTGTAATCAGGTTTACTCCATTTTGCGCGGAGAGCCTTCTTCATTACATCATATTTTACTTCACCCCAATCTGATCTGAGTTGTATCTTTTTGGCAATTTGTTTTGATGCAGATGGTGTTGCGTCTGATATTTGTTTACGCATTTCAGGATCGAGCGACTTCATTGACTGATAGTAGTTTTCTACACTTTTGTAGCTTTCTCCGTCTATTTTAATTAGACAAGGTTCCATATTTGAAAACCAATTCTTAATCCACTTACCGTTGTACTCGAACGATGTTGGTTTGTATTGAGTCCACTCTGTCGTCATTCCTACACTAACAGTTTTACATCCTCTTCTAATACAGTTCTTGCAAAGAAGAAATCAAGTTTGTCTTTTTCTACATGAATCAATTCCTTTTGACACACTTTCCAAGCATTAGATTTAGTGACTTCTTCAGTGCCATAATCCTCTACATTAAATACTAAAGCAGACACAGGCATAAATACGTATTTGTCATCGTGTTCTTCGAAGCACTTTATGAACATAGGTTCTCTTTCGGAAAATATGATCTTCCAAATTTGACCTTCTTTTATTTCATCCATTTCTGAGTATTTCTTTATAAACATCGTCAATAAAATCCGATGCTATTATTTCAAGGAATCCTCGCAATTCCCGTTTTCTCAGACTTGCGTCACCGTAGAACGATACGAGGTATTCAACGTCGCCATGTAATTCCGGGATAAGCTGTGGGAAAATAACACCACTTGCCAATACCGAAGCGTCTTCGATGTCGTCAACCTGATCACCGCTGTCTGCTATAAACGTATACAAATCCTTATTTATAAACTCGCCATTTGAGTCATATCCCAAAAGAGGACTGGCTATTGCTACCGTGAAATTAACAACTGGAGCGTCCTGTGATTTACGTATCGGTTGGACAGTGAATTCAAATCCAAGTGAAATATCTTTGGCGGAAATAAAGCGTATCATAAAGCAAGCCATTCATTTAGTAATCTAACTGCTTCTCTCACTTTATCATCGGGTTTGCCAACCGGCGGATTTGGCGGAGAAACCTCTTGTTCAGTAGTAAATTCAACCATTGTCAAAGGACTAATACCGTTACTGCAATTAGAACGAACAGAAACACTGTACTTAGTATTCGGTTTAAGTTTATCCAATATAACGAACTTTTCCCGGATAATAGTTTCATCAGTAAGTTTATCACCACCAGCATTAAATACCTGAACAGTATAATTAAAAGCTGTAGCGTCGGGCCAATCTATTCTCGCAGTTGTAGCCGAAATAGCTGTGACAGCGGCAACTGGAGCTAAACACGGAGCTTCGTCCTCTAATTTCTTATAGTTCTGTTTAATGATTTTGTACGGATCGATTAACCCATATCCTGACTTATTATCCTGTCCAGGTTCCTCTATGTCAATCGCATTGTCCTTTAATAACTGAGGTGTTATCTTTATCCCCGCTTGTTTGAAAAGCGCGAAACATCCGGATGTTATGGGACATGCAAAACTCGTTCCGCTTACAGTCGCATATCCGTTGTTCTTCCATGCCACGAGTACTCTCTCGCCCGGTGCAGCGATATCAACCTCCGGACCTCGTGATGAAAACGCAGATACTTTCTTCTGCTGATTGGTTGCTGCTATTGCATAGCCTTCAGAATATTTTCCGGGAAATCCTACCGTATTTTCACCCCCGCTATTTCCAGCGGCAGAAACAACGTATATTCCCTTTGCCGTAGCACGTTGAATGGCGTTTTTAAGTGCGGGTATACTACTCCCTCCGCCAAGGCTCATGCTGATAATGTGTACACCGCGATCAATGGCGAGATTAATGGCTTCAGTGATATCAACAAGCGTACCACTGCCTGACTCCATAAGGCATTTTATCGCAACGATTTGGCAATCAGGGGCGACAGATAGTATGCCCGTTCCGTTTCTACGTGCGCCAATTAAAGATGCACAGCCAACTCCGTGCGCATTATATGCCTCTATTTTCTTTGGGTATGGTTCACTCGTAGTGTTTAGTCTTTCAATAATCGCCCCGTTTAGGTCCTCATGATCGTAAATTCCGGTGTCCAAGACAGCTATTTTTATTCCTTTTCCGGTTAATCCAAATTCCTGATGAATTCGCGGAATATCCAAAGAAGAAATACTCCAATCAATATTTTCAGCAAGAGATAGAACCGGATTAGCATCGTTTACAACGAACGGCGGAAGACTAACGTTCTCCTTTCCAGTTTCTATATTTAAATCCGATTCCAACTCTGCGATCTCATGCTCAAGTCGATCTATGTTATCCTGAAGAAGTAGAAAGTCGTCTCCTGTTTCAGACTTCGTACTCATCTTTACATTTATCAAACGACTCCTTTCAATTCGTTTATCGTTTATTTCTTCCTTAAGCCACTGCTTACGTGTTAATACCTCTTTTTCTAATTCCGCCATTTTTATTCGTTTTCAATTCTATCAAATTCCTGTTTCTTTCTAAGTAAGGTTCCTACAAATTGATCAACCTCAATTTCGTCTTCGCAATTAAGAGGCTCTCCTTGTTTTTCTACTCTCCATTTTCTTGTGTTTTCGTATCTTGACCCGAAATTGTATATATGATATTCCGGCCCAAGTTGATAAAACCAGATATCCATTTCCTTCTGCCGCGGAGAAATTCCGATAATACCTTCTATCACGTCAGATACATGTTCCGTAGCCACTTTTCGTTTGTAGTAAACATCTAAGTCTCTTTTTAGATGTTGATTAAAAGTTAGTTCTTTCATTCCTTTACAACAACTTTATTCGCCAATTAGTTCCCGAACGGGCGTTTGTTCTGCAACTAATTTACAAAGACTGTCTACATATTCATTCCATTTATCGCCGGAATGTCCTTTAACCAACGTCCAGTTTATGTCTACAATACCGAAACTCTTTACGCCTATAAGATCTCTCCATAGATCTTTGTTTTTGACATCATCCTCCGCTGAAGTTTTCCAACCGTTATATATCCATGTTTTATACCACTCGGTTATTCCATTTATCAAATAGGAAGAATCACTGACTATTTCCGCGGAAGAAACCTTGTTAAAAATACACCAACGAGTAGCCATAACAGCAGACGTAAGTTCCATACGAGAATTAGTAGTGTTTTCAACAAATCCACTGTCTTCAAAAACGATTTCGTCATCTAAGACCACAGCATAGGCCCAAGCTCCGTTCTTTGTTGTGTGCACTGCACAGCACCCATCTATGTATATTGTCATGGTTTACAAATGATATAACGATTACGTGAACGTTTTAGTTCGTTTACAAACGACTTTAACAAAAGTTTAATGTTTACAAATAACGGACAGTAAACGTACTTTAGTGTACGAAATTTGAATTTGTCAAATTACTTTCTTTTTACAAGACAGGTTTTCCGGCGAAAATATGAGCCGGAATAAGCTGGCTTGTTTTTCTTTTACAACCATTATTCCGCCAAAAAGGCGGAATTCCGATAACGTACGTACTGACGTACTAATACGTACGTAATTCTGTACGTATTCGGAAACACCACTCAAAAGGGGTGTTTCATTTACTAACTAACGAAAATAGGTTGGATGGGGATCTAAAACTCGTTTTTAGATATAGTACGGGCCAATGACATCTATTAGACCGTTCGTACTTAAGGAAATTATTTATTTACTTCGTTACGAATAACCCTCTATGAGGGGTTATTATTGTGTAAATAGTTTCGATAGAAACGCTTCTAACGGGATAAAGGTAGTCATTTTTTCTGATATATGCAAGTTTTTGGCGAATTATTTTTAAAAAAGTTACTAACACTATGTTAATAACTATGTTAATTAGTTGATAATCAATGAGTTAGTCGTTAAATATATTTTCACATTCTTCCCGCAAAAAAGGCGTATTTATGTGCTCAACAGCGTTTTTATCGTAATTTTTGTAAAAACTGTAACCAATTTCCTGCACCTCAAACCCCGCTTTTTCGAGAATATAGGCATACATGCTCAACTGCATGGAGTACCGGTTGTGCTTTGAATCGTTCAAATGCTCTAATGGACCAGTTCCGTAATCCATAGAAGTACGTTCCGGTTTATTACGATTGGTTTTAAAATCTCCCAACCATACTTTGCCTTTTCTTATGAAACACATGTCTATTTGGCCGGCAACGTTCAACTCGAGATCGTAAACCAACAGTTCCGTGTACCCCCCGTCCGGTAAATCACACAATTCTGCCGGATAAGCCTCGTTATCATAAAACTTCTCCCACCGAATTAGGTCAAACACCTCTCCGTTCCATGGATTAACGATATATCCATTTGCTTTTGCCTCATTTTCTAGCATTAAATGGAACTTGCTTCCCAAAAACGCACTATTTTGTCTTGAAAAACTCCATTCTTCCGCCAATTTAGCCCTCTCTGCAAAGAACTTAGCTGGGTCAACGATAGAAAGCATCGCAGGAAACACCTCTTCCGCCGGTGGTTTAATCCTTCCAGCTCGAATATCCTTCAATTCTGCCGGAATTAGCTCCTTTATAGCACCATTTGTCAACCAATAACTGGAATCAAAGTCAGGAAAGTACTTACCGTAACGTTTTCCAACCGAAGGAATCTGTCTTATCAATCCGGCTTTTTGGGGAATTCTGTTGTTGAGCAATACCCCTTCTAAATCCGCCCAGTAACTATGGTCGGCGGCAAGGAAGAAAACATTTTTCACCTTTTTTTGGGGAATTTCACGTTTTTTCATTAACTATGTATTATATTTGTGTCAGGAATGGAGTTCGGAAGAGTAGAAGGTATTGGAAAAGGCAGGGCCTCCCTGAAGTTTAGTGACCTCGAATCGTATATCGAACAGATAGTCGATATGGTTACTGTAACAGACGCTCTACCAGAGGAGTGGTTAACTAAAACCGAGAAAAGATTTCTTGTTGCAACTGCCATTCTAACATGTGACGGAGTTACTAATCCGATTAGTAATCTCGCGGTACAAATATACAAAAAATACTTTAATTATCAGGTAGATAGGAAGGTTATTAACAAGTATTTAACGGCGTTGGTAAAGAAGGGTTGGATAGAATATGACATTCAGGACAAATATGTAAAAGTCCCTTTGATATGCAGAGATTTAGGTAAAGAAAAAGACTCAATGGAGTTCACAATCAAGATAGAGTATGACGAGGCTCATAAACGAAATAATGACGGAGATTCAACTTAAGAATCTTCTTGGCGAAATAAAGTACATTTGTGTAAATACAAATACGGAGAACGAGCTTCTTCGGGATTTTAATGAAGAATTCGAGACGGAGTATGAGGATATGGGAAGGAAACCGAATAGAGCGGATTTGCGGGAATATCTTGGGATGAAGATCCTGATAGACGACCATCTAATAGATCATCGGTACAAATTACTGAGTCAAGCAAAATAATGGCGGAAAAACCATTTATCAGACCAACCGCTTATCTAAAAAGACTCGATGTCGAACTTAAAAAGATCCAAAAGGATAATGAGATAAGTTACGACGATCTTGAAGACATAATAGACGACTTCTTTTCGATAATGAAGGAGTTTATCGAAGACCCACGTATGCCGAAGGTGCAAATAACGAACTTCGGGACGTTCAAACCGAGTTTGGGAAAGATAAACTTCGATATTCGCCGCGGAATATATAAATACCGAGCGGGTCATTTGGAAAAGCAGTTTCTCATAGAACGTATTCAAAGACTCTGGCCGATAAGGAATAGGATAATACTTGAAAAAAGCGGAGTACGAACATGGCACGAGTGGAAACACAAGAAATTGGAACCAATAGGAAGTAAGAATGACAAAAAGCAGGATCAGAAAGCAAGTGACGGCACATTATAATCCATACGCCGATGTGATAATCGGGAAGCGGAAGAAATTGCAGCCAAAGGGTAAAGCACCGGTAAAGGGTGAAAATCCGGTTTCAACAAAACCCGCGAAATACCTTGGAAGCGTTATAACCCCACAGAATCGTAACATATTTGCAGCCGCACAGTCGGAGTATTTCAAAGAACGGTATCTGTTGGAGATGAAAACTGATAAGGAGGCTGCTATTTTGGCGGGGGATGATGCGAAGGTTAAAAAGATTGACGAAGAAATGTTCAATGAAGAAGTTCTTCAGGAAGTATCAGACCGGTTTGGCCGATATCAGTGTAATAAAGAACAGAAGCATTACGCGGCTTGGCAAAAAGGACTGAAGTTCTATAAATTCCATGACAACCGTTTTCCGGTTTTGACGGAAGATATGGTAAATAAGGATTTAATAGAGATAGAGAGGTTGGCTTTGGCGGAAGAAACAGTTGAAGAAATAAGTGAAGATGTCAGTGACTCAGTTAATTAGCGAAAACGATGCCCTTCAGGCCGATTTATTGATTAAGTTCATAGATGCCTGTATAAAGGGAATGGTAAAGCCGTATGATCCGGAAGCGTACCATACCAAACTTGAACAGATGGAACGATCGGGGATAGACACCAGTTATTTACGTGGCTGTTGTCCGCCGGTTGGGGATATAAGAGAAGGAAAGGAATTAAAACCATTTATAATGGCTTCGGCCAATAGGGTAGCAGATTTATTAAATCTACCCATGTCAAAATACAGATATGAAGAAAGAATTAGTTAGTGAAGTAGATCCGCGTGACGTTAATTTGTTGTTTAAAGAAGCTCCTATTCCAAAAGTAAGAAATCTGATGGATAAGGACAAAGCCGATGCTTTGGCGGAAGAAACATTGACAAGTACAAAGACCTATAAGGAAGCTCAGGCGGAATTAAAACTTGAGGTTCAGAAAGAATACGATATCGCCATAAAAGAGTTCTATGAAGACAACTCATATTTTGACGGATTTAAAGACTGTGAGCCATTTGGAAAAGAGGTGTTGGTCAAGATATTCCATTTCACGCCTTCACGAACACTTGCCAATCGGAGAGCACTTGGTCAAACAAGTTTGATTATTTCCGGGAAATTTGACAAGGAATTAAAGACAACGACAGAAGCGGTATATGATAAATACTATCCGGTTGTAAAAGTAATTAAGAAAGGACCGGAATTACCGAATATCGAAATTGGCGCATTATATGCAGTACCTGCTATCGATGTAGAAGGGAAACAATGGAACCCCGACTTTCTGCATTACATGAATACCTTCGCCCGTGCGGATAATGGGAAACAAGGGATGGTACACGTTCCGGAGGACATGCCACAGAAGATAGATTCGTTGGTACTTAATTGGGACAGGTATCGGTTTAAAATGCCGGGAAGCGTTGAGGAATCAAACGGTGACTTTTATCTAATCCCAAGTGTGAAGTTAAAAACGCCGTATCGGGTATGAGTATTATAACTAATTTCCGAAAAAGGAAATTTAAAGATATCCTTAACCCCGCGAGGTGGATTTTGTATATTCGCGGGATAAAAAGAGGGTTTAAAGGAACGACGTTAAAGATAAACGGCGAAGATAGTCTAACAGTAGACAACGAAAATCTTCAGTCATTTATTGAGCAAGTGGTTTTCCGCCAATCATTCCCAGAATGCCGGAAGTGCTTCGAACAAGGACAATGTATTCACTGCGGATGTGATAAATCTTTGTTCTACGATCAGCAAATGGTATGCAGTGGCGGAAATTGGGGGGAAATGAAATCCCCGGAAGAATGGGAAGAATATAAAAACGAAGTTGGAATAACAATAACAGCTTTACAAAAATGAGCGAGGTAATAAAGAAAGAAGAATTAGACCGTTATATAGACGGTAGGGTATTTAAGTTCGAAAATGCCGGACACAAGGATGTAGTAAGTTTCGAATTTCCGTTTAAAGCAACGGAGGACGTTATAGACTACATTGAACCCGGATGCGGTTGTACAAAGGCATGGTTTGAAGATGGTAAGATTTGCGGAACTCTAACCATAGCAAATGTCGGTGGTCTGAATCCCGAAGGAAGTACGGCAATCAACAAGGTTGTAACCGTGATGTTAGATCCCGGAGAACGGTATTTAATTGCCGGAGAGAAAAAGGTAAAAAGAGTCAATGAAAAGAAGAGATTCATAAAGTTGACTCTCGCAGGGACTTGTAATGCCTGATAAAAGAACCGCGGTGGCCGCGAGTGTTGAATAGCATACGCTCCCGTGAGCATCACCTCCTTGATATTCAACTAACATAGCTTTTGGCGGGAACCCCGCCCGCCAAAATGCTTTTTTAAATCAAGGACGATGGCGATAAATATACTACTATTAGTCGTTCTATATTTGGCGGCAAAAATGTTTGCAGACAATAAAGAACTAACGATAAATCAGTATCTAAATACTAAAACAGGATTAAATACTCTTATAAACATCTTCTGGGTGTTAATGATATGCAAACTACTCTTATTTCTATTCAAATTGGAGATTTTTGGAGTATATTTGTAGGAAGAAATAACTCTGAAAGCAGAGCAATAATATGGGGATGAACGTAATCGATTATTGACATATTAGTTTTAACATTCTCGATGCGCAAACGGAAAGCGTTTGACAATTTTAAACGGAGATTCTATTGGATCAATTGCGGATTTCTACGGAAAGGATGCAATCGGCGCATTAATCGTTGAGGCGTTGGACGAACAAGCTGTGGACAGTACAACGGTATACGAAGCCTACGAATGGGCGGAAAACTGAGTTTAGTAGAACTATAAACTACTTGGTGGACGGTTTGGCGGAGGAATCTGTCAGCCCCAAAAGTCCTGAAAAGGCTATTCGAGATAAATACGTTCTAACGAACAGACAATAAGACTCGGCTCGATGCCGACATCTCCACTAACTCTAACCCCGTAAGGTTAGTATTTTTAAATTAAAACAAGAAATATGAATACATTACCGAAATGGTTTACCACTTTCCAAGCAGGATGGGTATCGATAGGAGCATTACTCGTCGCTTTTGGATTTAAAGGAGGTCCAGACTGGCTTCCGGCAATTTTCTCTGAACCTTTTGTTCAGGCAACTGCCCTTGCACTTGGTGCAGTTATAGGTTATTTTCAATACCTAAAGGGTGTTTTTGTTGCAAAAGCGATTGGAACTATATCTACCCTTAGTTCAAAATCACGTAATCACCTATACTGGAATCCGTTTAAAGTAACGATCTAATACGAGCAGAAGCCGTAAAAAGCATCCGGTAATAAAAGATCGTGGGTATGCAAAGGATCTCTATTGGGGAACTATCAGGAGCAGATGGAAATCCGATATTTTCGCCGAAAGAGATCTTTCCAACCCAAAAGAAGTAGTTAACGATTACAGTTATTCTGACTATAAGTTTAATCACTATATGAAAGATTGTTGGTGTATGAAACTTTTTTGCCGGAAAAAGTGTTTAGAAAAGTAAAGCAAGATGATTAATAGATTTAAGCAAGACAGTATAGAACAGCATGATTCTTTAAATGCCCAAAGAATCAATAGAGAAAATCTGTATGATAAATTTATATCCATAACCGGAATATCCCGCAACGTTGTGTCTGAACACCACAGTGGTGTATATAACATATTTTTAAAACCAGTTATTGGTTTTATATCGGTATACCACACAGCATCGGGAGAAGAAATTGACTACTCTTCAGGATTAGAAACTGAAAAGTTTTTAAAACATATTCAAGAAATAGTAAATTACGACGAGAGTTTTGACTAAAATAACAATATATCCCGGCGGTCCCGCAGCGATTGAATCAGACGATGATATAACGATTTTGCGGGAAGACATGAGTGTAGATACCAAACAGAAGGTATTTATTTGCAGATGTGGAAATAGTAAGAACAATCCATACTGCGATGGAAGCCATAAACCAAAACCGTTGATATAGGTGAGTTGTAAAAACTGCGGAAGTAAATCAAATACGAAGTATAACGTAATTAGCTTTCTTAAGTTACTTATATTCTTCTCCGCCACTTGGTTTGTATTTAGTTTAATTGGTTGCTGATGCGTGAATTGGCGGAAAAGATCGATAAGGAGTTAAGGAAGAAAGGATATGATTGTATAATAACTCTTTTTCCGCGAGAGTGCTGCGGTGACTTTTACGCCATTGATTACGACTACGGAATAGATTCGCAGTATGGATTTCGTATATCAGTAAAGCCGGAAAGCCGGATTGAGATAACGCGATTATATTTCCGGAAAATTATTATATCCTACGCTGAATTCGATACCGTTGAGGATTTGATTAAGACAATAACGCACTGTGAGGAGGTCGATAATGGTGGATAATGCCGACAATAATCAACAAAAACCGACTTAATGTTGATAATAAACAACAAACAATATGACTGTATCTGAGTTACAAAAGGAATTGGATAAGTTTAAAGGAAGTCAGCAGGTTCTGATTTTCCCCGAAGGTATTGACGACGATGAAGAGGGTAACGAAGAACTTCTTCCCGGCGGAATAGGAGTTTTTGACGGAAAAGAAGTTAAATATATAGGAGATGTACAATTCCTACAAGAGTTATATGACGATGACGAAATGGATTTCGATTTAGATGACGAAGATGATGACGAACTCGATGTAGAATTCGAGGAAGAACGAATGAACTAATGAAAGAACTAAGATCTTGGTTATCGATTAAGAACGTGGCAGTTGCATTACTGTTTTCATCCATTATCTTATTCTCCGGGTTTTCTGTACTACACGTAATTAATTCAAAATACGAAAGAGTACTGGCTTATATAGAAATAGTAGAAATAGAAGGAACGG
>ERZ1292625.1618-Hain-H41-01um-R1-1618-length-25460-cov-7_pt1 | contig 25460 bp, 36 predicted proteins | sample MGYA00564400_ERZ1292625 | MGnify/ENA primary metagenome ERZ1292625 (study PRJEB36523, sample SAMEA6512639) | groundwater metagenome | collected 2019-01-08 | study: AquaDiva: Metagenomics assemblies of 32 groundwater samples | reverse complement strand
GTGAATTTCATCACGCGCAGCCGCTCGGTTCGGATGAATACCTGCCCGGCCCGATTCGAGAAATAGCCAAAATACACGGCCAGCTCCTTTTTGCTGATTCGCCCGAACGAGTCGGGCATGATAACCGGTTGAAAACGGGTTTCGGGGTTGTGGGTCAATTCTGCCACCATGTTCAATAACTTGTTGAAAATGAACCGGTTGCGCCCAAAACGGAGGGATTTTAAACGGCGCACAAACCGGCAATAAATGGCTCTCTCATAATGACCCTTCAAAGGTAGTGCCGGACATCCCTTTTGGATATAAATAAATCAACATTGTGCATAAGTGAATGCGGCGCGACATTCCCGGAATGGAGGTCTGCCCTACCCTGCCGACGGTGTGACGTATAATTTATGTGACTGCCCGTTTTCATTTATGAGTGGAAGCCCCCCGCCAAATTTTGGCGGACTTTTTGTAACTCATTGACTGTCAATTAGTTAAGTCGAAAAAGTCCGCCAAAGTCCGCCAAAAAGGGGCTGTTTTCCGCCAAAAGTCCGCCAACTTTTGGCGGACTTTTTTTGTAAATAAGTGATTGTCAGCGAGTTGTGTAAAACTGGTTTCCGCCAACGTTTGGCGGACTTTTGGCCGAGCGACAAAAAACAGTCATAAAAAGTTGGCGGAAAACAGGGGTCTTTTGGCGGAAAGTATGCCCTATTTGGCGGAAAACAGGCATTTTTTGGCGGACTTTGGCGGAAAATAAAAAGCTCCTGAAAAGAGATAACTAACTGATAATCAATATAGTAATAAAACATTTACTTCCTATTTACCCCTTCCAAATGTGTTTTCCGCCAAAACTTGGAGCATTCTGTTTTCTGGGGAGGCTGTTTTTTAAACTTATTTTCAAGTCTGTGACTACTTAAAATATGGATACTGGTTTTTCATGCCCAAACAAAAAGCCCGCCCCGACGAATCGGAGCGGGCTTTTGATTCCCGGCCAGCAGCCAACTTTTCATTCCCGACCATCGCCGCTATGCGCGGCGACGACGGGGATGAATTTGTTAGCTTTATTGATGAACAGTAAAAATAGGGCCATCCATTTTTAAGGCTACCTCATCAAAGCCATCCTTAAAAATTCCATCACCCTCAATTGATTCGAGGATGTATTTGGCAATGTTTTTAGCCGTTTCGGCGGTCTGCGCTTCCCATACAGAATGGAGTGATTGCTCATCGGAGATGCCAATAAGCAGGGAAGCGTCTGCCCCAATCTCCGGGCAGATTGAATATCTCAAATAGAATTTATCATCTTCCCAGAATTTTGAAACCAACAAATCGTGGTTTTCGAGAGAAATAATTTTCCAGATATTTTTCATTGAACAAATATTTAGTTTAAAAAAACAGCTTCTTATACCACCCCTGCTTTTGCTCCATCCGCTTCACCACCAATCCCCACCCGCCTTCCAACATCCGCTCAACCTGCCTGACAGAAAGCCCCAGGGCTTCGCCAGCCGTCTTTGCAGAGGCGGTTTTGAATTCCTCATCGAGGGCGTGGTAAAGGTCGCGGAGCTTGCCGGGCAGGGCATTTACCGGGCTTTCAAAACGCTCCAAAACCCGGCGGCTCGTGCTTTCTGCGTATTCAGAAATGGCGATGCCGCCAGATATTGAGGCGGGTGAAATCTTCATGTGTTCCATGTTTTGGAGCGATTGCATACCTGCCCACGGGTCTGATTGGTTCGTCATTTCCTCTTTCACCATATTGGTAGCCAGTTTCAAAAACTCCAAAATGAGGGCAAATCGCAGCACGAACGATTCCTGTTTGTCATAAATAGAGGCCAGCCGCTCGTCGTCGAGGGCGTGGGCATTCCGTTTTTTTCGGTTGGCTTCTTTCCAGCCTGCGTACATTTTGCGGGCCTCGTCGGTCAGCCAGACGGGAATGCGGGTGTTGACATTTTCGCCAACTTCTTCCAGGTCATTCAACCCTTCGGGTTCGTAGGTGGCCGCAGTCGGTCGGGCAAACCGGGAAGGCAGGTCGTACATTTTTTGAATCACCCGGCCATAAAAGGCCATCATGTTCGGGTCGGTATCGTTGTTGGTGTCCGGGGCTTTTTCCATCGACTGCGGGTAGCAAAACAGAAACCGGTTGAACATTCCTGAATCCACATGGTCGCCGGTGGCCAGCGAGCGCATCACGCCGGGCTGGATGCCGCCGACGACTGTGATGAACGGCTGTTTCAGCCATACCCGCTCCCTCGATTGCCTGGTGACTTTGGCAAATGAGGTGTCGAAAGTCGAGAGCCAGAAACTGGTTTCATCCCCTGTTTGGTGCCTGCCTTTCAGGTTGGAAATCCAGCCTTTTACCTCATCGTGCCAGCAAAGGAGTCCGTGTCGATTTTTTGCCAGGCTGATTTGAATGCTCGGCAGCATGGCATCCTGCAAAAGGATTTCAGGCGGCATCGGGGCGGGCGGCATTTCACTTTCAGCCCGCTTTTCATTCCGCCATTCAAAGCATCGTTGCCGGTGCTTTTCGAGCATTTGCAGGTATTCGGTTTGCATGGTTTCCTCAATCGCCTCGATGGGCGCGAGCATTGATTTGAGCGTCGGGCTTTTTCCGATGCCCGACGTGCCAATCAGCACGATGTAAAGGTTGGCCGGGTGAATATTATCCGACTTGTATGCCGCCACAAACCGGTTTCCGATGGCGATGCTGGCGGCGGCCAGAATGCCACCCAGATAAAAGTCGAGCGGACTGCCAAAAACTTTATGGGAGTCCATCACCACGTCCTGAATTTCTTTTGGAAAAACAGAAATCGGCGGGTCAATCAGCCCCATTTTGGCCTGCATTCCCCGGTCGCGGGCAGCCTTTACAATCTGTTCGGGTGTCGGTTCGCCCGGCGCGGCCTGTGCGGCGGCTGATGCCGCGTGAGCGACGGTTTTGAGTGTAATTCTTTCTGCCATTTCCTTTCAAAATAGTTCCGGCCATTTCAGCCGGGCGTTTCGGTGACTGTCTGCGTGAATCTGATTTCGGTCGAACGGGTTTCGCTGGAAAGGGTCCAGGGCTTCGAGCTCGGTTTTCAGGTGTCTGATTTTTTGGTCGCGCTCTTCGAGCATTTCAACCAGGCAGCCAACCATGTCGGCCACGTTGTTTTCATAAGTCAACATCTTGTTCAGGTTGGCCATTCTTATTTCGACGTGCTGTTTTTGGCCGGGATTGAGGTCGTCCATGCCGCCCTGTTTGGCTATCCAGTTGTCCAAATCGACCTTTTGTTGGGCGACGACGGCCAAAAAGTCGGCACGGCTGGTTTGGAGGATGGTGAGGGCGAGGTCAAGCGGGTACATGATGAGTCATTCACAATGCCCCCACCCACTCATGCAGGCAGGCACATCGGCGGTTTCAGATTGAAGGAATGCGTTGAATTGGCTGCCGCCCCGGCTGGTCTGGCTCCATTCCCTGACCTTTTTGAGGGGGGGGCAAATGGCACTTCGAGGCAGGGTGTCGGGATGAAACCAATGAAATCGGTCGGTCACGGTTGAAAGCCGGGCCTCCCATTCTTCCAGTTTGTCCCATGCCCATTCCGGCATGGTTCGGAGTTGGGCTTTGTTGGCATGAATGCAGGGAAAACAGCCCACGCGGGTTTGGCCGGTCGAGTAGAGCGGGTTGGGCGGCACTCCTTTTTCTTTCAGGTAGGCAAACACATCCTCCTCTGACCATCGGATAAGCGGGCGGCGCATTTCGCAGTCGTAATAATCGCTCCATTCATTTTCAGGCATGGCTGCCCGGCGAGGACTTTCACCCGCCCGGATGCCGGTGAACATCACCGGACTTTCAAAGCCCTGGTCCTCCATCCAGTCGCGGATGGGACGCATTTTCAGATGCTCGGTGCAGAATTGGGCTTTCGTGGATGGAAACCGTTTTTTCCACATCACCATGTCGATGAATGGCTCCCCGGATGGTTCAATGCCATTTTTCCGCAGCCGTTCGGCAAAATCAGCCTTCACGATTTGAACCGGCGGGCCACCGGCCATTATGTGAAGATTCCGCACATAATTGACCGTGACGGGATGCTCGTTTCCCGTATCGGCGAAAACCGGCACGAAATCCTGCCCGAACCATTCGACGGCGAGGAGGTAAAGGGCGGTCGAATCTTTGCCGCCGGAAACGGAGATGATGGGTGTCATGGATGATTTATTTGGGGCAGCCCGGAAATTTTCAACAGGACGGCCTCTTTGCCATGCTGTTCAAGAGTCCTTTTTGCCGATTCAATTGCGGCGGATTTTGTCCAAAATCTGAACCCACCGGATAGAGACTGGCCTGTTGTAAATTCACTAACTGAATATAATTCAGGGTCTTCGGATTTATCTTCATGGATAAAATGATGAATTACCGTCATTATTTCTTTAAACCCTTCAATCACAACGGGTTCAACTTGAATCCGAACGGATTCATCTCCGCGAAGAGGAGTAATCATTTCCATGATGAATCAATTATCGAGGTGAGAAATCATCTGCGTTTCACGCAGTTTGATGAGCAGGTAATCGGCAAATGCCTGGTCGATGTTTTGCCAATCGGGCGTGATTGTAGCCATGTACGCCGCCCATTTCACGGCACTTTTTATGTGCAGACCGCGAATGGCACGGGTCATTCGGTCGGCCCTCGAAAAGGGGCGGGTGAGGAGTTCTGTCGTCGTGGTCACGGGTGATTATTGAAAAATTGAACAAAAAGCCCCGACGGGCGGGGTAGCACCCGCCGGGCATTAAATGACGACACCCCACCCTGCGGAGGGTGTCGAAGTTCTCTCAATAAGTTTTGAAATGGGGGGTCGGGTTTGGCTCCACCCGACCCCAGAAAGGAAAGAAACGGTAAGTAAAGGCTATGTCCAGGGTTCGTTGGGGCCGTCTCCAAAAGCTCCGTTCAGGAAGCCGATAACCCAGCCAATGCCAAAACTGATAATGGCAATGCTGATAATGACGAGGGTATTCATGCCGTTTCGAGGATTAAATGGTTCGTCGACTCGCTTTTAAGTTCCTGAATCTGTTTCAGGTAAAAAGCCACGTCCTGCAAATCGGCGGTCGTCAGTTGCGATGGACTTTTTTTCTGTTGAAAGTCGATGTCATAATCAGCAGCGGTTTCGCCGTCGTAGATTTTGAATGAAAATCCGGCGGCTGACAGCGCGGCCAAAAACAGGTCGCGGCGGGTCACATTATCCGCCCTGCCCTTTTCGCTTTTTGTGTTCGATGGATGCGTTCGCCGGTGGCATTGTCTTGCCCTGTTCTGGTATTTCTCAACCTCTCCAAAGAAGGCAAAAACCGTTGGCGGCGTTGTGTTGTCAGACGCTGTTTGACGCTGTTCGACAGCCAGTTGTTGGACAGGGAGCGACATGGAATTGACGAACGGAGAGGGTGGGGTAGCAATCAATGGCGGGTCGGTCGGTATTGCTGCGGTCAATCGACTTTCCGGGCTTTGATTGAACCCGATGGGTCGCCGCTCGGCAACAACAATCGGCGGAGCCTGTCTGACAGATTGCTGGTTAGAAATCTGGCCATTTTTCGCCGCGTCGGTCACGTCGTCGCCGTCAACCCGACCATCGCCGTTTACGTCGGCAAATCCTTTTGTTTCAAGAAACATGAGAATCAAAAACAGCCGGGCGACGACGGTCAAAGCCTTTGTGCCGAATCCCAAAAGCGTCCAAATCCATTCAATGGCAGCCCGGCTTTGGTCATTCCGGGAAAGATTCTGGCCGTCCAATTGGCCGCGCTGGATGGTTTCAACTCGCTGGTTTTCAAGTACGTTTTGAATGGTTTTTGTCCGTTCATCCTGCACCGTTTGAAGTCGGGAATTGGCTGAACTGGTCGAGGCCCGAATTTTGGTTTGCATCTGCCCGGCAGCCCATCCATTCCCGTCGTCCACCAACTTTTGGAGATTCGAGTTGCCGCGACGCGTCGCCATTTCGGCCTGTCTGATTTCCGAATTCAGCCGTTTGATTTCCGAATCCAACGGGGTGACGAGGGTAGCGTATCGGCTGCGCTGGCTCTCGGTCAATTCATCGTAATTGGTAAGCGTGACCTTTTCCGTATTCTGGTCGGCGAGGGGTGCGCGAGTCGTGTAGATGCTCTGCCAGTCTGCCCAAAACAGGACAGAAACAATGCCGGTGACGACCAACCAACTTAAAAATGGGATGATTTGGCCCATATAAAAGCCTTTTCCGGTGGCCTTTGTCCAGCGAAACGACCAAAAGCTGAAAAACTGAAAAAGGCTTTTTTCGAGAAAATGGGAAAACGAAACATCGGTCATCCAGCCGGTAAACACGGCAGCCAAGAGGCCCGTCAAAATTGCCCAGGGTTGGGCGACGTGCTGAATGCTGAATGAATATCCGAGCCAAAAGAAGCCAGCAGAGGTGGCAAGGACGGTGGCCAGTTTGCAGACCGATTCAAAATTGAGCGTGTGCTGTTCGATTGTTTTGGCGTTCATCGCGGGGTCAATCGGCTTGGCAAAAAGCCAGTCAAAAAGTCCCCCTTTCTTTTTTGTCGAAGATGACATAGTTTTGAGCCTTTAAAACGTGAATAATATTGTTTGCCCCGCTTTCGGTTGAAGCCCGTAAGCGGGGTTTTCTTTTGTCAAAAAAGTGGCCGAGCAACCAAAACAATGCCCGGCCAACAAACTACTTTGAAACACGCCACATCGTTGCGGCACTCCTGCTGGCCCTCATTTGAGTCAGCGGGTTTTTCATTTTGGGGAGGGAGGGGCCGTCGATTGCGAAAAAACGACCCCTTGACACCCCGTCTGTAACCCCATGATATTTTGCCGGTTTCTGGAAAGAAGCCCCGACCGAAGCCGGGACTTCATACCCCAAAAAACCAAATGAAAACCTTGATTGTCAGGCAGCCATCAGGTTGCGCTCGGCGAGTTGGTTACGAGCGGCAACCAGTTTGCAAGCCTCTCTGAATATCAACTCTTGCAGAGGAGTCCATTCTTCGGGTGGTGTTGCGATTGCATCATCGACCGTTTTTCTGGCCACCGGACGCGAACGAAACAGGCTGGCCTGTTCGGCTATGTCTGTTATCAGGCCGTACATTTTTACTTCTGTCCAGATTTGTCTAACATCTTCCATTTTGACCACCAATGTTTAGTTTCACCACAAAAGTAGCTCCATTGTAACAACGTGCAACTATTTGCCCTTTTATTTTCACCAATAGTCCGTTTTTTTTCAAATGGAGCCATCCGACGAAGAAATCATTTGGGGTAGCCGCCTTCGCCAAATCAGAAAAAGCATGGGATTGACCCAAGACCCTATTTCAGAGGGTTCGGGCACGGGACAAAGCCACCTTTCATCAATGGAATTGGGTAAAAAGGCTATTCAGATGCGTGTTTTGGCCTTTTATGTCAGAAAATACGGGGCAAACATCAACTGGCTGCTGACCGGCGAGGGAGAAATGTTCCTGCCAAGTGCGGGCCAAACCGCGCCCCGCCTGGTCGGCCAACGGCCCGCGACCGGCGGCATCATCGAAGAAATGCAGACAGAAATCGAAGCCCTGCGCGGGCGGCTCGACAAACTGGAAAATATCAAATAGTGATGGAAAAAATCAACAATGCTGATAAATGGCACCGGGACAAAACGGGGACATGGGCGGCTGAAAAGACCGGAGAAAGGCAACGTTTTTGGGGCGAAAATGGGGCGGCAAGCCGTCTCGCTTCGCGCACGCAAACCAACGTAAAGCGTTGGTTATCAACAAACTAACCATCACTCACCTGAAAACCGGGACACAACCGGGACTACGGCAAATGTATTGAGTGATGGTAAAAAAATGTTTGCCCAACGGGCAGGTTATGGCCGTGAAAGCGGGTAAACCTGCCCGTTTTGATTTTCAGCCCGCCCAACTGCGGGTGAACGCCGATAAATGGCGCATCGAATTCTGGACGCAGGAGCCAGCCACCGGCGAATGGGAGCGTCATCGGCCAACCTTCAATCTGAATCGAATTGTCAGCGAGCGCGAGCGAAAACAGCAGGCGCAGCGAATTATCCGGCGGCTGAATGATGTCTGGCTGCCCGGCGGCTACCCGTACAAATCGCCCGAACAGATTGAACACAAAGCCCGAACCGTCGGCGAGGCGTTCGGGGCAATCCTGAAAATAAAATTGGCGACTGACAAAGAGGAGACCAGGCGGTGCTACAAATCCATCGGCGGGGTTTTCGAGCGATGGATGGTGGCCAACAAATTCGACGGCCTCGATGCCAAAGCCTTCGGGCCGCGCCACTCGCTGGCCTACGCCGATTATTTGCTCATTGAGCGCGGGCTGGGAGCCAAACATTTCAACAATTCGGTGAACACGCTCGCCGGAATGTTCAACGTCCTCATCAAACGGGAGGAGATTGACAGAAACCCCTGGCACGCTGTTGACCGGAAAAAGACCACGCAGAAACGCCGCCGGATGTTCACGCCCGTCGAGCGGCGGGCCGTCGCCAAATGGGCGTTGGAAAATGACTGGTGGCTGTTCGTCGCCATCCTGTTCGAATATTATGGGTTCATCCGCTGGCAGGAAATGAGGCGGCTGCGGTTCGGCGACGTGCAGATTGGCGGCGAGACGGCTTTTGTGCGCCTCGATGCCGACAAAACCAAAAACGGAAAAGCCCGAACCGTCACCATCCCCGATTCCGTGCGTCCTTATTATATGGATGCACGTTTTTCAGAGCAGCCGGGCAATCACTTCATTTTTGGAAAAGGCTGGCAGCCCGGTACCGAGCAGGCGGCAAAAAACGCGCTGAATAACCGGCACTTGCGCGGCATCGCCGCCGCCGTCGAGTCCGGGGCCATCCAAAACAGCGACGGTTTGAGTATGTACTCGTGGAAAGATACCGGCATCACGGTGGCCCTCGATGTGGCCGAGTTGATGGATGTGGTCAGTCAGGCCGACCATGCCGACCCACGCCAGACAATGACCTATCGACACGCGCCGAAAATTATTGAGGGATTCAAACGCCGGAAAAACGACCTGTTTTGATACCTTTGACCCGCGCGGTAGAGCAGTTGGTAGCTCGTCGGGCTCATAACCCGGAGGTCATTGGTTCAAATCCAGTCCGTGCCACAAAAAAAGCCCCCGGCATTGCTGCTGGGGGCTTTCCTTTTTTATGCCTCGTTGCCCGATGGAAAGTTTGCTCATTATTTCCACGCATTTTCGGCCCATTCGGTAAACCCTGCCTCTGCCAATTCCTGTGTTTCCCGATAAAAATCGGCATCAACTCCAACCCGTTTTTTCAGTAATTCCAGTTCGACCTCAAATTCAAATTCCGGTTCCGATTTTACAAACATCATGTTGCCTTCTTCATTCAGGACGTATTGAAAGCTATCCCAATCGGTAATCATCGTTTCCCGTTGCATGGAATTTTTGATTCCATACCGAATGACTTTGGCCCCTTTCAGGTAGCCCAAAACAAAGATGTTTCGCACCCGGAACACGCAAAGCGCATCCTCCATCGGCCCATCCTCTTTCGTGGAAATCAGTCTGTTCTCGGTATTCATGCCTGAATTTTACTCGCCAGATGAATCATTTTTATCAGCGTCGTCACGTCGTGGAATGCCTGAAAGTCCGATTGCTCGGCATCGCCGGGGTGGTCGATGAAGTAATTGATGTGAATCAGCAGCCCTGAAAACAGGCTGTCAATCGTCTGCGCGGCATCCGGCATTTCGAGCCATTGGAGCATTGCGAGTTGGTCAGGGGTGAAGGTTTGGGCCGGGGCCGATGGTACTTTTTTCATTGTCGAAGAATGAAATGGTGAGAAAAAACAGAGACTTGCCAATCCCGACGTTCTCGGCTTCGACACGAAAAACGGCTTCATATTCTGCGCTTGGCAGGATAGGAATTGAACAAGCCCCTGAAATTTTGATGGATGTTGCATGATGAAACCGATGTCGAAGCCGGTGGACAAAAATAAACATTTGTGGTGAGAAGCAACATTTGTCGTGAAATATTCTTTGCATCCATATAGCTTTGTCTCGCTGAAACACGAAATCATGACCGCCATTCCCTTTCCCATTCACGAATTTGATACCCCCCGCCGGGCCGTTTCCGTTCGGTTGATGCTGCGCAATGCGGGCGATTTCGTCCAGGCATCCGGCAGGAATGCGCTGTTTTTGACGGTCGGGATGCTGTTTTGCTTGCTGCTTTGGCCAGTTGCCGTTGTCGGATTGTGGTGGCTCAACCGGAAACTCCGAACCATCCTCCAAAAGCCGCTCGTCATTGACCGGGCTTCCCACGCAGATTTTCGGATGCTGTCAGACCGGCTTTCCGGGCTGGCCGAAATGAAGCCGACCCGTCAGGGAAATACTCGCAAACTGCCTCATATCTGGATTTTGTCGGGTCAAATTGGCCAACTGGATGCCCTTTTACAGGCCTTTTACCAAAAATTGCAGGGCCATTTTGACGCGCTCGACCGGGTTCCGGTTGAGTTGCCGACTGGCTGGCGGGTCGTCACCGGTCGGGAGCTTTGGGAAAACCGGCCCGATGCCTACAAAAATTCGCCCTACCTCCTCTGAATGTTTGATAAAGTCAACCCGCTTCGGAAAACATCGATTCGGACGGAGCCGGGGCCAGCGATTCGGGTTCACAGTTTTTCCAGTCGGCCAAGAAAAGGGCGGACGGTGATTTATGAAGCCCACGAATTGAGCGATGCGCCTGCCTTTGCCGTCAAATTTTTTGACAAACGGCATCGGCAAAGCCCGAACCGGTTCAACTTGCTGCTGAAATACGATGAAAAAACGCCGTTCGTGGTGGCCGATGCGCCGTCGATAATCCGAACCGGGATTCAGGTCATGCTCAACCTGCTGGCCAAAAACCCGTACCTGTCATTCGGGTTCATGGGAGCCGCGCTGCCGGGCGAAGACCAGGCAAACACGAAACGATTCCGAATTTATCAGCAAATCATGTACCGGCACTTTTCAAACAACGACTTTGAGCATTTGATGAAAGCCGAAAAAAGCCTCTACCTTTTGATAAACCGGGATTATGCCACCGATTCGCAAAAAATGGCGGACGTGCTGGCTGCCTTCAAAAAATCATTTCCCGATGATTTCCCTGATTTCTGAATTCCTTTGACCGTTCACCATTTCATTCACCAAACCAATATTGAGATGAAAAACTTGCTCCTTTTGGCCTTTTCGATTGCCTTTTGTTCGACGCTTTTGGCACAAGCTCAACCCAAAATTCGGTACAATCAGGGGTTTTTAAGCTACAAATTTGAAATCGGCGACAAAGACGCATCCCAGAAAGAGGTCAAATTGCATTTGGAAAAAACAAGCCCCAATGCAGCCGAAAAATATCATCAATCGGAAGTGGCTGGACACCGTGCGCTGCTTTGCTCAATCATCATGCTCGGCGGCGCAGTTGTTGGTATCGTTTCAAAGGATGCAGACGTGCAGCTTTATGGCTATTCTGCGGTAGTCGCTGCCGGGGTCGGCACCCTTATTTTCAATATCAGTCGAAAATCCAAACTGGAAAAGTCCATCGATATTTACAATCGGCAATTTGGATATTGACCCGATTCGCTGAAAGTCAAAAGCCCGCCCCGACATTTCGGGGCGGGCTTTTTTTATTCCAAATTAAAATCCCATGAAGAATTTTCAGGCAGTCGCCGAGGCACCGGTAAATTTCCGGTACGCCACGCCAAACGCAGTCAGCAACTCAAAACAGGCTTCCCATTTGCGGGCTGCCGTGGTGGCTGGCAGATGGAAAATGGTGGCGATGTAGCGGGTGATTTCCGTCCGTTCGGCCTCGTCGAGGTCGGCCAGTTCGATTTTGAGGGCATCGAACTGCGAAAAGAGCGGAAAAAATTGGGGTGCTTTGAAGGCAATGCCCCAGGCTTCCATTTTCGTGATTTTGCCGTCGGCTTTGGCATCGTGGATGGCATCGAGCACGTCGGCGCAATTGGCGAGAAGTTTTGACAAAATTTTGATGTCGGCCATGACTTTTGTTTTTTAGTTGATTGATAATGAATGAGTTGCGTTTTCATTTCTGCCGGAAAGCCAGCCCGATGAGGCGGCGAATGGAGGAATCAACGGCAGCGATTTGGTCGAGCGTCGGGTAAGCCCCATGTCGTTGATAACCTGCGATGGTTTGGGAAACCCATGAATTCAGCAGACCCTTTTTGTCAAGTTCAACGGCCACCCACATTTCAAATGTGCGGGCAAAAATTTCGTGGGCTGAACACCAATATCTTGAATTTTTCCACTTGACCAACCGCTTTATCAATGCCGACGGTTCGCCGTTTTCGTCGAGGCGGATTTTGTCAATGACGGCATAAATGGCTTTTTGCGCCTCCGATTTCCCCGGCCCTCTTTTGGAAGGCCAGTCGAGCAGGTTGTCCATAAAATGGCCGTATTCATGCGCCAATGCTCCCTTTCCGTTCGGCTTTGTCAGGTTTATCAGAAATAAAGGCTTGTGCATATAAAAGGCCAATGCTTTACCTCCTTTTCCCCGCGCCCCGGATGCCAGGGCGAGCTTTCCGTCACCGCCAATTTTGCCCTGCGCGATGTGCATCACGCTGGCGATGTCCCCAAGCGAGACGCAGTTTGCCGCCTGAAAGCTGAATCTGTCCTGCTGATTCATCCAGTTTCCAAACTCGATGCTGTGCAATCCGAATTTTTTTATGACCTGCGAAACGGTCAAATCGGAGCATCCTTTCAACCGTTCGGCATCAATACCGACCCGGCCTGCCTCCACTTTCAGCTTGTTTTTCCAATATTCATCAACCCGGCTTCGGGGTCTGATTTCCACCTCATCATGCACTTTTCCGATGCCCGCCACATTGGCCACGTCGTTCCAGAAAGCCCCGCCGCCTTCGGCATTCGGTTCCGGCACGGGCGTATTGTAAAAGGGCCCGCCCGGCTCCCAGAGTTTTTTCGCCTGCCCGAAAATGGCAATGATGACCGAGGCCCATTTCACCCATTTGTCGCGGTCGCTGGTCGGGTGCGGGCGAGGCGGCGGCGGTTGATTCGTCGTGGTCTGTTTCGGTTTTGCCACCTGCCAGACAACGAGCCCAACGAGGGCCGCGCCGATGATTTTGTTGGTTGAGACGTTCATTTTTCCCGTTTTGAAAGGATTCCGGTGAACCCGCCGAGGCGCATGAACCGGTAAAAACCATACGCCGCGCCCGCGCCGAGCACAATCCGACGTTTCTTTTCCGTCTGCATCGCCGCGCCGACTCCTGCGGCAATGAAGCCCGCGCCCCAGAGGACTTTGAAGCGGTTACACCACCACGGGAATGCGTAATCGCAGTCGGGGGCTTTGGCGGTTGGCTTGTCGGTCGTCACGACGTTGCAACTGTGAAAAATCGTTTCCCGAACCCAAGCCACGCTCATTTTGGCGAATACCTGCCAGCGTTTTTCCCAGAAGCCGCCCGTCCATTCGAGCGTGTAGCCGTCGCCGAGCAGGTTGACGTAGCGGCTACCATCGTTGAGCGTCACCTGAATGGCGACCACGGGCAGCGAAATGCCGATGCCGTAGTTGTCCCAGTCTGATTGGACTGCCGGGCTGCACCAATAATCGACGAGGGTGTCCTCTAGAATTTTCGGCATTCCAATCCATCGGTATTGACTGTTGACCTGTTTCACGGCTTTTTGCATGATTTCATACATTTTGAGCTCCACGTCGGTCATATCCTCCGGTGCGAGGTAAAAGCCAACGACCTCCCCAGTAACGTCGTCCGTCAAGTCATAGCAAGCCTTGTTTTTGCAGAAAAATGAAACCCTGATGTCCGTTACTTTTTTCATCCGAAAAGCGATTTACGGTTGACCACCGCCAGCCCGATGAAAAAAATCGGCAGCAACGCCAATTTTTTCCCTCCTGCGGCGGTCGGTATCCAGTTGAAGGTGGCCAGCCGGTTGAGCCAGCCGTCGAGGAATGCCCCTTTGTCGGGGTCGTTGTCCACGATTTCCTGATAGCGGGCGGCTCGCGCCTGTTTGAAATCGTTGAACAGTTTTTGCGGGTTGGCGGCATTGATGGCGGCAATCGTCACCGGCCCAACCTGCCCGTCGATGGCGACATTCAGAACCCGTTGCATCATTTTCGAGGCACCGCCGACTCCATATTGAGCGGCGGCATCGAAGAAAATTTCAGCCACCGGCTGCCACTTGATTTCACCGCCTCGAATCGGTTTCCAGTACCGGGCGAAGTAGATTTCGCGGGCGGTGCTTTCTGACAGATTTTTCATTTCCGATGCCAGGGGCGGATGTCCGAGCCAGCCTTCGAGCGTCGGGGCCGCAATGCCGCGATTCGTGCCGGCCAGTTGGCCGAGCGAATTGTAATTGCCGGAATCGGACGGGTGATTTTGATAACCTCCCTCCAATCCGAGCAACCGGCGAACGGCTGACTGGAAATCTGCCATTTTTCAGAGACCAAAAAATGGCCCCGCATCCGGGCCAAATGATTGATTGATTCGGCCACCGGGCCGCGCCGGGTCTTGTGGCGGCAGTTGCGGCGGAGTCTGAAACGGGTTTCGTTTCGACTGCTCAAACGGCTGCGGTTGCGGTTGCGGCACGGGGTCGGGTGAATTTGGCCCCACCGGTGGCTGGCTGCCGCCGGTTTTCGGCTTGAACAGGAGCCAGAGCAGGAAAATCCCGCCGCCCCAGACAATAACTTTTCTGCTTTTCATCGCTTGCGATTGAGTTGTTCGCGTAATTCCTCGAATGCTTTGGTGTTCGATTCGAGGGCTTTGGTCATTCGGTCGCTGTTTTGCTCGAAATATTCGAGCCGCGACTTTTGGCAGTCGGACACGCTCGATTCGAGGCGTTCGGTTTTTTGGTAAAAAATCCACGCAATCAAAGCCATGATGACCAGATTGAACACCCGTGATTCAGCCACGCGGGCAATTGGATTTAGCCAACCCATATCCTGATGATTTGGAGCCGCACCGGGCGGCAATGGTTGAAACATTTGAGTCGTTGCGTTCGTGGAATGGATTAAGGTTCATCTGTTGTTGATAGTGTTTTTTGATTATCGTGTTGCGATGCAGTTCCATTTGTAGTTGGTGGATGCCGCCAATGCGGTCGTGCCTGACTTGATTGTAGCATGACTCGAATCGGAGCCGTCCATGAATGGCGATGTCGCCCCGGAAAGTGCGGCAGCGGCGGCATTGGCCGGGCTGAAAACCACGCGGGGAGTTGCTGTAAAAACCGCGCTGAAATTGACGGTGGCCACCGTCGCGCCGGAGCCAGTTGGAGTTGTCCCGGTTGTAATACTCAACTGAAAGGATAAGTCGCTGCCGGTTATGGAAACTGTCGGGCCGGTACCCGCGCCGGTACCTGCGGTGAGGGTCGGTGTTCCATGCCCTTCAAGATGCCCTAAATCAGTATAATCATTTATCAGTTGAAGGACATTATCGCATTGCAGAATAATGTCGCTCGTGTTTTTAATAATTATTGACTCGTCCCCGTCGTACCCCATGATGATTTCCGCATCATCTTTTTTCAGCGTAATGGAATTGCCCCCCACGTTCGTAGTTGTCGCCAAAATATCGCCAGTAGCGGTGAGCGTTTTTTGCCTCAAAGAATCCCCGCTCTGCAAAAACCGCCAGACATAATTGAGGCTGAATTCAACCTGCGCCGATGCCAGTATCGGCAGACAAAGCCAGCCAATTAGAAGTGCTTTTTTCATTATCCAGAAATTATGTTCCACTCGGTTCCATTGAAAACGAGCGTCAAATAGGTGAATGGAATGGTCAGCACACGGGTAGTCGCATAACCGGCCCCAACCTCGATTTGGGTAGCCCCTTCCGGGTCGATGGTCACGGTATTCGTGCCGGAAATGCCCGTCGTGGCTTTGATATAAATTTTGTCGCCCGCCTTGTAGGCCGATGCCCCGGCCTGTTTCAGGGTTATCGTAATCGCGCCGGTCAGGTTGGTGAGCAGGAGCGTGCCGCCATTCGGCAGGTGGCCCGTGCCGATGCCTGGTTGCAAAGTGATGTTGGCGGCAGTCGAAATGAGTTTTGTACCCGGCTGCGAAAACCAGACGTTGCTGACGGGTTCGGCGATTTGCCGTTCGCCGAGGTCGGTATTCCAATATTCCGAACCGGCAGGCAGCGTGTTTGCCGCCGGGCGGGCGGCGGTGGTTCCGGAAATAATTGTCTGGTATTTGTTCCAGACGGAGCCACCGGCACTTTCCCATGTGCCAACGGGTGTCAGGCAGAAGTCGCCGATTGTTGCTGAAATTACGGAATTCGGATTAGTGAAATGCCTGAATAATTTATTGCTGCCAGTCGTGTTTTCTGCCTGAAAAACGGCGGTCGTCTCGCTTGATGGCGACTTGGCATGGAGCCACGCGCCCGGCGATAAAACACCTATTCCAACCCCTGATGAGGTTGTAACAATGCTGTTTGACAGCGAGCCATTTCGGAGGCGTAAAACGATTGGGAAAGCCCCCGATTCACGTCGAAGGCAAAAATCAGGGTTAACCTGTGAGAGCCATTTTTCCCCTGAACTATTGATAAAGTTGGCAATATCCGTGCCGCCAGCCCTCATGTCAACGCGGCTTGGAAACGTCGCGTTTCCAAGCGATAACACGCCGCCAGTTCCATAAATGACAGCACTTGAATTCATTTTCAGGAATTGAGCAACGGAGGTCGTGTTTATCATCAATTCCAGTTCGTCGGCAGCATTCAACTTCATCAGTTGCAAATAGCTCGTATTTGCCACATTTCGCTGCCAGAGGCCACCGGTATTGTTCTTTGCAAAATAGATACTGGCCGTATCAGCGAACGTAATTCCCTTTGGATATTGGCCATTCGTCACAAAGCCCCAGGTGATTTTTTGCGCTAATGTTTTGTAGTCCGTAATTGAAAAATTATCCGTTGCAAACGAAATATTGCCTCGTAAATCAGCTTCGTCGTTGCTCAAAAACATTGAAATGGGTCTGCGGGCGGATGCCGTTGGATATGTGACCTGCGGGCAATGGAATTCATACGAAGCCGCATCTGACGGCGAATTTTTGTAGTTGTTTTCCATCGCTATCCACATAGCCGATTTCGCGTTGTTTTTGCGAAGCCCGCCAACACTGGCATTCATGCCGAACGTGAAAACTTGATTGTCGCCAGCAGAGGAAGCTGCCGGCCCCCATGACCTACCAAACCCGAAATCAACGATGGCTGGCGTGGTGGCCCTGCTATCTCGTGGCACGGTAAATATTTCCTGTTGATTGCCCCCGAAATGAATGGAGGGTGTCGATATGTTTTCGGCCTGACTGATATTAAGCCGCCCGATGGTATCCGCCGCCGAAAAAACGGGCGAAAGGGCCAGTTTTCCTGTTCGATATGCTTTTGCCGTTTCAGTCCCCCAATAGCCTCCGTTGTGGTTCCTGAAAAGCGAGTCAGCCGCGCTGCTGCCACCAATCCCCGCCGCAATCAGCGAGTCTTTCAATTCATAAACTCCATGCCGCCGCATGATGCCCGCTGCATCAAAGCTGGCAATGTTAAGCGGGCTGCCCGCATCGTTACGCGGGCTTGCGTAGTCATCCATTTTCACCACATCACTCGAAAAATCGACCGAAAAATGGTTGGTAAATGGCCCCGCTGGTGCGCCGGGCGTACCGCTGCCGATTTCGACAACTTTGAACGCCGTCGTTCCAGTTGCGGCCCCAATCTGCACCGCCGAGCCATTCTGTTCAATGGTGGACCAGGCACCGTTAAGGGTGTTGAACATAGCCAGCCGCGCCTCCCTGTTTCCGACGGCTGCAATCGTCACACCGGCCACCGAAACCGAATCGAAAACGGTCAGTTCGCAGTTCGCAACAATGCCCCGGCCATTTATGGAAACCAGATTGTCAGTCCAGATGGTGTCGGTAATGGCGTATGGAATCTGGTTATTCGAGATTTTCAGCCAGTCCATGTCAGCCGTCACGTTGAGCCGCCGCCCGCGCCCCTGCCAGTCGATGAAATAGTCGTTGTTGTCGGCACCGATGACGAATTCGGAAAGGTGGGTGGCGTTGCCGGTCGCCGTCGGGGTGAATGGCACCGGGGTAGGCTCGATTTCGACATATTGAGCGTACCGCATTTTGCCGTCAGAGTCGCGTGAAAGCGGCACCTGCCCGCCTTTCTGGCCTTCGACCGTCGCGGCTGCCTGAATTTGCTGCAAGGTGATGGGCGTTTGACCCCGGATGGAGCCAAAAACAATCGCAAATGCAGCCAACAGAAGAAAATTTTTCATGCTCATGCCCGTACACGCGATTCTCACGCGCCTGTTTTTTTATCAGATTTGGCGGAATTTCACTTGGGTAAGGGCGGCGGCAATGCCCGCGTCAACGGGGTCGAAGGCAAAAAGCATCGTTATCAGATTGCCTGAAATGGAGTAGTCAATGCCCTTCATCAGGTTGCCGTTGTTGAAATTGACCAGCACGGCATCGTCGTCGTCAGGAGTTGCTGAAAGCACGAGGACATAGCCGCCAGCAGTCCAGGCAGATGAGCGACTGAAATCATCTGTTGTCCAGAATCTTTCCACGCCGCCCCCGCCGCCGGTCGCTGCAACCAGTTTGGGCGTTTGCATCAGGTAGCTCATCGTCAGGCAATTTTGTTGTCAGGCCGGAAATCGGAGCCGGAAATGAGCGAGTTCATTTCCATGATGTGCAGTTCGGCACGGTATGGGTCGGCTCCGTTGTCGGTTCCGAATTTGATGGAATGGTCAAACTTCACGATGGACTTGTCATTGAACAGGCCGAGCATCTGGCTTGAACCCGCTGGCACCGCGAAGCCGTCCATATAGGCCGTAACCGTCCCGTTGTTGAACAGCAGAATGGCATTGGCCCGAAGGCTGACTCTGCCCGGTTCCGTAATCGGCCCCTTTGTGACGGCCACCATTTCGTATCGGGCATTGAATTCCCGACGAATGGCCTGCATTTCCAGCAGGATTGCTTGAAGAAGTCTTTCCATTTTTAGCCAATTTGTCCCAGCATGGATTTCGCCATTTCCGGGTTTTGATTGGCCCATGCGGCCAGTTTTTCAATCACGTCGGCGGATTCGACACCCATCGCTTTTTGCAGGGTATCGAGGGCCGGTTCAATCCGGTCGTAATCATGCCCGTCGTCGGCTAAATCGTCGGTGGCAGCCATTCCGTTCGGGGCATTGTCCGGCTGACGGTTTGGTTGCGGCTGGGCAGGAGGCAGGGGTTTTGAACCCAAAAACTTCATGCCGAGCATCTGAATCATGTTGTAGATTTCAGGACGCTCCACCAAGTTTTCCAGAAAACGGTCAATGTGGCCGAGGGAAGCCGATTTGGAGGCTTCGAGGTCGTCGAGCCGCTTTTCCAGTTCCCACGTCCTTTTCTGTTCGGCCAGCCACTCCTGCGGACTGCCGTAAAGCCCTGAAAAGCCGCCGCCGCCCGCGCCATTGATTCGGGTTGGCATCCCGGATGCCGGGTTTCCATACCGAAAATTGCAATGTGCGCCGAGGCTCGTTTTGGCTTTGTCGGTCACGAAGACGTGGAAAATCCCGTCTTCGTACCAATTCAGGGTTTCTTCCAGACTGCTCCATGCCTGGTCAATATCATCGACCTCTTCATTCCGACGGATGAATTTGTCCTGCTTTACCTCGGTGCCGGAGTAAAGCGAGTAGTAAGGCCGCTTGTTGGCTTTAAACCAGCTTTCAAGTGCCTCCATCGAAGCGATGAGGGTATGTTTTGCCATGCCTGCAATCAGTCTTTGTAGCGGATGATGAATTCGACCACCGTGTTGACAGTCACCGTTCCGATGGAAAAAACCACCTCCGATTCCTGCGGATTGAAATTTTCGAGTTCATAATCCCAAATCCGAACGCAGTCGGTCGGGTGCAGGTAAGTGAGCGGCAAGGACATGGCCACGCTATCGGAGTCGCGGCGGAACGTGACGAACCCCGCCCGCGCCTGCGCGTCGGTAATGAGGTTGTTGCCGTCGCTGTCTTTCGCATCAGCCGACGGGTTGCTGCGAATGCCGATGCCGCAGACGGTTTTCCCGTTCAGCAATTGCGTGTTCGGAAAGGTGTTTTTAGCCCCGACTCCGACATTTTGAATCTTCACGGGGACGCTGACAATCTTGTGCATGATGAATGGTTGGCGTTGTCAGAAAATATCCGGGCGAAGCGGATGCTCCGCCCGGATTCAAGACAAAATCAATTGAGAGAACTTCGATTTTCAGCTCATTGGGCCAACAGACCCTCGAACTGTTTGGACGATTTTGCACCGTCCTTGATGAGGAAACCGCCGAGGAAACACACGAGCAGGTTCCGGGTCACGACGTTCGCAGCGGCAGCGTTTACCAAACCTGCAATCTGGTTACGGTCACCTGCGCCGAGGGTGACTTCGAGCACGTTTTGGTCGTCGCCCGACAATAGGGGGTAGTTTACGATGTCGTAAAAACCCTCGTTTTCGTTGAACTGGCCACCGTAAACGGGGTAGTCCACGTTGCCGGTCGTGACCTGTTTGTGCGGAATGTCCAGAAACAGCCGGTTGGGCGTTTCAGGAATGCGGGTGAGCGAGCCGACTTTCAGGCTGTGCTTGCCATGATAAATCGACATGAGCGCGTCGGCCTCCTTCGATACGCCGGAAATGCCTGGAAACTGCACCTTGTCGGGATAGGTGAAAAGGGCGTTTGACGACCAGTTTTTGGGAGTCAGCGACGGGTCGTATTTCAGGATGGAGAGGCCGAGGTGCAACGGCGCGAAGCAGTCGCTCTGTTGGAGGCGGACTTCGTTCGGGTTGTCCGTGTTGGCGTTGCCTTTTTGAAGCTCAAACCGGTAGGTCTGGGTGTTGGCATCGAGGGCCAGTTCGATTCGGAGTTCGCTCCATTGGATGTTGGTTTTACCCGGATACATCTTTTTGAGCTTGGCCAAAACATCGCGTTTGATTGCGTTGGTCGTATTCATTGCTGAATCATTTTTTTAGTGAAAGAAGTGGGTGGGTTTTCAGGGTTGTGGCCGCTCAATCAGAGCGATTTCACCGTTTGGCCGGGGCCGGTTGTCGCCCATGCCTGGCCGACGGTTGGCACATCATAGCCATAATCATAGCCGTAGCCGCCCACTCCCTGAACCCCGATGAGGCCGGTGAGGAGGTTGGCTGCGCCGCCCGCCATGATGCCGATGCAGACATCGGACAAGGCCCCTTTGAGCTGTTTGGCTCCCAGAAATCCGAGGACAATCTGGCCGCCGTTGATGAGGTTCGGGTCAATCGGGGTGCCACCGTCTTTGGTGATTGCCTCCACGATTTTCGGGACGGCGAAGGCTCCGAGAGCCACGCCGCCAGCGACGGCCAAGCCGCGCTCCATGAGTTGCCCGCCGGGGAGTCCCCGCATCCGGGATTTGCGTCTTTTTGACATTGTTCCAGCAATTTTTGACTGTTGTTGACACGCGCAGCCGATGTGTTTACGGTGCTTGCGCGAGGATTTTTTCCGTGCCATTTTCCAGTTGTTGAATGAAATGAGAGAAGTCAGTTGTCGGTCAGTTGGTCACGCGGTTGCGCGACGGCGGGCAGTTGCGGTGGTCGTGCGTTTCCGGGTTGCGGTCGTGGTCGTTTTGCGCTTTTTGCCGTGAATGTTCGCGGTCATCGAGCAGCCGGACTGCAAAACCCGGTCGGCTTTTGCCTGCGCTTCGGCTTTGGTCTGGTTGCCTTTGGCGGTGGCTTTGGCGACATAATCAGCGGCTTTCGCCTTGACATAGCCCTTGTTCACCTTGCCAGCACAGAATTGTTTTTTCGCCCGTTGCATGGCCTGATAGGCCCGCAATCCGGCAGAAATTTTACGAGTGGTAGCCATGTTGGACAGCTTTTTAGTTGAATGAATGCCGCCTTTCAGGTGGCTTTGAAAATTTCGTCGTCTTTGTTTTCGGTCGGTTTTGGTTTCATTTCAGGTCACTTTTGAGTGAACAGGAACAGCCCCGCAGCCGCCGCGCCGCCGATGAGCAGCGTATTGGTTGACAAGCCGCCCGATTCGTTTTTGTCAATCGGCGGGTCGATGATGCCGTCGCCGTCCCAGTCCTGCGAACCGGGGGCAAGGGCATCGGAGCCAAACCCCGCTACTGCGGCAAAAGCGTCTGCCTTTTTCTGTTTGGAGTTGTCGGCGAGGGCTTTGATAATCACCGAAGCCAGCCCGATGACGGCGAGAATCACCGCATCATCCACCCCGGCAACCCCGATACCTTTCACGCCGTTGCGCCATTTCTGTTTGGCGACGCTGGCGGGGTCATTCGGGTCGAGTTTTGCCAGAATAAGGTTCCATTGGGCGGGCGTATACGGGGCATTGATGCCCTGATAGGTGGCGTTTTGCCGCATCACCGAATTGCCCATCCACAGCGTCACATTGGATTGCGTGATTCCTTTTTGCCCAAAATCGTAGGTCGGGAAATCATTATGCCGTGCCACTCGCCCGATTTCTTCCACCCCGGCTTTTTGAAGAAGCATTTTGGTCGTGGCAAGGGCCGAGTATTTGCCGCCTTTGTCGAGCCAGTTATAGGTCGTGTAGTGGCTGCCGGTTGGCAATTTTTCGTTGAAAAGGTTCGTGACGAAGTGTTGGGCTTCGCAGGCGTGTTTGAAAGCAGCGGATTTTTTCGGGTGAAATGGCAGGTAGAGTTTGTGCGCTTTTTTGGCGCAGTTGGTCGCATCCATCGGGATGAGCTTGTCGGCATTTCCGATGCCGCGCAGGGCCATTGCGGCGATGCCGCCCGGCGTATGCCGATTTTTTGCCCACCGGATGGTTTTGGCGATTTCCGCGATTTCACGCGGCACGTTGCCAAATGAGCCGATGCCTGGTGCCGAATGCACCCCGGCATGAATCGCATTCAGGGCCATGTCGCGGCCTTGCTGAAAAACCGGATTGCCCGTGAATTCATGCAGCAATTTGGCCTGGTCTGCCAAAAGCAGGAGCCTCAATTCACCCTCCGTAAGCTGATTCATCGGAATGAAATCACCTTTTGAGACCTCGTTTGAGCGGTCTTTATATTCGTTCAGCGGAATGGCGTTTCCCGTTCCGCTGCCGATACCCGAAAGGGTGCTGATTTGCGTTTTTCCTGCCATTTTTTACAGCGATATGCCGGATAACCCGGCAATTTTATTTTCAGTCATCCAGATTGTTTTCGCGTTTCGGAAGGTTACTTCCTGATTGAAAACCGTATGGACGGAATCGACAATGATTATTTGCCCACCAATTCGGGCCACCGGATAGACATGGGTGAAATCCCCTGCCCGGTAGGCCGCAAACCGGTAGCCGTATTCGATGCCCAAAACCCGGCAGCAAGCCCCGATAAAAAGGCTTTTGCTTTTGCAGTCGCCCCGGCCTTCGTGCCAGAGCCGCGACGGCATTTTTATCTGCTCGCGGCCCGGCCTGTCCGACCGGTATTGAATGCGGTTTCGGGTGAAATGCCAGACGTTCAAAAGCGTCTGCATCTCGTCGTTGGTTTCCATCGACCTTGCCAGTTGCCTCACATTTGAGGCGGCTGCCCGGTCGGCTTTCAGGATGGTTTCAATGATTTCAGCGGTTCCACCTGCCCGGAAATTCACCCGGTCGTTCATCGTCGGCGGTGTCAGCAGAGCCGTCACCTGCCGGTCATTCAGTTGATAGGTCGGGCGCATCAGAGCAGCGGCATTTGGAGTTCTATCGGGTAGGTGATGGCACCCACTTTGAGGCCACCGCGAAACCACAAATAGTTGTATTTCCCGCCGTCGAGCAGTTGCTTTATCTGGTCAATGACCCCTTTCGAGGAAATGACCCCATCAAATGAAAATTCGGAAGTAGTGCTGGCCGCGATGGTCTGCGGCTGATTGGTCACGATGTCGGCGATTTTGATGCCGCCGTGAAACAGCCCGCCCGTCATGCTCGAAATCTGGATGCCGAAATGGTTGCCATTCTGAATATTCATGGTGATGGTCACAGCCAAATCACCATCAAATTCCAGCCCTTTGAATTTGACATTGCCACCGATGGCACGGAGTTTTTGGGAAAACTTGCCGCCCATCCAGTACAGTCCACCTGCCACGAGGCCCGCCGTCAAAATGCCTTTCCAGAATCCGTTCATGCGAGTAGTGGTATCGGCGAGTTATGCCGAAAACCTGCCCGAAGCTGGGGCAACTTATACGCCGCGAAAAAGCAGGCGGCGGAGCCAGCGGGGTTTGACGGGAAATAATGGGAGAAGTGATGAAAATAAAAAGCCCGCCCCGACGAATCGGAGCGGGCTTTTTCAGCCTGCCGTTAAAAAAATCAGACGTGGAAATATTGGATGCCGGTCAAACCGAATGAAACGACACAACTTGAACAGCTCAAAAAATACGAAGTCGGAAATTTCTCACCGGGCCGGTAAGGGGTAAACGAAATGCCGCCCATGTAATCATCTCCAAATCCATCATCATAATCATAGACCCGGATGGTATAAGTCGCCGTCGGGTCATCGAACTCCAAATTGATTGTCCAGGCATGGTTGCCTGTCAAATTTTGAATCCAATCCGTTTTCTTCAATTCCACATTGTTTTTTTCAATGACCAGATAAACATCGGCCCCGCTTGTCAAATCCCAACCCGCCCCGCCATCGGTCGGCGGAAAGGAAGTCAGTTCGATAGTTCCGACTTTCATTTTGACCGGAGCTTTTTCATTGGAGCAATCGGGGCCGGTATAGCCGAGCGGACAATTACAGTCGCCATTTACGCAGGTGCCACCATTCTGGCAGGTAACACCCTGGCATAAATCCGCCTGGGTTGTTGTTTTGTCGCAGGCGAAAAAAGCCAGCAAAAGCAGCAGGGGAAACAGTTTTTTCATTTCAAAATTGGTTTGGTGAATGAAATGGTGAACGCCTCAAAGGAAATTATTTCACGACAAATGTTGCTCCTCACCACAAATGTTTATTTTTGTCCCATCAGCTACTACTGGTTTTTGACATGAATTTTTCCAATTTTAAAAAGCTCGACTTGTCCCGTTCCTGCCTCGCTGTAACAGCTTGGTCGAAAACCGTTTTATGGGTAGTAGCTGAAACGCGGACGGTGGCAAGTCGTTTTTTATCACCTTTTCATTACTGCTACAATGAAAAAGAACCTTACGGCCACCGGCCAACCGCTCACCGCCGACCAGCGCGGGCTGCTCGACTTCCTTCAAACGCCGGACGCGCCGCTCGTAATTGATGCGGCCCTTCTGAATTTCGCCATCCATGTCGAGCATTTCATCCGACACCCGCTGGATGCCGAACAGAGCGATTTTCAGAGCTTTTTCTACACCATCCAGTTTATTCGACTCGCCATCGCGGCGGCGGCTTCCAAAGAAAGCTGACAAAAAAAGGCCCAGGCAGATTGCCTGGGCCTTTTCTGTTTCACAGCACAATGCCGGAAATCTCCAAATCCAGATACGGTTTGAGTTTCTGTTCAGCGAGTTGTTTGCTGAATGACAGCCTGACATCCGGCTTTGGCAGCAAGTCGGCAGGCATCTTCATCAGCATGATTTCGTCCGCAATTGATTCATGCCCGGCATCGCGGGCAATGGCGGCGGCAGATAAACGAAACTCATTCAGAGC
>ERZ1292625.1617-Hain-H41-01um-R1-1617-length-25467-cov-13_pt1 | contig 25467 bp, 26 predicted proteins | sample MGYA00564400_ERZ1292625 | MGnify/ENA primary metagenome ERZ1292625 (study PRJEB36523, sample SAMEA6512639) | groundwater metagenome | collected 2019-01-08 | study: AquaDiva: Metagenomics assemblies of 32 groundwater samples | reverse complement strand
GTCTAGATAAAAACCTGTCGCTGGAACAGGTTTATTATCGGTCGAGTCGGGGGTTTAGTTTTTGCTAGTGCCTATTTTTTGGCGACGGAGAGGATGGCGTGGGATTTGAGACGGGAGGCTTTGTTGGCTTTGATGACACCGGATTTGGCGGCCTTATCAAGGGATTGATAGACCTTATCAAGCATGGCCTCGGCTTCTTTGAGTTTGCCGGCTGCCACGAGCTTATTAAACTGCTTTACGGCGATTTTATATCCGTTAATGCGCTTTAAATTCCCGACTCGTCGGGCTTTGCTTTGTCGTAACGCCTTCTTTGCAGATTTTGTTATTGGCATTGGAAATATATTAAAAATTAAATCTAAAAAATAAAAACCTTAACTTGCGAAATAGTAGCACGTTCCCTTTTTTTGCACAAGACAACTTCTTGACTTATCTTTATGGGGTGTTATTATAACAACATGGAGGTTTGAGATGCTGACCATTCGATTGTTTTCGGCCGTAAGTCGTCCAGGAGTAAAATCACGATCAAGAAGCAATGCCGAGCTGGAACAGCTCGTCAACGAACAGATTGAGACAGCCGAAAGAATCGGTCTTGGGGAGGCCATCTCGGCGTCGCCTATTGATTATCATCCTCAAGGTGAGTCTGGTACAATCATTGTGATGGTCTGTTTCAAGACCAAAACGTGAACTCGCCCGCCGGCGCACAAAACGAAGTGCCGCCCGCGGGCACTTTGTTTTTATAATAGACACTCCTTATAAAATAAAAAATACAAAACCACGATTCAGTAGGCGTTTATTTCGATGAACCCCCACACTCATGCATGAGTGTGGGGGTGAACGTGCCAAGTTCCGAGGAAGCCCGGACCCCTCTCAAAAAGCTCTCGCAGGCCAGTCAAATGTTCAAATTGTACGCAATTGCGTACAATTTGAACATTTGACTATGCGGGGCCGAGCAGATTTTGAAGGGGTCTGGCGGACGAGGAATGGGAGCTACGAATCTAATCCCCGAAGCTTCCGCATCTGTTCTTTAATGCCGATCGCTTGTTCATAATTGAATTTGTTGATGGCGGTGTCAAGCATGTGCTGGAGTTGTTTGGGGGCTTTTTGTTTGGTGCCGTTGCCGTAAAAAATAATTTCGTTGTCGCCTTCGCCATAATGCTGTTCCGGTTTTCGGCCGGTGGCCATTTCAAATCCGCCGGTTGGACGGACGATACTGGTCGGGGTAATACCATGTTTTTTGTTGTGGGCCGTTTGCTTGACTCGTCGGCGCTGGGTTTCATTGATAGATGCTTCCATGGATTTAGTGATTTTGTCGGCGTACATAATCACGTGGCCGTCTTTGTGGCGGGCGGCCCGGCCCATAGTTTGAATAAGCGTAGTGGCATTACGCAGAAAACCTTCTTTATCGGCGTCGAGAATGGCGATCAGGGATACTTCAGGCAAATCGAGGCCTTCACGAAGGAGGTTTACCCCCACGAGCACGTCATGATGGCCCGAACGCAGGTCTTTAATAATCTTGACGCGATCAAGAGTTTTAATTTCCGAGTGCAGATAATTTACTTTAATGCCATTTCGGGCCAAATGCTCGGACAAATCTTCGGCCATCCGTTTAGTGAGCGTGGTGACAATGACGCGTTCATTTTTAGCGATCCGTTTTTTGATTTTGCCGATGAGGTGTGTCACTTGATTTTTGGTCGGTACGATTTCAACCGTCGGGTCAAGTAAGCCGGTTGGACGGATAAGCTGTTCGGCAATATTGTCGGGACCGGCTTCATTCATTTCAAACTTGGCCGGCGTGGCCGAAACACAGACCACTTTTTGCACCCGTTTCTTAAATTCATCGAATTTTAATGGCCGATTATCAATGGCCGACGGCAAGCGAAAACCGTACTCGATCAGCGTTGATTTTCGGGAGTGGTCTCCTTTGTACATGCTTCGCAGTTGGGGAATAGTGATATGAGATTCATCAATGATGGTTAAAAACTCACCTTTTGATTTGAAGAAATCAAGGAGCGAGAAAGCCGGTTCGCCGGGTTTGCGAAAATCCAAATGGCGGGAATAATTTTCGATGCCATGGCAGTAGCCCGTCTGGCGCATCATTTCCAAATCGCTCATGGTTTTTTCTTGCAGACGAGAAGCCTCTTGATTCTTGCCGATTTTTTTCAAATGTTTGATGTGCTGTTGAAGCTCGCTTTTTATATTCTCAATTGCCAGACCGACTTTACTATCGGTCGTAATCCAATATTTGGCGGGAAAGATAATCGTATGGACGATTTTTTCGTAGTTTAAGTCTTTCGTTTCCAAATCTTCAGGGTCGTTAAGCAAGGCCCGATACATTTTAATAATGGTATCATTTTTGAACACAATTTTTGTTGCTTCTTGTCCGGTCGGAGAAATAATCTCAATTTCGGTCGGAGTTTTCCGAAAAGCTCCGCGTTTTAGTTCGATATCTTGAACATACTGTAGACGCATCAAACTGCGGATTAAGTCCGATGGTTTTATTTTTTTACCTTCGAATAATTCCATGCCTAAATTTTTGTATTCTTCGGGATTGCCGAGATTGTAAATACAGGAGACGGACGCGACAACAATAATATCGTCATGATTCATGAGAGCTTGAGTGGTGGCGTGGCGCAAGCGGTCAAGCTCTTCGTTGATTTTGGAATCCTTCTCGATGTAAGTGTCGCTGTGAGGGATGTACGCTTCCGGCTGATAGTAATCGTAATAGCTGACGAAATAATGGACGGCGTTGTCGGGAAAAAATTCTTTGAATTCTTTATAGAGCTGGGCGGCGAGGGTTTTGTTGTGGGAGATAATCAGGGTTGGTTTTTTATATTCTTCGACGACCTTGGCCATGGTGAAAGTTTTACCCGAACCCGTCACACCCAAAAGCACCTGCCGTTTTTGCCCGGTCTTTAAACCCTTGGCCAGTTTCTTGATTGCTTCCGGCTGGTCGCCAGTGGGTTGGAATTTGGATACCAGTTTGAACATTATGCGGGAAATGCTAAGATTTAATCATGATTTCATTTCTTGAAGGCACGATTGAACATTTGGGCGACAAATATGTCGTTTTGAACACGGGGGGTATAGGATACAGGGTGATACTATCTCCCAGAGTATTGAATACTGTAGCAAAAAGCGAGGGCAAAGTCAAACTCCATATTCACTCCCAAATGAACATGCGCGAGGGCACTTTTGATATGTACGGCTTTGATAAAAAAGCGGATTTGGATTTATTTCACCTTCTGACCACCGTCTCTGGAATCGGTCCCAAAGGCGCGCAAAATATTCTTTCATCTGTTGAACCGTTGCACCTAAAAGCGGCGGTCGTGAACCAAGACGCAGATTATTTAAAAAAAGTTTCCACCCTTGGCCCAAAAGTTATTCAACGGCTTATATTAGAGTTGAAAGGTAAAGTTGACGATTTGGAGGGCGAAATCGGGGGCATTGATTTATCGCAAGACGGCCAAGCGACCGAAGCCTTGCTCGTCCTTGGTTATTCCACGTCTCAAGCGAAAGAAGCTCTCAAGGACACTAAAGCCGAAACACTGCAAGAACGAGTGCGCGAAGCGCTAAAGATTTTGGGAAAGAAATAGACTCATGAAAAGTTTTCTACAAACTGAAGAATGGTTGGAATTTCAGAAATCGGTCGGGCGAAAAGCCTGGCGATTTGTTTACCCCGAGCAGGGCCGAGGGGACGATGCTCACATTACAGTCAATATTATTCAACATGACTTGCCGTTCGGAATGAATTATTTGTATATACCGCATGGCCCGGTAGTAGATTTTCCAGATGCGCTTCGCGCAATGCCGGAGGCAACTGGAAAATTCACTACCGGGCATGGGCCGGAAGTTCATTTAGAGCAAATTACGGGCGGGATCAAAAACGAACTCACACAGTTTATTTCGTACATTAAAAATCTGGCTCGCGAACAAAAATCAATTTTTGTAAAAATTGAGCCGTTACAGGATAGTGTCATTGAATTGTTATACAGAGCCGGATTCAAAAAATCATCTAAAGAGGTCCAGCCCCATCGGTCGGTAATCATTGATTTAGAAAAATCTGAAAACGAGTTGCTCGCGGAGATGCATCACAAGACCCGGTATAATATTCGGGTTGGGGAAAAAAGAGGACTTCAATCGCGAGAAAAGAACGACCTGGAATCTTTCTGGAAGCTACTTAAACATACCGCCAAGAATGATAATTTTTCAACCCACGAAAAAAGTTATTATGAAAAATTATTAAACACTCCAAACCTTCACGCCAGAATCGTTTTTGTGGAGCATGACGTGCGACCGCTGGATAATATTAAGGACAGGCTAATCGCGGGGGCGATATTATTAACGTATGGCGACACCTTGTATTATTTGCATGGGGCGATGGACAGAAATTATAAATCCATGATGGCGCCGTACATATTGCATTGGCAGATAATTAAATGGGCCAAAGAACAAGGATTGAAACATTATGATTTATGGGGCATTGATGCCCAAAAGTGGCCCGGTGTCACTCGTTTCAAACTCGGTTGGGGCGGTCGCCAGATCGAATATCCCGGCGCCCTCGACCTGCCCATTCGCCGTTTCTGGTTTATGATGTATAAAATTTTGAGGAGAATCTTTTAATTAGAGTGTTGATAAAGAATATTTGCCAACTTATGATTCTTTGATATATCATAAAGTCATTAAGTTTAATTCTGGCATATGAAAGTTAAATCAAGAAGTGTTGAACAAAAAGATAAGATAGAATATTTGGATATTCTCTATACAGCCGTTGAGTCTTTAAGTTCAAGAGAAGAAATAAAAGATTTTTTACGAGATGTTCTGACGGAAAGCGAACGGATTATGATAGGTCGGCGCATAATGATTGCTCGCCGATTGTTGGACGGTCAGTTGTACGATCAAATTATGAAAGAAATGAAAGTTGGACCCGATACCATTATGCGAGTACATTGATGGCTCGAGGACGAAAATAAGGGCTACGAAAAAGTTATTGCTAGTTTAAAAAAACAATTCAGTAATCGTAAAAACTTTAAAGATTATTACGATTCGAGTCCTTTAGGTAATTTACGGCGTCGATACCCAATGCACCATCTCTTATTCCATATTTTTCAAGGGTTAAAGAAAAAGTAACCAACTTATGATTCTTTGATATATCATAAAATAGTGGATTTTGTTAATTAGTATAAAACTTTTTCATAATGATTAAAGAAACGGCAGTGGATAAAATTTTATATCAGGTTAAAAAGATTATTCCCAAGTCGGTGTTTGAGTTTTTTCAGCCGGCGTATCATCGGTTGTTGGCATGGGGCGGAGCGATGCGTTATGGCTTTCCGTCGCGCGGCATGAAATTAATCGGCGTGACGGGGACGAAGGGCAAATCAACGGTGGTTTATATGATTACCAAGATTTTGGAAGAGTCGGGCGCGAAAGTGGCGGCGATTGGTTCACTGGGATTCAAGATTAAAGACAAAGAGTGGCCGAATACCTTAAAGCAGACCATGCCGGGACGTTTTCGGTTGCAGAAATTTTTAGCCGAAGCGAAAAAGGCCGATTGTGATTTTGTGGTTTTGGAAGTGACATCGGAAGGCATCAAACAATATCGGCACCTGGGAATTAAATTTGATACGGCCGTGTTTGTGAACATTCATCGCGAACATTTAGAGAATCACGGCTCGTTCGAAAATTACATTAAAGCTAAACAAGAATTATTTAAAGCGACTAAGCGTGTTCACGTGTTGAATGCCGATGAAGCGCGTATTTCAGATTTTGACAAATTCCCGGCCGAAAAGAAAATTACTTTTGGCATCAATCGGGGAGATATTCGTCCGACCGATGTTTTGGCGAATGAAAGTAAATCTGAATTTAAGGTGGACGGACAACCGGTGCGTTTAAATATCGGTGGGATGTTTAATGTGCTCAACGCGCTGGGGGCGTGGGCTGTGGCGACAGTCTATGATGTGGAAGCGTCGCTGATTGTGGAAGCGCTTTCAAAAATACAATCAATCCCGGGCCGATTAGAATTTATTCAAAAAGAACCCTTCGGCGTGGTCGTGGATTACGCCCATACGCCCGATTCGCTCGAGACAGTTTATAAAACTCTCAAACCGATGAACGGACGATTGATTGCGGTTCTCGGTTCGTGCGGCGGCGGGCGGGATAAATGGAAACGGCCGGAGTTTGGGGTCATTGCCGACCGCTGGGCCGATGAAATTATTTTGACCGACGAAGATCCTTACGAAGAAGACCCAAACCAGATTATATCTGAAATAAAATCTGGAATTTCCAATTCTCAATTCTCAATTTCCAAAGTACAAATCATTCTTGACCGGAGAGAGGCTATTAAGAAAGCTATTGAAATGGCGCAACCGGGCGACACCGTCGTTATCACGGGCAAGGGCTCGGAAATATCAATGGCCGTGGCCGGCAATCGTAAAATTCCTTGGTCAGACCGAGATATTGCCCGACTTGCTCTGAGTTCGTCGAATGGGAGTTTTCTCGTTCATTAGGCTTGTTATCCTTCGATAAAGTTTGTTATTATTAGTTTATGCCAGGTAGTGAAAGTTCGACTAGTTTTGTATGCGCTTACCCTAAATCATTACTTGGCTATATAAACATAGAAAGTGTTTAACCTTCGTTTCTTCTGACAAAACAGAAAGCGCAGGTCGAACTTCTACTACCTGGTATGCCTGAAGAGGTCGAAGTCCAATTAGCGAGTAAGAACGATCCCGCCCGGGGCGGAGCAAGCCGTCCGCCATTTAGAACCGCTCACGCGCCGGGGATTTCTTGGTTAATCGTCATTTTACTAATGGTTCTTTTGGCTTTCGCAGTGATTCATTTTGGCAATCGTCAGCCGGCCGTCAGTCTAACGCCAGCGGCCATTAGCAACGACTCGACGGCGCCAACCGCACAGCCTCGTATTTACACCATTTCTTACGATTCCGGCGTGTTCAGTCCCACCAATCTTCGTATTCACGCCGGTGATACGGTTCGATTTAAGAATGACAGTATTTTTCCAATCAGAATCTCTTCCGAAGATTTAGTCGGTTTTGACAGTATCGGCGATATTCCGCAAGGGAGTTATTTTTCATTTACTTTTGCCGCGCGCGGGACATTTAGTTATCTCAATAATCACAATAGCGGCCAGACCGGCGCTATTATCGTTCGATGAATCCCGTTAGAAATTAACCCTACGGGAATCTCACGATAAATCATTAATTAAAAATATTTGCCAGTTCCACCGCTTCAAAACAGTGGACGGCTTGTAAAATTTCTAACGGGATGAAATTGACTTTTTATGGCGGGGCCCAATCGGTTACCGGCTCGAACTATCTACTAGAGACGGGGGATGTTCGAGTTATGATTGATTGCGGAATGTTTCAAGGTTCGAGCGACGCCGAAGAAAAAAATTACGGCCCGTTTCCTTATGAATCAGCTGAACTTTCGGCCGTGGTTTTGTCCCATAGTCACGCCGATCATACGGGCCGATTGCCAAAACTATATAAAGAAGGATTCCGGGGGGTGCTTTACGCGACGCCGCCGACTCTGGACATGACCTTTATCGCTTTACCGGATAATCTAGCTCTCATGACCGATGTCGCCAAGAAAGCGAATCATCCGCCCTTATTCTCTTCAGAAGATTTGCAAGGGGTGATGAGCTTGGCTCAAGGCATCAATTATGGTCAAGAAATAAATCTTGGCCCAAATTTTTCGGTTGTGCTTCACGATGCCGGTCATATTTTAGGTTCGTCGATTATCGAGTTTCGGGCCGAAGGGAAAAAGATTTATTTCTCGGGTGATTTAGGCAATCCGCCGACACCGCTTTTGCGGCCGTTTGAATATCCGCTCGAGGCCGATTATATCGTTATTGAATCCGCCTACGGCGACCGTGTTCACGAAGATCGTTCCACTCGCAAAGAAAAACTTCGTTCAATCGTCAAGGAAACAATCTTAAAAGGCGGGACGCTGATGATTCCGTCATTCGCGATGGAGCGCACCCAGGAATTGCTGTTTGAATTAAACGCGATGCATAACGATGGTGAGATTCCCGACGTGCCGATGTTTCTCGATTCACCGCTGGCCATCAAACTAACCGAAGTTTATCAAAAGTATCCCGAATATTTTAACAAAGAGACTCGATATATTATTGATTCGGGTGATGACCTGTTTAATTTTCCCGGTCTGACTTATTGTCGGACCAGCGAAGAATCAAAAAATATCAATGGCGTTATCGGCCCGAAAGTTATTATCGCCGGTTCGGGTATGTCGGTCGGCGGACGGATTCTTCATCACGAATGCCGGTATCTTTCGGACCCAAATTCAACCATACTTTTTATTGGATTTCAGGCTGAAGGAACGTTGGGACGGAAAATTTTTGATGATGCTAAAGAGGTCAGCATTTTCGACGAAAAAGTGCCGGTTCGATGTCGGGTCGAAGCCATCGGGGGCTACTCGGCTCACGCCGACCAGCCAACTCTTTTGAACTGGGTGGTTAAAGGTGCCGAATCCGGCCATCTCAAAAAAATCTTTGCCGTCCAAGGCGAGATTAATTCCGCCACCACCCTAACTAAACTCATCACCGCCACCATTCATGTTCCCGCCGTTGTTCCTACTCCTAATCAAACCATTGAATTATAATTCGCTTCATTGCCTTATCTTCTCCGGGTACGCGTCAAAATTCTGCTGAATTTTGCGCTCACTCTCGCGCCGTCGCGCTCCGAGAGCCCCTTCGAAGACAAGGCAACTTCGCTCGTACTCCCCTATTGTTTTGATGATAATTTTTATATAATGAATATATGATAGACGAAATTAAACCAACGGATGTTCCGATAGTGGGTCAAGGAAATATGAACTTACCGGCGGCCAAACTGCCGGTGTATAAGGAGCCGAATGATTTTCGAACATCACTCCATTGGCGGATTTTTCGGATTATCGCCGAATTTGTCGATGGCTGGCAGTTTTTGGCTGATTTCAAAAAGACAATTACCTTTTTTGGTTCGACGCGTTTCCAGCCTGGTGATAAATGGTACGAAGAAGCGCGCGCTCTGGGCAAGCTTTTGGTAACAGAAGGTTTTGGGATTGTGACGGGGGGCGGGCCGGGGATTATGCAAGCCGGCAACCAAGGCGCCAGTGAGGCCAATGGTTTATCGGTTGGGTTGAACATTAAATTACAGACCGATCAGCGCATTAATCCTTATGTTAAAGAATCAACGGCCTTTCATTATTTTTTTGTTCGCAAGTTAATGCTTTCGTACGCCGCCCGAGCCTATGTGTTTTTCCCGGGCGGATTGGGGACACTCGACGAAGTTTTTGAAATTCTAACCTTAATTCAAACCAAGAAAATTTCTAACAAAATTCCTGTGGTGTTGGTGGGTAAAGAATTTTGGGGTCCGATTCACCAGTGGTTGACCGAAGAAATGCTCACAAAATTACATGCGGTCGACGAGGCGGACTTGAAACTCTACACGATCGTTGATACGGCTCAAGAAGCTTTTGAAATCGTCAAAAACGCTCCGCCTCGCGAAGACTTCTTTTACTAATCAACTAACAACCTACAACTAACAACCAACAACAGGTCAGGCTTGCTTTTTGCTAGATTTTTTACTATAATATGGTTGATATTTAACTAAGTTCTAGGTTCTAAATCCTGATTACTATTTTTATGTCTGAATTCAAAATAAACAACATTATTATTCCCGAGGAATTACCGGCCATTGCTCTCAAGAATACGGTTTTGTTTCCGAAGCTGGTCATCCCCATCATTATTCAGCGACCCAAGTCAATCGGGGCGTTGGAATTTGCTCAAGCCCATAATCGGTTGGTGCTCTTTGTGACTCAAAAAAACAGCGAAGACGATATTTTTCGAAACGATTTGTTTGAAATCGGCACCGTTGGCCGGATTGTTTCGGTTTTCAAACTTCCCGACGGTTCCTCTAAGATTGACGTCGAAGGTTTGATACGCGCTCGGATTACTGATTTTGTGGCCGAAGAACCTTTCTTTCGGGTGAATGCTGAACCGATGGCGTTGATTATTCGCGATAGTCTTGACGAAAAAGCTATCCTGCGTCGGGCCATCGAACAATTTCGAATTATTTCGGAAGCTCGTTCTTTTCCGACCATCCTGCCCGAGATTATCTACATGATGTCTCAACTCAAAGATACCGAACATATTGCCAGTTTGATGACGGTGAATTTAAATTTGGAAGTCGAAAATCAGCAACGGATTTTGGAACTGGAAAGCATGCTTGATGTTTTGCGCCAGCTTAATATGTATCTTTCGCGCGAAGTCCAAATTTTAGAAACTGAAAAAAGCGTCGTCAAAGAAACCAAAAAACAAATCGGCAAGATGCAAAAAGAACTTTTCTTGCGGGAGCAATTGAAGAGCATTGAAAAAGAACTAGGCGTTGACGACGAAAAAGACGAACTGGTCGGCATCCGCGCCAAAATTATGTCCGCCGGTATGTCCAAAGAAGTCCAGGAAAAGTCTCTCAAAGAACTAAATCGATTAAGTAAAATGCCCGCCTTTAACCCGGAAGGTTCTTATATTCGCAGTTATCTCGATTTATTGAGCGAATTGCCGTGGGCTAAAAAAACAAAAGAAAAGATTGATTTAAAAGAAGCCGAAAAAATACTAAACGAAGACCATTACGGTTTGCCGAAAGTGAAAGAACGCATTTTGGAATATCTGGCTGTTCAAAAACAAGTCGGCAAATTGAAGGGTCCGATTCTCTGTCTGGTTGGTCCGCCGGGGACGGGTAAAACTTCGGTTGGTCAGTCCATTGCTCGAGCGCTGGGGCGTAAATTTGCTCGGATCTCGCTGGGCGGTTTGCGTGATGAAGCCGAAATTCGCGGCCATCGGCGTACTTACGTCGGCGCCATGCCGGGGCGTTTGATTCAAGGCATCCAAAACGCCAAAGTCAAAAATCCCGTCTTTATGTTGGATGAAATTGACAAAGTCGGTTCGGATTTTCGGGGCGACCCGTCTTCGGCTTTGCTCGAAGCTCTCGATCCTCAACAGAACCATGCCTTTTCGGATCATTATCTTGAAGTGCCATTTGATTTATCCGATGTCTTATTTATCGTGACGGCCAATCGTTTAGATACGATTCCACCGGCTCTGCGCGATCGCTTGGAAATTATTGAATTTCCGGGCTATACCGAACTGGAAAAATTCCACATTGCTAAAAATTTCCTTTTGCCGAGACTTTTCAAAGATCACGGCTTAAAAAAACGCAGTCTCGCTTTTCAAGATTCGGCGGTCATGGACGTGATTCGCAATCATACTCGCGAAGCCGGCGTGCGTGAACTGGAACGCCAACTGGCGACGATCATCCGTAAAATTACTCGCAAATTAGTGGAATCATCTTCGACCAAAACAATTATCGTCGGCAAAGATGCCGTAGAGACCTACCTTGGTCCTATTAAATTTACTTATGACGTGGCCGAACAGAAAGATGAAATTGGTCGGGCGACCGGTCTGGCTTGGACTCCCGTCGGTGGAGATTTGATTAATATAGAAGCGATTCGAATGCCGGGGACGGGGAAATTAATTTTGACCGGCCAACTAGGGATTGTGATGAAGGAATCGGCTCAAGCCGCGCTTTCATGGGCCCGGGCCTATGCCGCCCACAATGGTGTTAAGGAAGACTTACACAAAGAAGACATTCATCTTCACGCGCCCTCCGGCGGAGTTAAAAAAGAAGGTCCGTCGGCCGGTATCGCCATCACCACCACGCTGGTTTCGTTGTTTCTCAAAAAACCTGTTCGTAAAGAAGTGGCCATGACGGGCGAGGTGACCTTGCGCGGTAAAGTATTGGGAATCGGCGGTTTGAAAGAAAAAGTTTTGGCTGCTCATCGGGCCGGCATCAAAACTGTCGTCGCCCCGTTTGAAAACAAAAAAGACCTCATTGATATTCCCAAAGAAGTCCAACGCGATATTAAATTTATTTTCGTCAAAACGATGGACGAAGTCCTCAAAATCGCTCTGAAGTAAAAACGAGAGTGAGATTATTACATTTCTCTCGCTGTTTTCTCCGCCTGTCTCGTGGCCTCCATTTTCTCATTGCTTCCGAACAAAAAGGCCACCTGATTTACGCTTCGTCCCGCACTTATGCATAAGTGCGGGGACTTCGCTACAAACATCCTTTTTGTTACCGGAAGAATCTCAAAAATGTTCGGACGAGAAAACGGCGTCGTTCAACGCTCGGAAATGCAATAATCTCACTCTCGTTTTAGTGTGACTAAAGTTAAAACGACCGACACCCTAACTCCCAGCGAGAAACCTGCCTGCCAGCAGGCAGGTCGCACGGGCCCCGAAAAAATATAGATGCAAAAGGTGCGAAGCCCTTTTAATTTTTCTTACCCCGCAGACAAGACCGGCTAGCAGGGGCAGTTCGATGGCTTCCGATAATCATAGGTCGAGCCGCTTAGCTTTAGCTAAGCCTAGGTAGAGGTGAGGGTTACTTGTGATTATCGGATTCAGCCATCCGAACTGTCCGCAAGAGCCGGTCGCCGTCGAGGACCAGAAAGAAAAAGGGGAAGGGCGGAGCGCACTTTTGCGTATAACAAATTTTCGGTTATACTAATAAAATGAATCGGAAGTTTTTTTATGCGACGGCGGTGCTGGTCGGGGGCATGGTTGGTGTTGGAATTTTTGGTTTGCCGTATGTTTTTGCGCAAGCCGGTTTTTGGGCGGGGATGGGACTTTTGGTAGCCATCGGTCTAGCGACTCTGTTAATTGATTTAATGTACGGCGAGGTTATTTTGCGGACCCATGCTCAACATCAAATCATGGGTTACGCCCGGCTTTATCTGGGCCCGTACGCCCAAAAAGTTCTTTTTTTCTCGGCCGTTCTGATGGGCTATGTCGGCCTCCTCGCTTATATTATTATTTCCGGCGATTTTTTAAATACGCTTCTGGCGCCTTTTTTCTATACTTCTGTCACCACATACAGCGCGCTTTTCGGGATTATCCTCTCATTGGCGGTTTTGCGGGGAATTAAAATTATCTCTCGCGTCGAATTGTTTTTTAGCGGTCTGTTTATTGTGGTGATGGGTCTGATTTTGTTTGCTGGTTGGCACTTGATTCAGCCCGCTAATTTCATTGGCTTTAATCGAGTCAACCTCGCCCTACCTTATGGTGTTTTACTTTTTGCCTTTGGCGGATTATTGGCCGTGCCGATTCAACGCCAGCTTCTCGTTGGCCAAGAACGGAAACTCTGGCCGGCCATCAGCTTGGCGGTATTATTCACGGCCGGTCTCTACGCCGTTTTTACCGCGACAGTCGTCGGTGTTTCTGGTTCTGCCACCACGCCGGATGTTATTTCTGGCCTTTACCAATTTCTGGGGAATAATATGACCGTCTTAATTTCACTCTTTGGCGTTTTTGCCATTACAACGTCGTTTCTCATGCTCGCCTCGGCGATGATTAACACATTTCATCTCGATTTTAAAATTCATCGCTTCAACGCTTGGCTCTTGGCTGTGATTCCACCGATGGTTTTGTATCTTCTCGGCATCCGCTCTTTCATCGGTATCGTCAGCCTTGCTGGCGGTGTCGCTCTGGCCCTTGAACAAATTCTCGTCGTCTTTCTCTATGCCAAAGCCAAAAAGAAAGGCGATCGTATTCCCGAATATTCCATGAACATACCGACATGGCTTCTCTACATTCTCATTACTGTTTTCTCGGCGGGGATTGTGTATTTTCTGTTTATTCAGTAAGAAGAGAACCCGCTTCCTACCATAACCGTGAAAATCCATGTTTTTAAGCATTTTTTCACGATTATCCAGGTTTTGATAAATTCTGCATAGATTAATGTTTTATTGCATAGATTTGTATAGCTATTGCATAGATTAATGCCATATGATACCATGTATCCATGGACGATAAATTACTGACAATTGGCCAAACAGCCGAAAAATTAGGCATTTCAATAGATACTCTCCGCCGATGGGATGAAAGCGGTAAATTGGTCGCTATTCGGAAAGACGGAGGAACGCATAGATACTATCGCGAAAAAGATCTCGAAGTTTTTTCGAGCGATCTCTTTAAATTTGCATCCGAATGGGCTAATAATGGCACCGAATTCCCCGGTACTTTTTATTGCCAAAACAGTGCTAGATTTCAAGGAAAACTAGTAAAAATGGAGCAAGAACTTATGCGGAAGCCGGGGTTCGAGAAATTATACTCGCTCATCGTTTTAATTTCTGGTGAAATCGGTGATAATTCTTTCGCTCATAATTTGGGTAACTGGCCGGATACCTCGGGTATTTTTTTTGGATATGATCTTCAAAAACAAGTTATTGTTCTTGCTGACAGGGGGTTAGGTATTTTAGAAACGCTTCGTCGTGTAAGACCTAATTTGCCAAGTCATGTTGCCGCCGTAGAGGTGGCCTTTACTGAATTTATCTCCGGCCGAGCGCCGGAGAAACGAGGCAATGGCTTAAAATTGGTTCGAGAAGTAGTTTCTACTCAACCAATTGATTTATTCTTTACAACCGGTGATGCCGAAGTCCGCATGCAGGATTCCAAAAAGGATTTCCATGTTACACGGGGCGAGGGTGGAATACGCGGTTGTCTGGCAAAAATCGAATTTTAAAACTAATAACCAACATATCTATGAAAATTAAACTTGAGAAATTTGGTACGACATTAATAACTCGGGAATTGGGGAGCGAGGCCTTTAAAGCATTTCAGCCGACATTTCGTGAGTTACCAAATAACGAAGATTTAGAGATAGATTTCTCGGGCGTTTTAACATTGTCGCCATCATGGGCCGATGAATTTTTAACCCCCCTCCTTGTTCAGTTAGGAGAACGATTACAGTTATTGCCAAGCGATAATTTGTCGGTACTGGCAACACTGAAAATATTGCAGGAAGCAAATAAAAGAGAATTTAAATATTCAGGTTCAATCCCCGCTATTTGACCCGACCTGATATAATTTATGAAAAAAGCGACTGAAACAGAAATAATCGAGGAAATTTACATGCGACGAAACGAGATAATATCAAACATAAGTCGCGAAAGCATCGATGTTTACTTGTGGCTTAAAAATGAATACAAAAAAATAAATGTAGAGAACAATACTGTATTTCAGTTTATTTTTAGATCATATTATAGATTAGACAGTGCGGGCTTGGGTGAGAAATTAAAGAATAGATATTTCGAACTACTAAACCGAAAAGAGAACAATCTAGGGATTATTCTAGATGAATTATCTAAAATTCCAACAACAAAGAATCAGTTTACTGTTCAATATAGTTTTGCAACAAAACTTATTCATACTATAGATAATAATAAACCAATTTACGACAACGAAGTGGCAGCCGTAATCCATAGAACTGTAGTGGGCCACAACGTGAAGGCAAGGATTGAATCGGCAAAAGAGGTATATGCTTATTTAAAAAATCTCTACACGGAACTTATAAATGACGGTAAGATTAAAAAAGTCATAACACAATTTAGGTCAAGATTCGGGAGTGATACGAAAAACATAACAGATCAAAAGACTCTAGATTTTCTTATCTGGTCACTGGGTAAACTAAAAAGGAAAAAATAAAATCTCAAAACTTATCAACTTTGGCGGTTTTTAAAGGAAGGCGTATGATGCGGGCATGAAAGATGAGCAAAAGGAACAATTCGAGAAACCGTGGAAATATTTGATTGGGGCGCCGGTGAGGTTTGTTTTTGCTTTGGCAAAGATTGGGGTATGGCCGGTCATATTTTTAATATTAGTCGGATTGATTGGTTTTTCTTCCTACTCGGCGATTACGGCGAATAAGCGGTTGGCGTTGATTGAAACGGCGTTGGGCGGGCCAGATAGATTACACTGTACGCGGCAAGAAACTATTGATAAAGCTCGACCATCAATTGTCCGAATTATCGGCGGAGCCGCCGAGGGTTCGGGCTTTGTTTTTAAAGAAGGTATTATTATCACCAATTATCACGTGATTGCGGATGAACCAAGCCCCAAGATTGTCTATGCGGATAATGCTTTCGAAAATGGAGTTGTCTTTGCGGTTGATCCAGAATCTGACTTGGCCCTTATTAAAGTTCAGAGAGAAAATGTTCCACTACTGAAATGGTCCGATAATTTGCCTTTGAGCGGAGAAGAGGTGATTGCTATGGGATTTCCGTTGGGTGGCGGCTTGGATGGTGAGCTGACGGCCAACGCCACAACTATTGCCGGTCGACGGGCGTTGGATGTGGATGGAAATCCCACGTTTATTCAACTTAATGGTGGTCTTATCGGTGGCATGTCCGGCGGGCCGTTACTTTCGCGATGTGGAGAGGTAATCGGTATTAATGAAGCTTCGATGGAAGCCGGTTCAATCGGCCTGGCGATATCCAGCAGTCACGCGCAATATATTACGGGATTGATGCTCATGACTCCGTCTTATTTGGAATCGGCAATTGCTCGGGTTACGTTTGAACCAGACAAAAGTCCCGTGGATGCGGTCAAGGCGTATTATAATTATCTCAAAGCTCGAAATTTTGAAGAAGCATACAAATTGTTGTCGCCCAATTTTATCGGCACCGTATCATTTGAGCTATGGCGAGACGGATTTTCGTTTAGTTTGGACACCACTATTTTTAATATCTCGGCGGATAAAAAATATCCCGGGCGCGTTTTAGTTGAACTCGGTTCCACCGATCTTGTGGATGGCCAGTTTGTGTACAAAACATTCGAAGGCGCTTGGATTGTCCACAAAGAAAACGGCCACTACAAACTCTGGGAATCCAACATTAAAGAAACCACTTATTAACAACAACTGATGAAAAAACTGGAAAACTGGATATTCTATATTTTCCTGTTTTCAATACCGATTTCTTTGCGGCATATTTTTGGATTTGAGCCGTTTAATTTTATCGAATGGACCGCGGTCTATATTTCCGCGACCGATATTCTACTTCTAATTCTCCTAGGGTTTTGGGCTTTCAACCGCGAGCGAGCGATGGTCTTAAACCCAGACCCGGGGAACCAGTCCCGTCGGTTTCCCCAGCTTCGCTGGGACCCCTTCCGCTACTGGGTTAAAGACCACCGCCCGTTCGCTGACATTTTTCTTATAATCTTTGTCCTAGTCGCTGGTATATCCATTAGAAATGCATTGGACGTGCAAACGGCGGTATTTCAGTGGGTCAAATTGGTTGAAGGTGTGGCGTTGTATTTTTATGTTAAAGATTATGCGCTGAAGCGGTTTAAGTTAGCTCATGCTTTTGAAGCGATTGTGGCAGGGGCCGTATTCCAATCAGTGATTGCAATCGCGCAATTCATAACGCAAGGAAGTTTGGGCTTGAAATATTTAGGCGAAAGTCCTTTGGCGCCGGCCTTGAGCGGGATTGCCGCGTTTTTTGTCGATGGGGTTAAAATTATGCGCGCCTATGGCACGACGCCCCATTCGAATGTATTGGCATTGTATCTTTTTGTCGTAATAATTGTTTTTTATGATTCTTTGATATATCATAAAAAGTGGTGGTGGTATATTTTTTATAGTGTAATTCTTTGGGCGTTCTTTCTAACCTTCTCCCGGGTCATCGTCGGGTTATGGGTCCTCGGTTTTATATTAACGGTCTGTGCTTTTAAACTCAGTAGTGGAAGGAGGCCCAGCGAAGCTGGGGAAACCGACGGGACTGGTTTCATGGGTCTGGGTTTAAAAGCACAGGCCGTTAGCCATAACGCTCAAAAAATTTTTTGGACCACGATTGCCGTGGCGGTGCTGTTTGTCGCGGTTTATTGGCCTTATGTGGTGAATCGAACGGTGATTTCAACAAACGACGAAGCAATTCAACTTCGGATTTTATATAATCACGAATCATTGGCGGGCGGACAAAGTACATTTGGACTGGGCATGGGCAACTTTGTGCCGTGGTTGATGACTCAAAATCTCCATCTTAATCGAGAAGTTTATCAACCCGTCCATAATATTTATCTGCTTATTTACGCGGAAGTGGGCATCGCGGGCATCGCGCTGTTTATTCTTTTTCTGGCTTTTCTTTTGTATGATTTCTATAATCGGCTCGGTTTCAAAAAGTTGTACCATTTTTCATTTGGGCTGATTATTATTTCGGTACTTGTTTTTGGTCTTTTTGACCATTATCTCTGGACTATCCAATCGGGGCGACTTATCTTTTGGTTGGTATTAGGTCTCTTGGCTAGCGCGGAGTAACCTCTTATTTTAGTTCGTTCGAAACAAAATAAGATATCTTATGCTTATTTTATAACTTTTCAATCTGGCGAATTTTTATTAGACTGATACTATGGCAGAAAAGTTGGATAATCGCACAGAATTATTGCGCCAAATCAAAGATGAGGTGTTGGCGCTCAATAAATCACCGCTCTATGCCGAGCGGATTAAAAATGGCGTCTTTCCTGTAATCGGAGAGGGGAGCCATGAGGCGAGGATAATGTTTGTTGGTGAAGCGCCGGGCAAGACCGAAGCCGCGACGGGTCGGCCATTTTCCGGCGCGGCGGGCAAGATTCTTAACGAACTACTGGTGTCGGTCGGAATTAATCGGCCTGACGTCTATATCACCAATATTGTCAAAGATCGACCTCCCGGCAATCGTGATCCTTTGCCCGAGGAGATTACGATCTATGGGCCATTTTTAGATCGTCAGATTAATATTATTCAGCCTCGCGTTATTGCCACACTGGGAAGATTTTCCATGGAATACATCATGCGCAAATTCAGTCTGGAAAAAGAGTTAAAATCGATTAGCCAAATACATGGCACGAGCGTGACTACCCAAGCTTCATACGGACTAGTAGACATTGTAGCGTTTTATCATCCCGCGGCCTCGATTTATAATCAGCAATTGAAAGAAACCCTATTTGAAGATTTCAAAATTTTATTGAAAATTGGAAATTAGTAAATTGTAAATTATTTTTATGCATCTTTTCGCGTCAATTGTGGATTCGGTTCAGGATAGTTTTCTCCTTCTTGTTCAATATAAATATTTATTTCTGTTGTTTGCCACGTCCCTTGAAAGTTTAAATGGCATCATCTTGGCCGGCTTTCTGGCTTCATTGGGCACGGTCGCGGTTATTCCCACGATTTTAATTTGTATTGCCGGGGACTTTGTTAATGGTTGGATCTGGTATCTGGTTGGATATTTTGGCGGAGCCAAACCGATCGATAAATGGGGTCGAAAACACGAGAAGAGTCGAAAGGTTATCGAGGTCGTGGAGCGTTATTTTCAACGTTACAGCGGTCGGGCCATTATCTTCACCAAATTAACCTGGTCTCTCACGATTGCGACGTTGATTATGGCCGGTTCGTTTAAATACAATTTTAAAAAATTTGCGCTTTATAATTTTATCGGCGGTCTCGGCTGGGTCGCAATCACGTTTTCGGTTGGCTACGTCTTTGGTAAGGGTTATCGCGCGGTCTCCTTTATAAATAACATCGGCTTTGTTATTTTGTTTTTCGCCGGCGCTCTCGTTTTGGTCTATTTGGTCAAAGTTATCTTTAAATCTAAATTCATCCAATCTCTCTATGCCATGGAACGTCTCCGCGACCTTGGCGATAAACTAAGAGACAGCGTCGACAAATTGATGTCCTAGCGACCTGTGCCCAGTAATACAACATCGACCTGCCTTCGGCTTTTTCGCGAAGCGAATGTCGATGTTGATGTACTGAGCTGTGGATTTCTCCTATTGCTCTCTTTATGCTATACTTCCTAGTACAATTATGAATATAAAGAAAGCCTTAGTTTTTCTAGTCTTTATCTTGTTTTTTGTAACGGCATCGAGTGTCCAAGCGGCGGGAACCGATAGTCGTTATTTCGTAAAATCCACCTCGCAGTTCTGGAAAAAATCGTTTCAAGTACGAAACGTTTTTGATTCCGGATTCACTGCCAATCTATCCGACTGGCAATTAAAATGGGCCAAAATCTTTGGCGTAGAAGTTACTCCGGTTAAGAAACTTAATATTCTAGTTACCACAGCGATAGCTAAAAAAATAGTCGTAAAACCCATTATTAAAACACCAATGACTCAAATTGGCTGGGGGGTTAAGGCTATCTATGGCGACACGCTTAACAATACGGTGCCTTCCGGCGGAGATGCGGTTAATGTTGCCGTTTTAGATACCGGCGCGCTGATTAGTCATCCCGACTTAAAGAACCAAATTACCGCCTGTGATGATTTTTCTGGGTTAGATGCATTTGTTAAAAATAGTTGCGATGATAAAAATGGCCACGGCACTTCAGTGGCCGGGGTCATTGCCGGCGATGGCGGGCCAATGGATAAAGGGATTTATGGTATCGCGCCCCAAGCGAATTTAATGATTTATAAAGTTTGCATGAATGACGGCACTTGTTTCTCTGATGACGTGGCGGCTGCAATTCGTTATAGTGTTGACAATGGCGCCAATATAATTCTTTTGAGTCTCGGTTCCGATTTGGAAAGTTCGCTGATTAATGACGCAATTTCATACGCCACCAGTAAGGACGTGATGATAATCGGCGCGGCGGGCAATGATGGTCCCTATACAGGAAGCATGGATTATCCAGCTTCAAACGTAAACATAATCAGTGTTGGCGCGGTTGACGATCTTCTGGTTGTGCCTGATTGGAGCACTCGGGGCAATAACGAAGCCTCGACTTCATACAGTCGAGACTTTGGCGATCTTGAACTCGTCGGACCGGGCGTAAATATCGAATCAACCGCCAATAATGGTTATTACACGACTTCCTCTGGTACTTCCATGGCTACGGCTCATATCGCTGGTCTAGCCGCCAAGGAATGGTCCCGATTGCTTGAACAATTGAAGACCCTCGATTCACGGGAAGAATCGGCACAAAACAGTACCGCTTCGGCTGTCCGCGAACTTTTGCATAAATTTTCCCAAGACATTCTTCCCCTCGGAGATGATAATGCTTCTGGTTGGGGTCTGCCCCAATTATAGAAGGAATGAATCCCGTACGAAGTCGCCCTTACGGGTTTGAAAATTAAACATTGAATATAATATTCGTAATAGATAGTCTCACTAGAATGTTTGACTTGTTTTTACGACTTCGTACGGGATGAAAATTAATCGTGTTATTCGTACTCTCGTTCTGGCCGATTTTTTTGTAAATGCCGGATTTAGCGTCTTTGCGCCGGTCGTGGCGATTTTTATTACTCGCCAAATTGCTGGCGGGACCATCGAGGCCATCGGTTTTGGCGCGGCGATTGTCCAATTATGCAAAATTATCGTGGAATTGCCCCTTTCAAAGATTCTGGACAAAAATCATGGCGAGTACGATGATTTTTACTCTCTGATTATTGGTAGTACCCTTATTGCTATTGTGCCCTTTGCTTACCTTTTCGCCCACTCAATAATCCATATTTATATCATTCAAGCTGTTTATGGAGTCGGGATTGCCTTTATCGTGCCACCTTGGTACGCCATATTTTCTAGGCACTTGGATAAAACGCACGAAAGCTTTGAATGGACGCTTGACTCGATGTCGGTCGGTCTGGCCGCCGCCGGCGCGGCCGCTTTGGGCGGAATTGTGGCTCAAAGATTTGGCTTCAATCTTGTCTTCGTTCTGGGCGGTGTCTTCGCTATTTTCGGCGGACTGATGCAAATTCGTATTTTCAGAGACTTAAAACGAAAAGTTCCCCAAGGTCAAGTTAAACCTGAACCCGACAAGATTGGCGGTGTTTAGATTGCGTTAGCCCTTCTTTCCTCATATACTTAGTGCATATGTCTAAGCGAATTATTTTGGTTGGTGGAGGCACGGGCGGTCATGTCTTCCCGCTTATGGCGGTGGCGGCGGCTTTGCGGATGACTGACCCTAACGTTGAACTTATGGTTCTTGGTGACGGCCCATTTCTGGCTAGTGCCGTGGCGACGGCCGGTTTACCATATAAAAGAATCTGGGCCAGCGGGCTCCGTCGCTATTTTAGTTTTCGAACTCTCTTGACCCCGTTTCAGATAATTGTTGGATTTTTTCAATCTCTCTGGATCTTGTTGGTCTATATGCCCGATATAATGTTCACAAAAGGCGGTTACACTTCGGTTATGCCCGCCCTGGTTGCCAGATTATATTTGATCCCTGTTTATACTCACGAATCCGATTCCACTCCGGGATTGGCTAATAAATTTATCAGCAAGCTTGCGACGACAGTATTTACTTCATTTGAATCCACGGCTAAATATTTCTCCGCTGGCAAGGCGATTCTCGTTGGTAATCCCGTTCGATCCGAGTTATTGACGGGTGATAAGGCCACCGCTTTTCAACAATTTAATTTTCGGGCGGACAAAAAAACGATTCTTGTGGTTGGCGGAAGTCAGGGTTCCAAACGGATCAATGAGGCTATTCTTGAGGCGTTGGTTCCACTGGTTCAAAATTTTCAAATTATTCATCAGTGCGGTGAATCCCAGTATGAGAGCGTGAAATCCATCGTTGATCAATACACCAAGGAAGGCGAGAAATCATATGGCCCCACGATTAGCGCGAACTACCGGCTGTATCCCTTTTTTAATCCTCAAGACATGGGTCTGGCCTATGCCGTTGCCGACATCATTATTTCTCGGGGCGGGGCGTCAAATTTATTTGAGATAGCGTCTCTCGGTAAGCCCGCGATTATTATCCCTCTTTCCACGGCCGCCAGTCGGGGCGATCAAATTGATAACGCTATTGAATTTCAAAAATACGGCGCCGTGGTTATCGAAGAAGCCAATATCACGCCTCATATTATCGTTAATCAAATTCAGGAGCTCCTTGAGCCGACCCACTATGCCTCGGTAGCTGTCAAAATAAAAACCTTCGCCAAACCCGACGCCGCTCGCAATATCGCATCAGTTTTATTGCAATAACTAGCTCTGCCACATGACTTTCGCGGCACGGTTTCCGCGCCTCCTGCGGGCGCGATCCCTATCCCTCGAAATTTTGCTCCGCCAGCTGGCGGAGGCCAAGCCAAAATTTCTGCGAGAATACCGCGAGAAGTCATGTTGGCAGAGCTTATTTAATACAAAGATGAGCGACCAGCAAAGTCCCAGCGAGACGTCTCGCAGGCCCCGAGGCTTGGCGCTCGGCGAGGGGCCGAGAGTCGAGATGACGCCGAGCCGCAGGAGCGAGGCGATTATCGGTCGAGTCGGGGCTTTGCTGGGAGCGAGTAAAGTGTTTAAATAAGAAACATGACTTGGCAAACAGTCGGATTTACGCAGCAAAAGAAGACATTTGAGAACCTGATTGAGCAGGGCGGGTTGTCGCACGCCTATATTTTTCAGGGGCCCGAGCAGATTGGGAAGAAATTATTTGCGCAAGATTTGTTTGTGAAAATTAATAGCCGAGAAAAATTCGATTCTACTGATCCTGATTTATTTATTATCGCACCTCGTTTCGCTGAAGACGAAACCAAAATTTACATTGAAGATATCCGTGATTTAAAAACATTTCTTTCCTTTCGGCCGTATTATGGTCCGTACCAGTTCGTGATTATTGATGACGCTCATCGTCTCACCCCCGAAGCATCAAATGCGTTTTTGAAGCTTTTGGAAGAACCGACGGGTAAAGTGGTTTTTGTATTAATCACGAGCCAGCTCCAAGAATTACTGCCGACAATTAGTTCGCGCGGTCAGCATATTTCCTTTTTGCCTCACAATGATAAAATCATTGCCCAAGCGCTTATGATTACTAAGTTATCAAAAACCGATCAAGAATTAATTACAGCTTTAGCTCGAGGCCGGATTGGCTGGGCGATTACGGCGAGTGAAAGCGGAAACATTAAAGACATTAAACAAGCCATGGCCGACTTCAGTGCGATTTTAAAAAGTCCGCTCGCCGAACGAATGTTATTCGCCAAAAATCTTTTCGAAAAACAGCCCTATCAAGAGCAAATAAATTATTGGCTGGCTTGGGCCTATATCAATCGCACCGTCCTCCCTAACGCTCACCATGTTTTGTCCCAGCTCCTAATGCTTCACCAATACATTAATCAGCCCCAATACAATCACCGCGCCCTCCTTGAAAATACTTTGATAAATCTGTAAGATATGAATATGTATCCCGTTCGAAGTCTCGCTCGCGCTCAGAGCGCGAGTCCGTAGGACCTCGGCGAGGCTACTTCAAACGGGATGTATAAAGAACTAATTGCGTCAAGAAAAAAAGATTTTGATTTGGCGTTGGAAGTAGCCAAAACCGAGGCGGCTTCAATCCGGACTGGCCGAGCCAGCCCAGCGCTTGTGGAAGATGTTCAGGTTGAATACATGGGGGCGCGTTCGCGCGTGAAAGAACTAGCCAGTATTAGTGCGCCGGAACCGCGCGTGATCGTGATTCAGCCGTGGGATGCTACGGCGGTGCCGTTAATCGAAAAGGCCGTCCGCGAGAGCTCATTGGGCTTGAATCCGGCCAATGACGGCCATGCTATTCGGCTTACCATTCCGCCATTAAGCGAAGAACGACGCAAAGAATTTACCAAGATTCTTCATCAGCGGATTGAAGAAGTTCGGGTTCGTATCCGTCAAACTCGCGAAGATATTCTCAAAAAAGTCCAAACCGCCGTCAAAGATAAAACCGCCCGTGAAGACGAAGCCTTCAAAGCCAAAGACGAACTCCAAAAAATCGTCGATGACCTCCATAAAAAAATCGACGAACTGGTCAAAAAGAAAGAAGCAGAGCTGATGACGAGCTAAAAGGCAGGTTAGATTTTTCTCAGGCTTCCGCTTGGGCTAGCTCTAATATTTTTTCCTAATTTCTCTGGCCAGCCGAAGCCACTCCTGTCGGGCCATGCGGCCTTCGGCCGTTCCCGACATCTTCGGGCTGGCACCCAGAGAAATAGCGTCAAAAATGTTGAGCTAGCAACCAATTGTGCAGATTGAGAAAAATCTAACCTGCCTTTTAGCTTTTTAGAGAATTTTTAAAAAAAGAAGAAGCGCCGGAATATTCTCCGGCGCTTTGATGCGGTCTTGTCCTGTCTTATTGGCGATTAGGTGGCTAGGTCAATCTGGTTTCATACAGGATCCATGTTCATGATAGTTTAGATCCTACTACCAATGATCAAGTCGCGTAGAACCCGAACTTGGTGCTCGAGTCCATCAACCTGACCTCGTGCAGTGCTTGTGAAACCAGGAAATTCTTTGGGCACATCCGTGAGATGATGTCCCATCGGCTCGATTCCGTGTTTTCTCATCTCATTCTTGATGTTGGTCAAGAGTTGGTCGATTCTGCTAACGACAACAACAATTGAATCCATGTGGTACCTCCTTCTGTACATCTGGTAGCCAACCAGAAGAGATTGTTTAAGAACCAAAACCTTACTTCTGTGTTATATCACAAAAGTGGGGCATGAGCCAATAGCTCAAAATTGGGCTAAAATATGGACAAAATAAGCGAAGCTGTTGGGTTTATTGAGCATCTGCACGATCGAATGCTAACACAAAACCTAGCGACCAACACCCTAATCCCCAGCGAGAAGTCGCGCAGGCCGAGACCATGTAAAGTCGAGGCTTTACCCCTGAAGCTTGGCGCTGGGTGAGGGGG
>ERZ1292625.1615-Hain-H41-01um-R1-1615-length-25474-cov-5_pt1 | contig 25474 bp, 36 predicted proteins | sample MGYA00564400_ERZ1292625 | MGnify/ENA primary metagenome ERZ1292625 (study PRJEB36523, sample SAMEA6512639) | groundwater metagenome | collected 2019-01-08 | study: AquaDiva: Metagenomics assemblies of 32 groundwater samples | reverse complement strand
ATGAGGAGGATTCTTCTCCCGCTCCGGCTCCAGCGCCTGCTCCGGCACCGGCCCCAGCTCCCGCTCCGGCACCGAGCCCCGCTCCTGCCCCCGCGCCCTCTCCGGCTCCAAATCAGCCGCCGGTTTGGTCATCTTCCAATCCGACCTACTTCAGTATTAAAGTTGGAGACGCCTTACAGTTTTCAGTAGTTGCCACCGATCCCGAAAGCGATCCGATTACCTATTCTTCTTACTCTGTTCCGAACGGAGCTACTTTTAATCCTTCCAGTCGGACTTTCTATTGGACACCGACTACTTATCAGACCGGCTATTATTCTCCGCAATTCACCGCTTATGATGGACGTAATTATTCCTATTTTACGGTGACGGTTTATGTTGCCCCGCAGACTACCACTTCTTCTACTAATGAAAAGCCGGTTTGGGATGGTGGAATTGGCAATAAAGACATTCGTGTTAATCAGGTATTACAATTTGCTGTTTCCGCCCATGATCCGGAGGATGAGCCGATTTCTTATAGTGTTTTTAATATGCCAAACGGAGCTTCTTTTCAGAACTCCAGCCGGCTGTTTTCTTGGACTCCGAAAATTAGCGATATTGGAACTCATATCGTAACTTTCCGCGCTTCCGACGGCATTAAATATACTGACCGGGACATTACAATTACTGTTCAGGAAGCGACTGTCGCGTCTGCCGCTAACAACGTTCCGGTTTTCGTGAACTTTAATCCGCCGATCCGCGCCCGAGTTGGTCAACTCTACACTTATGATTTGCAGGCTATTGATGCCGATGCCGATAACTTAACCTTTGCTTTTGTTACTGAACCCTCAAACGCCACTATGAATTCCTTGACTGGTGTGGTTCAGTGGGTGCCGACGGCGGCTCAAGTGAACTTCAATAAATTTAAGGTTACCGTTACCGACGGAAAGGCGATTACGTCGATTGAATTTGTGGTCTTCGTGGAGGATGGTATTACTTCCGTAGCCCCGGTTCCTCCTACCAGCGCTCCTGTTCAGGAAGCCAGGATTGTGATTTCCGATCTGAAAGTTGAGAGCGATGAAGCAGGGGAGATTATCATTTCTTGGGATACTAATATTCCCACTCGCCACCGTGTAATTTACGACACTGTTTCGCAGGGCCAAAAGAACAGCAATTTCACTTATAAGAATGCCACCGCGGAGTCCGGCGAATTATCCCGCAGTCATCGGGTGCAGATGGCCGGTTTGGATATGGAGGTTTTGTATTACTTCCGGGTAGTTTCCAAGACCAATAGCCAGACGGTTACTTCTAACGAAATCACCTTCATTCAATTGCCGGATCGTTCAGTGCGGTCAACAGGCGTGGCTTCTATCTTTAACATCCTCGGTCCTTTAGTGAAGGATCCGGTTTTCCTCTGGATCGTACTTTTGGGATTAGCCGGGTTCACTTACTACCAGCATCGGAAAGTCAGCCAAGTGAAGATATAAAAAATACCCCACCGATCGGTGGGGTATTTTTTATCTGTTCCAACCACGTAAGGTTTTTGTGCTCAAATACAGAGCTAAGAAAAAGGCCACCGCGATAGCTTGGTTAACGAAGAAAAGAGTGCTGGCTTCGCTGTATTTTGTGGCGGCGTCCACGGCGTAATATTCAAAAACCGCCAGACCGATTACTGAAGCGGCGGTATTGATGACAGCTGTCCAACGCTTGCGCGGGTTAGTCAGTCCGGCCGCCAGGGAAATGACTAAAACGGCGACAATTGAAATAAATGCCGGCACCGGTAGCAGGTTATTAAAAAAAGGCAGGGTCAGAAGCATGACAGCTCCTACCCCGAGGAAAATTTTTCGGATGTCGTCGCCATAATAATGTTCCGGTGCGCTCTTGGCGAGTTTGTCTAAGTCTTCCATCTTTTTAGTATAGCGTATTTGATAGAATGTAATAAATAGGTGACTTAGCCGTCTAATATTACAAAGGTCGTTTAAATAGTAGTAAGTGGTAAATTAAATTTTATGAATAAATTAACTAAAGTCTTGTTAGTCTCAAATGTGATTTTTTCTTTGAGCGGAGTGATGGCTTTCGCCACTACGACCCCTCCCGTTCCGCCTACCAAAGAGGAACGTAAGGAAGAGCGCGATGAGAAGAAAGAAGAACGAAAAGAGGAGCGCCAGGATAAGAAAGAAGAGCGGAAAGAGGAGCAGAAAAAACGTCGGGAATTAACCGATTCGGAGCGAGCTTGCATGCAGGCCACGGTAGAAAAGCGCGATAACTCTGTTATTGCCGCCGCTGATAAATATCATGTCGAGTTGGTTAGAGCTCTGCAGACCCGTCGGGATGCTTTGAAAGCCGCCTGGGGGATGAAGGATCCGTCTGAACGTCAAAAGGCGCTTAAAGCCGCCTGGGATGCTTTCCATATCGCCAAGAAGTCTATTATCGGGGGTTGGAAAGAGGCCCGTAAATCCGCTTGGAGGCAATATCATGTAGACCGCAAAGCTTGCGGAGAACGTGTTATTTCTCAAGATAGGGGAGATGAAGGCAGAGACGCTGACCTTTAAAATCAAAAACCGCCCTAAGGGGCGGTTTTTGATTTCGCTGTCATTGCGAGGGTAATCCCGCGGCAATCTAACAAAAAAGCTATTTATAAATAGTATTAATGTAAGATTGTCTCGCTACGCGAGATCTGGCGTAGCCATGACTTCACTGCGCCTGCCTGCCGGCAGGCAGGTTCGCAATGACAGAATTCCGGCATTCTGTTTGCCACTTGACAAATAGGGCTATTTTGTGCTACAATGGCCGGGTACATTGACGTTAACCAAAACCCCTTTCTATAGAGGAGAAAGCCATGATTCAGTTTGTAGTCGCTATCTCGTTTTTCGCGGTCGCCGCGTTGGTGATCTTCACGACCATCATTCAGGGCCTCATGCAAAGCGCAAGAATCACAGCCGTGGCGCCCACCTTCAAGAAGGGCGAGACGCTCTACTGGTCGTCCTTCGGGCGACTGATGTTGAATCCAACGGAGAGGGAGGCGGTTGGGCATGAGCCGTTGGTGGCTCTGGCGGTGGAGCCGATTCCCAAGGAGTGGGAGGCGACATCGTTCCATCCGCAGGCAGTTGTACTTCAAACTCGGGAGTGGAAGGTGAAGAAGTTTTCCGGGGCGTATTTTCAGAAAGCCGCCGCTCGAAGTTGAGCTCCCCATCCAGTAATTTCTGGGTGGGGGCTTTTTTTTATTCCAAGCGGTGTTATATTTTGATTATGCGATTACGTCCCAATGCTTTGTCCGGTTTCGTTTTAATAATTTTAGCGGTCCTATTGATTATCGGTCTCCGATACTTGGGAGTGACCGGCCGTCTATTCACAAAACAGGCTAGTTTTGTGGGTTTTTCCGAACAGGATGAGGAATGTCTGGTCGGCATCTCGGATCCTGAACGGGCCTCCGTTAATCTTGCCGCGACCGGATTCACCTGCGCCGACAGCATTCGTTTTGTCTATAACCGATCGGATAGCTACACCAGCCCTTTGGTGAATGGAAAGGGATTTAAATTAACCTTGCCGGCGGGCTGGAGCGTTGATGAAAAAGCGATGAATGGCGCCGGCGTCTGGCTGACCTTTTCTAAGTTTTCCGCCAAGGAGAATCAGTATATCGCTGGTACGGAAAAATTCCGAGTTTTTGATGGAAAGCCCAGCGTTGAAGAGAGCAAGCAGGGGATTTACGTTTTCGGTAAGGCCGGACCTTCTTGGTTCCTAACCCCAGCGTTGGACTTTGCTGTTGAATCTCTAGAAAGAATAGGCGAGTAGCGGTGAGCTTGACTTTTCCTTGCGGTTCTGCTATAATGGCAGGGTCGGTTTGACTTTCACAAAAACCAGATAAGGAGGGACGCCATGAAGAGAATCGGTGGTTTTATCAGCTGGTTCTGCGGTTGGATTCTGACGATCGGTTTCCACAATGATGAGAAGCGCATCGCGCAGGAACAGAAGATCATACTTGAGATTCAGGAGAGACTTCAGGAACTTCAGCGCTCTCTTGAGCGAGAACAGGCCATCATTGAGCTAAGCGAGATGCTCCAGGCAACAGCGGCCGACTACAGAGTTCTTTTTGATAAGTACGCCCATCTTTCCGGAATGTACCTGGCCGCCGTTGTTCAACTGCAGCAGCAGGAGATCGCGAAAAACTTGCCGGTCATTCGCAGGCCGGTTAGTTACTCGCTGAATTAAAACAGGCCAAAATTTCAAAGCCGCTTCCTCGGAAGCGGCTTTTTTGATTTGCGAAATTAAAATTCTATAGCCGTCGGGCTATGACTCAAGACGCGAATCATACTGAGTGAAACGAAGTACTACTCATTCTCCTTTTCTAGCTCCAAGCAAACAGAATTGATGCAATAACGTTTACCGGTTTTGGTGGGGCCGTCGTCAAAAACATGGCCTAAATGCGAGCCGCAATTTTTGCAGACTACTTCCGTGCGGCGCATGCCGCCGCTATTATCCTCTTCCAATTCAATATTTTCCAGATTTGCCGGCTCGTCAAAGCTGGGCCAGCCGGTACCGGAATCAAACTTGGCGTCCGAGCTGAACAGCTTTGTTCCGCAAGCGGCGCATTTATACATTCCCCTGGCGTGTTCTTCCGAGTATTTTCCGGTGAAGGGGGCTTCAGTTCCTTTCTCCCGCATCACTTGATGTTGCTCGGGAGTTAACTTTTTCTTCCACTCTTCGTCGTTCATTGCTTCACTATAACAAAAAACCGAGCATTGTGTGCTCGGCGCTGATTTAAGATTTGGGCAGTTCCAAGCCGATATCTTTGTAGGCCATGGTCATATAGTAAACGTCTTGCTCCGTGACGAACATTCCTCGGATTTCCGGTGGGCGATAAACCCAATGTTCATGCATCTGTTTGATGACGGTTTTTAGCGCGCCCGGTAGTTTCCCTGCCCGGTGAGCGCTCAAGAAGTAGCGCATAAACATATCTTTGCCGGATAGACAGAAATGACTTAGAAAATTAACAACTTGCTCGGCTTGTTCGGACGGAAAGGTTTTTCTGGCATCCGTCTCAATTTTCTTTTCAATTTCCTCGGTTTCTTTTTCGGTAAGAAACTTCGGACGCTTAGCTTCCGCTTTTTCGGTAATTTCTTTAACTTTTACCGGATCCTGTTTGAAAGTGAGCCATTGAATCGGGGTGATAGTGAGAATTCCGCCAACGAGCGGGTAGAGGCGCAGGTAGGATCCAATACCGATCCAGCCGACTCTAGTCATACTTCCGCCCGCCGTCGCGCCGTCAACCATGTAAAGCTTGGGTTCACGGAGACTCACTTGTCGGTTGTCCGGACTGACCAGCGCCACTTCCGATTGCTCCGGATTGATCACTACGAATGTGTAGACTGAACCGCTCCGGGTCGTGGCCGTGAACATTTCACCCGCTTTTCTATCCTTGATGGCGAATCCTTCATTTTCTGAAACATGCTTTATCCAGGCATTAATTTCCGGAGACAGATTCGGATTATTTTCTTCGGCCATTTAAACCTTACCTTTCTTTATCAAACTCAAATGTTCTGCCTAAAAAATAGCATCCTGTATTGTAAAAGTCCACTTATTTTTTACTTGACAGATTAATGTTAATCGGGTAGTATATCCGCAGTTCCCTACATTCACAGGAGGATTGTATGAGCTTTGACGGCTACGCCTTTGTCGGTCTGAACGCGCGGGCGAAGAAGTTGGTTGCCGGTGAGCAGAAGCTGGCCTACACCGAAGAAGTTATCCGGAGATTCCCGGATGGCAGCTGGAGTAAGATTCCGAATCGCCAGGTTTTTGAGTCCACGGTGAAGTGTGAAGAAAGTGGCGAAAGGATCAACGACGGTCAGTGGATTGACCGCCCGCTGATGAAATACACGATTCCGGACGGCCGAGTGTATGTAGAGCAAAAACAATATGGCGGAGTCGCCGACTCTTACGGCTACGCGCTTCTTGCTCTGCAGGACGAGCAGGGGAATAATTGGCTTTCGGAGTCGCTCTGGACTAACGGAGAGATCTCCAAGCTGATTACTGACTTACAGGATGATCAAACGAAGATCGGTCAGGATGGTGAATATTGGGTTATGCCCGTGTCGGAGGCTCGTCCGGGCTCGGGCTTCGTGACTCAAGAGGAAATGGATGAGTGGTATGCGGATGCTTGCCGCGGTCAGGTAGTCGGCGACAAGGTGATCGTTGATGGCTTGGAACACAGCATTGATGATTACGAGTTCCTCGGGCTGTATCGAGAAGGCGAGACTTCTCCCGGAGTTCGTCCGGAGCCGACCGAGACCGAGGACGTCAACGTCAGTGAGTTTGAGTAATCGCAACCCCCGCACTACACAGTGTGGGGGTTTTTTGTTAATTTGATTGGAGTCCTTTCAAGGAGCGCGCGATGGAAAAAATCGGCAATATCTACTTTGTCCGGAGAAGCAAAGATAACAAATCGGGTTTTATTGATCCGGAATGTAAGGATCTACGCTATAAAGTTTTAATCTGTATTTCACTGTTTCCCAATCCCGAGTTGGTTTGGCCCGGTAGGCAAGACATGCTTGAGTATGAGCGCGGTAAAATGTCTTCTCTGTACGCGCTGGGAATCTTTGACTGGAAGGTTCTGGAAGCGGTCAAAGGCCATAATCACTCTATCGATATCGCGGCCGAATTCCCGAATATTCTGGTCGCCAGACGCGCCTTTGAACAGGCCACCAACGTTGCCAGGATCGTGGATATTTATCTGTACGACAATGGCCGCTTGGTAGATAAATTGGATTAAAAGAAAAACCGCTGATGTCTCAGCGGTTTTTTTCTATTTTGACTCGTTTGTTATTCGTGGCTGGCGTGATCCGAATCAGCCCAGATTACGAAAGTGAAAACTTTTTGGTCTTTACCCAGGTCTAATTCGTGCACAGAAGATTTTTTGTCTGCAGAGGCGCGTAGTACTTTGCCCCAGCTTTTCGGATTAGAGTGATCTATGTCTTGCGCGGATGAGGCGGAGCTTTGACTGACAGTAGTAGTGGTATCCAGATGGGCATAAATGGACTCAAGCATTTCATAATCATGGGCATTCGGGTGCTGGTTTGGAGTCGGGTCGCTGGTGTAGTCCATACAGGTGCCGAGTGGCGCGTTGTTAAAGTTCTCGTCCTGGTGATCTAATCCGAAAGCGTGACCAACTTCCTGGCAGAGGACTAAATTCTTCCAGGCCGGAGTGTTGTATTGAGCAGTACTGAAATAAGTATCGTTCATTTTGACGGTGCCTTGCGTGATGTGATCACCGCTGATCCAGATGCTGGCGATGCCTAACCAGCCGTTGCGGCCATATTTGCTGTTGCAAATCTGTACTTGGCCGGAAGTGGCCTTACAGGTCTTCGGGCTGACGGTTCCGGGAACTATCGTGGTATCCAAAACGCCGGAAAGAGTCCAATCATAAGAGGTGGTTCCCAAATATGGGTCCCAGGCGGCAGAAAGGTTGTCGCCTAGTTTAACCGTGAAAGGATTTGCGGTCCGAGCCCAGTGATAGCCGCCCCAGGAATGGGTAGCTCCGGCGAAGCTGGCAACCGCCCCCAAAGAGATCACTGCTAAGGTAATAATGTATTTTTTATTCATAGAAAAAATTTATCATAGATTATTGGAAATGTAAAAGCTTTGTGATAAGATCATGCCAGAAACATCCCAAGGAGGAAGAAGTGAAAAAGAAGACGATGAGGGTTCGGTATATTAGCCCAGGAGCAGCCGGAGTTCGCGATGTCAGCAAGAAAGTTAAGAGAATTTCTCTGGAAGAATTAGCGAAAGCATTAGGCGCAGTATTAATTACCGATCCAAAAGAAATCGCTCGGTTGCGCAAAAAGTTCCCGCCCCGTCTTTTTTAAAAATAAAACCCTCAATTTGCTTGAGGGTTTTTCTATTGCCAATAATGCGGACCGACTCGCATGCTGTCCGCTAGACAGTAAGTGAGGGCGGTTCCGAGGATTCCATGGGCGAAACCGAGAATGTAGAAATTGCGGCACTGCAGGAAGATATAGGCGGTGGCGGCGCCGGCGATCGGAGTAACAATCATCAGCGTCGGATTCGGGATGTGGGCGAAGAAGAAGAGCAGTCCCGAAATCAGAGCGGTATTCAACGCGGCTTTTTGATCGCATTCCCGGGGATTCGGATCAGTAACGAAAATGGAATAAATTTTGTTGGTAACGTAGGCCTGCAGAATGAATTGCTGGAGTGGCCCCCATAAGAAGCAGTACCACAGCAATTTGGCTATGATTTTATTCTCAAAGTTTTTGACTAGCCAGAATTCCGGTCTGAAGTGAGATCCGGCGATAAGGATCAACCCTAGGGCAATGAGTGTGCCTAGGACAAGTTTTCCAATCCAAGAAAAATCCAGATAAGTCATTTCCCAGCCGCGGCTGGAATTTTTCCACCAACGCCCGAGACCTAATTCCTCTGTGTAATCGACTACTCGCTCCGCGATATGTATTTTTTTACCGCTAGGCGTGCAGCTTCCCAGTCCTTTTCTAATTTTTCGCAGACGAGCAACGAAGCTTGCGATCACGATCCCGACCAGCGCCAGCATCGTTGCGATAAATGGGATTTTTTGTTCTTGGAAAACCCAGATAGCCAGCATCACCAGGATGAAAATGGCGGCGACTTCTATCACCGGCCATTTAAGCCGGGGCATAGTCATCAGAATCCTCCTTTCGCTAACAATGTAAACCACATAAAGCTAACGGAGGCATTGACCGTGGCGGAAACGGCTAACGACTTAGTTTTTTCGTAAACAATTCCACAGACAAGCCCAAGCAATACCGCGTTGATCGCGGCATGCCAATTTGGAAAGGTCCAGGGCGCCGGGTTATTCAACGCGGCGATTCCATACAATGAAGCCGAACTGATTAACGCCGATCGGAAACCGATTTTATCTTTCAGCGCTCCTTGGAAGATTCCCCGGAAAATTAATTCCTCCGGAACCGCTTTCACCAAAAAGAAAAGAGCGGCGCTAACAGGCAGCATCCAACGGTTTTCCTTGAGATATCTCGTCGCTAGGGCATTCTCCCACCCGAACACCACCATTAAGGCGGTGATTATCAGCAGTAAGGCGAACGCGCCCACCGCCCAGCCCCAATGGATAAGTTTCGTCCTGATGAATCCTTCTTCTGTTGGATTACGCCAAAGCTGGAAGGCGATGGTCATAATCACAGCGATTGAAAGCATGGTGACGTAATTATTCAGAACTACGCCAAATTCCAACAGTCCGAACATCCAAAAAGCAATTAATGAGATGTTTCCATGCGTGCCTCCATATGATGCAAAGCTAATAAGAAATAAAATTGGAAGTATTAGAAACCAGAAGGTGCCAAAGTAAAGATCGAGGTTTCTTTCTTGCATCAGAAAAAGCGCGCCAAAATTAATGGCTAACAATAGCAACCCCATCAATGACGCGCGGATGGTAGTCAGCTTCGGTTTCCAACCTAAGACGAGAGCAATGACGATCAGCAAAAGAATGATGGTAAAGACGCCCTCCGCTACGCACGAGCGAGCGATCGGATCTTCAAGAAATTTACTAAGCTTAGTCCAGGCCCCTGCTAACTTCGCCCAGAGTTCCATTGGCTGTTTCCCTTGTTTCAATCTGCTGCCCACGATAATACCGAGAAAACCGCTAAATGTAAATGAAAATTATTTAGGACAGGAAATTAGTTTTCCGACTAACGGAATAGTGCCATCGGCGTCCGCTTCGGCGCTACTGCCGCTGATTGAGATGCAGCCGTTGCCATTGCTGGATTTAATGATGATGGAAGAACCAACCGAGGCGCCGCCGGAAATGGATAGGGTAGTGCTGGCGCTTCCGGTGCCGACTGCCATTACGACGTTGTTAGTAGACGGTAGGGTAGAAGTCGCGATTAACACACCGTTGCCGTTCGCATCTACAACTAATGTATCTGTATCTACAGTCAATCCATAACCAATTGTGCTGGTCGCAGTGGTGGAAGTAGCAATCAAATAGGAGGTTTTCAAATTTCCTTCTGCGACCAAACTGCCCTTGATGGTGGCGGCGCCGGCGACATCCAGCATTGTTCCCGGAGTAACAGAAGCAATACCTAGGAATCCGGCAGCAGAAGTGATGGTGGTGGTCGCCGAGCCACTGCCGACATGTAAATCACCCCCGCCGATAAAGACATCGCCGCCAAAAAAGTTCTTACTGGTCGGGCCATAGGAGTAGATGTTGTAGCTTTGGACAGATCCTACGCTAGATTGATCGTTCACAAATATACCGTAGTTATTTGATACTGTGCCTCCGCCCGTGTTTTGAGGGCGAGAAATTCTGACGGCTTTCATTGTTGAGACGGTGCCGCCACCTGTTCTATTGATGAGATTCGCATCGAAACCAACCATTGTCGTAAGAGTTCCGGCGCCTACTTGCTCCTCATAAGCTACAACTCCTCTCATCTCACCGGTCATATTGCCGGATCCCTCGTGCGCTAGCCCACTATAAATGCCACCAATAGAAGTAAAGTTTTGGGCATTAGTAGACTTTGTGTTCACTGCAAGATCCATACCCCATGAAAAAGCAGTCGGGGCCGAGCTCGGGTTCAGCAATAACTCATTAGTTATGCCCTCAACGAATAAAGCCGATGTCATATCGGTAACAATATCTCTCGTGGATAGAATACTGGAAAATGTGTAGCCACAATCCGGACATACTACCGAATTTCCGTCAATCGCGGATCGCGCCCCGAAAGAACCGTGTCCGCCAATACGAGCATCTCCGCTAACAGTGAATTCAGCGGCGGTGTCATAAGGCGTAATCGTTGCGATATGAAAATTACCTGATACCCAAGACGCATGAGTGGAAGTAGAAGTAAAGTAGTCGGCAGATACAAATCCATCAAATAGGCCGGCTCCTTTAACGCCAAGCGCCGCTCCCGGAGTGGCGCTTGGCAATTCCAACGCTGTCAGTGTCAATGTAGGTTACGGCCTGCGCGACACTAACAGCCAGAATTATAGAAATCGCGACCAACGCTAAAAACGCAAATCTTTTTGAAAATGTGATAACCATATTAATTTTAGTATAGCAAAAATTAGGCAAAAGAAATCCCCGTTTTGCGGGGGATCTGTTATTTATTAGTAGTCGGACGTAAATCGTGCTTCATCAGTTCTTCAAACCCCTCATAGATCAATCGGCCTAATTGCGGGCTGAGAGTCATCGTTCTTTCGTATTTATAGACATCAACCATTTTGCCTTTTTTTTGATTCCAAACTTCTTTGTAAAAATCTTCCGTTGGTATGATGTAGCCGATCTCATCGTTAGCGAGTCCGAAGATCATTTTTGCCCCGGTCATTTCCTTAATGACTAAGCCCAGCTTGGGCTGCATTTCACCGGGCACCAGCAAGATGCGTAGGTTTCCCAGATCCACAATCCCTATTTCCACAATCACTTCCTGATTTTCCGTCACCGTGTCGGAATTGTAAGGGATCACGCCGAGCTTCATTCCCTCCTGGAAATAGAAATTATCCAGTTGGACTTTAATAAGCTTTTTCCGGATTCGCAGATAGCCGTTAGAAAAATCCATCGGTTTACTTGACGGAGTGGCTTCTGTGATCCGTTTGGTTAATCCGGCGCTTGTTCCTTCGGCACGTTGCTCCGCGGTAGGATTCTCGATACTTAGATCACCCGTTCGCACTGAGACCATCGCTCCCAGCAAACCATTTACGAATAACGCTGTGCCGCCCCATTCCGCTTCCATTTTTTGGACTAGTTGTCCGGGAAAGTCAGCGGTGATTAGCTGATTATCGGAGCGGTAAGATTCCGGATGAACTCCAAAATTGATCAGGGTGGCGATCGTTCCGTTCTTTCCGGTGAGTTTTAAAGTCACCAGTGAGTGATCAATTTCTTTTTCCAGACGGATATTTTTGGAAAATCCTTCGCCGGATGCTTCTATGGTTTCCAGCTTTGCCGGTTCAAGTTTAGTAATTGTCCGCTCCACCAGAGCTACAATCTTACTTCGTACGCTCGCCAAATAGGTTTCATCACGTCCCGATCCGGAGATATTAGGCGGGACAGCGAAGAATCGTCCCCAAATGCCAATCGGATCCGGCCCGGAGTGCTGATGAGTGGAGGTGATGATCAGGAAATCAGGGTGAAGAATTCCTTTTTCTCTGATTTCTTTTCTCACCTGTAACACGTCATATCGTATGAACCCAACCAGATCCAGCGCGACGATCGCCAGTCGCTCTCCGGACGGGCATTCAATCACCAAGCAACGCGCATAGAGGTCATCATGCACTCCCAGCGATAGCCGCTTCGGCATGAAGCCCGCAAGTGTAGGTTGTCCGTTGGGAGTGATGATTTCCTTATCAGCGGCGGCCCGGAAAATTCCGGTGTTGCTGACAACGTTATCAGATTTATGGTCAATGACCGCTTTTTCCAAAACATACTGTCGGAGTTTTTGCCTGGGCATCGGGGTGAAGAAGGGTAGATTGCGATAATAGCTCATCTCCGTTTCCGCGTCCGAAAGATTCCATCCGGCATACAGCACTCTTTGCAGAGCGATGATCAAACCGGTGCGATCGGCGCCGCCTCGGCAGTGAAGCAGAATTGGCTGATTTTCCGGATCGTTGATGATCTCCAGGCACTTTTCAATTTCTTCATCACTCGGTTCGGTTCTGGCGGACATCCGGAAGGCAAAAACTTGTATTCCGTGAGCGGAAGCGAAATCTTTCTCAAATTGTGGCGGTCCGCCGCGCAAACTTACAATCGTCTTAATTTTGTATTTTTCGGTAATTTCTTTCAGCGATCCCTCATCCAGTTGTCCACAGCGATAAATTTTACCGTCTTCCACTACGCCGAAATTATCCCAAGTGAGGTTGTAGTTTACGGCGTAATAAATACCAGCGGACGCAACCAATGCCAAAAATCCCAGACTCAGTCGTTTCAGAAAACGCTTCATTTCCCGACTCCTCGTTTTTCAAAGTACGGAAATAGAGTATAAAAAAACCCCGACAATGTCGAGGTGGAATTAGGACGCTTATTTAACAAGAATCTGTCCGCTGATTATCCATGGCCGGCCGCGTTTCCAGAGTTCTACTCGCCAAAATCCCGGATCAGGTTTCGGCATATAGGTCATACTGCCGGGAATTTCTCCGACAAGAATATTATTGCAATAAAACTTTGTGGTGACACCAGTGTTTGATTCGGGCGCCCAGACACTAAGGTATTTTGGGGTCAGCATTGCCTCGCCGGTCATGCAACGATCACCATTCATTTTCTCGGCATAGAATGTGAAGCCGGTCGGATCACCAAGATAATCAAAGGCGATGTAGGTGTGGCCGGATTTGATCGCTTCAAAGATTGATTTCTGATTCAGCTCCTGACCGTTTTTCAGCCAGATGTGAGTGGAGATCAGGCCTAGCGTCAGTTCGTAGGGATCGGCCTGCACACCCAAATATTTCTGATTCTGATGAGCGTCCGGCGCTCCGAAAATCGGGATCGGTCGTCCTTCCCGTTTCGCCAGCTTTTGCCAATAATCAAAGTTTTTTGGAATCAATCCGGTGATGTTGTTATACAAACTTTCCGGATAAAAGATGAGTGAGCCAAGCGCTCCCAGTTTGTTGTCCAAGATGTTGGCGTGGAAATTAACCATTTCCAGTGCGTCCCAGTGAATGATCGGATCCGTATCTTCTTTTTGGTAAAACCATTTTGAATCCGCCGAGGCGCTGAAACTCTCAACGTGGCCGTGTAGATGGAGAGTTTCTTTCGGATCTTTCAGCGAGGCTCGGAAGACAGATGTGCCCTCGTCATTGTTTCTTTCGCAGCCGTAGATGAGCAAAACTCCGTTGACCTCGTCCGGATAATTTCCCGCTCCGACGCTACTGGTCGGAGAGCCGACTCCTGACGTCGGCTGCGGCAGCTGGCCAATATGATCAGTCAGGATAATCCAGCGAACACCATTTTTTTTGGCCGCCTCAGTAATTTCTTCAAGTGTTCCATCGGAGTCGTGTGAGAGATAGCAATGGACATGAATTTGCCCGCGGATATCCCACATCGGCGGTTCAACATATTGAATGACGAATTCTCTGGACTCCAGAGTTTTTCCAACGTCCGCGCGGGCAATCTTCAAGCTTAGAGTCAGCATCGGAAGCAAAAGTAGCGTTAGCAAAACAGAATAAGAAGATCCATCAATGAGCAGATTCCAAATCTTTCGCTTTGGTCGTTTTCTAAAAATCAGCCGAGCAGTTCTTGGCCAAAAGGGGAGGGCGATGATTTGTAGGATCAGTAATATCAGCAAAATCCATCTGATGATTTGCATCTTCTGAACCTGTCCTTTTCAAAGTACGCGAGTACTCTAACAAAAATCCCCTCGCTTTGCGAGGGGATGGAGATTTTCGTTATTAACCAGCGTCGTACATCCTTACATACGTTCCGCACTTGGTGCAGTGCACATCTCCGTCATGCCAAATTACGCTATGATTACGGACTTCGTGTCTACTGGGTGGCGCGTCGCACTTAGGGCAATTTGGAGACTTACCGGAGAGCACCGGTAGTACGATTGCGTTGAGATCCTTCGAGGGAGCGACTTTCGGCTTCTCTGTTTCTTTCTGATTTTTCTTAGCCAATGTCGGCCCTCACTACCATCCCATTTTTAATACAGAGATTAATTCTATCGGTGCGATAATCCGCCGTGAGCATGTAATTTTCGCCATCGCGCGCCGTCACTCTTGGACGCATTCCGGCAGCTTTGATCGCGGCAATCGCATCCGCTTCCTGCATTCCGATCAAATAATTAAGATTCACTGCGGTCTCCTAAAAGGACTAAACGTATTATAGCAAAGAAAAAGCCGCCCCTCTAGGTGGCGGTGTTTTGCGCAATTTTTTTGTCAAAAATAAGAAGCCGACTAATTAATTTCTAAGATCAGATACTTTTTCTCTCCGGAGCCTGTTTTGATGTTGATCTCATCGCCTTTCTTGCCACCCATCAAAGCCTTACCAAGAGGAGATTGATCAGAGATCACTCCCTTGCCGGGGTTTGTTTCGAAAGAACCAAGGATTTGGAAAGTATATTTTTTCCCTTCGGATTCCAAAACTACCGTTGTTCCCAGCTCTATCTTTTTATTATGTTTATCTGTTTTTATTATTACCGCGCGTTTCAGCTGATCTTCAATTATCAAAATCTGCCTGTGAGTGCCACGCAATCGGCTCTTAGAAATTTGATATTCGGCATTCTCCGACCGGTCGCCAAGATCGGCGGCGGCTTTTGTAGTAGAAATTTGCTCGGGTAATGAGTTCTTTAATGTCGTTAGTCGTTCCTTCAGTCGTTGGTGTGCCTCCCTTGTCATCGGTATCGGACTCTCATCTCGGACCATCAATTTTTCATGCCGCCTTAATGGAATTTGCATTTAAACGTTTATTCCAGTCAGCTGGTGGACTAAAAATCCGATTCCGTAGGCGAGAATTGCCGCGCAACCTCCAAAGAAGAGCATTTGTGAGCCATTCTTGAGAAAACCGCCGCCGGTAACTTTTGTTCGCGAACCGCCGACTAAGAACAGCATCAACGCAGTCAGTCCGGCCGAAAGATAGAATGACGGTTTTCCGGTGTACCCGAAAATATATGGCGCTAAAGGTATGAATCCAATAATCGCGAAGGCAAAAAAAGTAGTAACCGCATGGTTGAATGGCGTGGTTTTGATATCTTCCTCGGGAATAATTCCAAGCTCACCGATCAGCATTTCTTTTACCCAAACTTCTTTATTGGAGGAAACTATCTCCACTACTTTCTCCAAGTCCGCTCCATGGAATCCCTTTTTCTCGTAAATTTCCCTAATTTCTCTTTTTTCTTCTTCCGGGTGATCTATGATTTCCGCTTCCTCTATTCTTTTTTGGTCCAATTCAAAATTTCTTCGTGACTTCATTCCAAGATAATTACTGGTGGCCATTGAGAATCCGTCGGCGAACAAATTGGCTAAACCAAGCACAATCACCACTCCGGCGGAGATTCCTGCTCCGGCAGACGCGGAAATAATCGCGAAGGTAGTAATCAATCCGTCGTTGGCGCCGTAAATGAAATCCGCGATATAGTTTCCGGCGGTGGTCAGATGTTTATTCTCTATTTTTTCGTGTTCCATGTTTACGGAATCGTGCCGTCAGAAGATGGCAAAGGAGGTTCGGTTGGCGGCACAGAGGCCGGCTCTACGGGAGGTGTCGGCGGGGGAGTTGATCGTGGCGGGACAGTCCCAACTCCGGAGGACGTAGGGAGCGTAGGAGCAGGCGTTGGTCCACCAGCTGGCGGAGGCACCGGTCTAGTGCTTACTACAGGGGATGGCGCTGCGGCCGGCTTGCCCGCCGTGGCGGGAGCAGTAGTTGGGACAGGGGTAGGCGTGGAGTTTTTACAGATTATCACTCCGGCAGTCGCGCCTAAAGCCACGCTCACAGCCGCCGTCGCCGCCAGCATCGCCATATTTTTAGCCACCGATTTTATCTTACCGGTTCTATCGGATTTCTTTTCTGACTCTTTTTCCTCATCCTCTTCTTCGTCCTTATCGTTTACCTCAAGTTCCAAAGAGGCAGAGTTTAATTGATAGTATTTTTCTTCTCCGTCTATCGCAAAACCCAAATGACTGGCGCAATTTTTACAGCGCAACTCCATCCGATTCGGATTGGCCGGATCTTCTATTAACTCGATCTCTTTTAGATCCAAGGCTTTTTTAAAGCTTGGAAATCCGGAGCCGGAATCAAATTTATCCTCCGAAGAAAAAATTTCCTTCCCACACGCGGCGCAGCCATATACGCCATCATCTTTATTGTCCCAATATTTTCCGGTGAAAGCTTTTTCCTCGCCTTTCTCTCGCATTACCCGATATTGTTCCGGGGTTAGTTTCTTTTTGAAATCCTCCTCATCCATATTTATTGAGTAAACCATATCATTGAATTAAGTAAACAAAAACCGCCCCGGATAAAACCGGGGCGGTTTTCGCGATAAGGCCTTAAGCCTTTGCTACGTTAATAGCAGCCGCGCCTTTCTCAGTCTGAGTGACTTCAAAAGTTACGACATCTCCGACTTGCAATTCCTCATAGGTTACACCTTGTAAATCCTTAGAGTGAAAAAACAAATCTTTTGTCTCACCTTCACGGGCGATGAATCCAAAGCCCTTTTCAGTAAGAGTTTTAATAGTTCCTTTCATTTACGTTGATTTTTGTTTTCGTGGCTCGACGACGTCCCTTAGCTTCAACCCTTACATAAGTTATGTGAGGGGTTCACAGCCCGTCCATTATAGCATACCCCTTTTGCATTTGTCAACCCCCTGTTTTCGTGCTACTCTCATGGGATGAAAAGTGACTGGATTTGGGACGTAGTGGTCATCGGGGGTGGGCCGGCCGGAATGATGGCGGCCGGACGGGCGGCCGAGCTGGGACGCTCGGTTTTGTTGTTAGAAAAGAACCCCGCTCCGGGTAAAAAGCTTCTGATTACCGGCGGTGGGCGGTGTAATGTCACTAATAATAAAACTGACATCCGTTCAATGGTTGCCAAATATAAAGGCAATGATCAATTTCTCTTTTCCGCCTTTTCCCAGTTCGGCGTCCAAGAAGCGCTGGAGTTTTTCAATAAACGAGGGATGAATACTAAAGAAGAAAATGAAGGCCGGATCTTCCCGGTCTCAAATAAGGCGCAATCAGTCTGGGATGTGCTGACTAAGTATATGAAGGAAGGTGGAGTAGAGGTAAAAACCTATGCTCCAGTTGCTTCCCTGGCTATTAGTGTGGATAAAAGTATTGTTGTTCATCTGAAAGATAAAACCGATATCAGAGCGAAGTCCTGCATTGTCGCGACCGGCGGCACTTCCCGCCCGGAAACCGGTTCCACCGGCGAAGGATTCAGTTGGCTCCGGAAACTTGGCCACGAGGTCATTAATAATGAAGCCGCGCTAGTTCCGGTCGCGTTGAAAGACGGTTGGGCGAAAAAGTTGGGCGGAGTTTCACTAAAAGACATCAAACTTACCACCTTCTCCGTTGGAGGCGGATCCTCCTCCGGAGGACAAAACAGACAGCAAGAGGATTCGCAGAAAGGCAAACTGCTTTTTACCCATTTTGGCATCAGCGGGCCGACAGTTTTGAATATGAGTAAGGAAATAGGGGAGTTACTGAAATATGGAGAGGTGGTGATTGAGCTGGATCTTTTTCCGACGTTGGATGCCGGGTTAGTGAAAAGAAAACTGCAAGAATTGCTCGTTGCCGACAGTAATAAAAAGCTGAAAAATGTTTTCAATAAACTCATTCCCTCCGCGCTGGTTGCGGCGATTCTAAAATTGGCGGAAGTTGATGGTGAAACCGCGAACCACAGCGTCAGTCATGAAGATCGGGTAAAGCTGGCGGCTCTGCTGAAAGCGATCCCTTTGAATGTAAAAGGACTGCTCGGCGCCGATAAAGCGGTTGTTTCCTCGGGCGGCGTGGCGTTGGAGGAAATCAACTTCAAAACGATGCAATCGCGGTTAGTCCCTAATCTTTATCTAGTTGGTGATGTTTTGAATGTTGATCGCCCCTCCGGTGGATATTCTCTCCAGCTCTGCTGGACGACCGGTTTTGTGGCGGGAAGTAATTGTTAACCCCGCTAAGCGAGGTAAATACGCCCTGGCCGCCTTATTCAATTTGTGTATTATCTCACGGCCGTGAGATAATACACAAATAAAAAACCACCCGTTTTTGGGTGGTCAGGCAGGTCCAAGGTATCGGAATCTCGGACCTTTGTAATTTAGTTCCGGGCGGTCAACTTCTTCCAGGAAGTTTTTCAGAGTTCGGTGACTGATTGTGCCGCAGTGTGGTTCATAGAGGGAAGTATAAACCACTATCTTTTCGCCATCTTCCACTCCGGTAGAAACGAAAAGAACCAAATATTTCCCGCCTTTGAAGTGCCGATAGATTCCTGGATAGGCCGTTGACTCCATTGGAGCTCTCCAAATGACTAAAGAAATCATAGCATGTCTAGTTTCTTCCCTCGCTTGCGTTAATCGGCCATTTGTGCTAAAATAGCCCACAGCGTACCCATTTAGGAGGGGCTCGATGCAGGCGCAGCAGTTGTCATTGGAGCAGATGCAGGAAGCGGCAAAGTTGATTGAAATTGATGGTTCGGAGGCCTACGAGACAGTTTGTAGAAGGTTCGGTGAGCAGGTTGCTCAGCTTTTACTGGTTGCTCATATCCGGCGCAACTATGGCTCCATGGATAGCTATCCGCCCAACCCCTCCATCAATGCGGCAGTCGCGGTCTCGCTCCGAAAACATGGCATTAAGATTTCCGCTCCGCAGACTCGGAAGAGTGATCCGGTCGCGGAATTGACCGGAGACGTCGTCGCCTAAGAAAATCTGTTCAATATCAAAACACCCCTCGCTCGAGGGGTGTTTTTTCTAAACGAGGGTCGGATTCAATCTTTCGTAGATTTCGTGGATTATTTTCCTGGAAACTTCCCGGCGTTTCCAAAACGGGTTGCTGTCGGTCATGTCCAGATTTTTAATTTTCTTGATATCCAACATCACGGCATATCGGGTGTGTCCCAGGTCGTCGTTAGTAGTGTTGTTAACATCTTCCAGCGCCTGATAAATCTGCTTTATGTAAGTGTACTTATTGGGAATATTTAAATCACGATTCGGTTTTAATCGAGATGAAAGATTATCCACCAATGCCTTGTTTGCTTCTATATATTCAACGAAATCGTGCACCGCCACGAAGAAATCAAAACTGGCCGGAGTCTTTTGCACCTTCTGGAATTTCTTCTCTAATCCGCCTTTTACCTTCGGGTGTAACTTCATTTCCCCACTTTATCATAGTTCTCGTCAAATAGCTAGTAGCGTGAGTAATTAAGATTCTGTGGAATGGTACTGTTATTAGTACAACAGCAATGGCGGTTACATCCGGAGGTCGATTGGGAATTACAGATAAAAAATAAACTTAATAAAATAAAAAAATGAATAAACAATCAATGTTAGTTATCGGGGGCGTGGTCTCCCTGTTGGTTATCGGTGGACTCGTCTTTTTTTCCGTTAGTCCGCCTACTTCACCTTCTCCGCAGCCACAACCGCAACCGCAGCCGGAACCGGGCTCTCCTCAATCAGCTCCTCAACCTCAAGCCGCTAAAGCCGGCGCGCCGCTGGTCACTACCGATCGATACGCCAGTCCCAGTGATAGCACGGCAGTTGTTATCGGCGCTGTTAATCCCAATGGGGCCCTGACCGACTATTGGTATGAATATGGATCTACTCCAAGCTTAGGAAACAAAACTCCTAATCAGACGATCGGCTCCGGTTATTCCGTCATCCCTTCCCCGGGATACATTATCGGATTAACTAAGGGCACCACCTACTTTTTCCGCCTGGTTGGAGAAAACCGGCTCGGCAAGAGCTCTGGGGCCCAATACTCGTTTAAAACTACTCAAGGAAATCCCGCGCCGGTAGGAAGCGCTCCTTCCGCTAAAACTTCGGCCGCCACTAACGTGACTAAGGTGTCCGCTAGTTTGAACGGTCAGGTGACCCCGAACAAATCCCAGACGCAATACTGGTTTGAATACGGTAAAACCAATGATTTAGGCAGTGTCACCTCGTTGGTGTCCATTGGAGATGGCAGCGCTCTATTATCGGCATTGGAAACTCTTTCGGCATTGACTCCCGATACCCGGTATTATTTCCGTCTGAATGCCCAGAATCAATTCGGTATAACAAACGGCGCGATTCTGAATTTTAGGACCAAAAAATAATATGGGAATAATTCTTTGGATTATCTTCGGCGCGCTTGTTGGTTGGGTTGCGTCTTTAATAATGAAGACGAACGCACAGCAGGGAGCGTTGTTGAATATTCTTGTTGGTGTGTTAGGCGCCGTGCTTGGCGGCTGGATTACTAGCATTTTGGGAATACCCGGAACAGGCGGAACTATCTCCAGTTTTCTGGTAGCTCTGTTTGGCGCCTGCGTTCTGATTGCTATTGTGAAAGCCGTGAGACGCTAACCGATTTCTTGAGACCAAAACCGCCCCTAGGGCGGTTTTGGTTTTGTAATTCGGCTGGAAAACAAAAACTCCGACGGGTTACGTCGGAGTTGAAATTTAGCAGTCATCGACGAGATCCATAGTCTCAATCTGGAAATCCAGATCGCGCAACAGCAGGAGTTGTTCAGCTACCTGTTGCATGTGCTCGGAGAAGTGTTTTTCGGTGAATCCCTGCATCGAGCCGGCGCCGGCTCTATGTATGGACGCCGCGAGGGCCAGCATATAGCCCAGAAAGCTTTGCCGGTTGTCTTCCAGCCGTTTTCTATCGGCATGCCTTCGGAGGTCGTAAGTGCCGTTGTCAATTACGACTCCATCTTTTTCCCAGCGGGGCTTTCTCCATGGGTCAGGAGGGTAGAAGGGTTTTAGTTTGTCAAAAATTTTCTTCGCGGCAGGGCTTAACTTTTCGCAATCAGTCGCCATCTCATCCTCATTGTTAGAACTAGCACCAAGATAGCATTTATTGTAGTCTAGGGCTAGACCTTTTAAGGAATGCGCAGATGACCAAGGGATGGGCCCTGGCGATAATTGTAGTTTTCGGATTGTGCGGATTTGTCGGGATAATTCTTTGGGATCGCGCCCCAATAGTAGCCCCGGCGCTTGTCGCGCTTTCATTAGTTTGTAGCCCGATAATTTCCATCGGCCTGTGTCTGACACTTTTTGGACCACTGGAAATTTCCTGTCTTGAATGTGGCAGGGGAGTGAAAACAGTTTGTGAAAACTGTGATGTATTGAATGACAAACTAGCTAAGCGATTGGCAGAAAATCCGGGATTATCTGACGAACTCAAGGACAGATTGGAAAATGACGAGATTGCGTGAAGGTCAGACATACTTCTTGTAATCAAAACACCCCATGTCGGGGTGTTTATTGTTTTAGCTTCCGGAGTTCAACTTCTAATTCCTCAAAACTATAGAAAATTCCGGTGGCGAATTTGTACATCACGTCCCAGCGTTCCGGGTTATCAAGCAGGATGTAGCCCTTCTTGCCGCTACCGAGAACCTGTCCGAGTTCCAGATGCGCGGATTTTCCGCACGGCAGACAAAGAATCGCGATGTCGCATTCTTCCAGGTGTTTGCGATCAAATTCAAAAACATGATTAGCCGCATAACCTTCCAGCGCTTCCCGGTAACCGTGACCCCGGCCTTTTTCGTAATCCCGCCACTTATCATCCGCTTCCGGGCCGGCGGCGTACCAATCATCAAAGACATCAAACCCAAGTTCCCTAATTTTATTGGCGATTTTCGGAATTTCCGGATTTCGCAAAGAGCCGATCAAATACACTTTTAGAGCCATAGGGCCTCCGTCCGGTGTTTGCTACTAACATTTTAACCAGACAAGCATTCTAGGTCAACAAAAAAGAGCCCGGTGTCGGGCTCATCCTCTTTTTTATTTTTTCCTGAATTCAAAGTTCGCATCGTAGTCTTCATTGTATCCGGGTTTGTCATAGATAACCGTCCACCCCGCTACTCGATAGATATCCTCCACCTCCAACCACCCCTTCTTGAATATCTCATCACGCGTGAATCCTTTCTTGACGAGTAAGTTCACAACATCGTCCTGCTTGACCACGGCGCTAGTTCCATCAAAATTTTCGGTAATCAGTTCATTGAAGGATTGGAGTACGACATCGGGCATCGCTTCTTTCTTGATCTGAACTACCTCGCTCGGTTTGATCGGCTGGACCTTGTTAGTCATACACTCCATTGGGATGATTGCCAGTTCGGACGGATCATAACATCCCTCCGTCCCATCTTCGTGCAATACGTCGTAGCAAAGGCCATGGGAATCATGGTGGCCAATTACTTTTCCTTTTATGCCCCACTTGCGCTGCGCTAATGCTTCATTTGTCCATTCTTTGAGCTTGCTCAAGTTTACCTGCGTCGTTCTCACGTGGGTTCCAGGCGCAATCGGCGGATAACTTTTTCTGGCCATTTCCCAACCTCCTTCGGCGTTAGATTAAGTTCTGCGAAGTATTATAGTATATAAAATCTTGAAGGGCAACTATGTCGCGAGGCCAGTTGGACAAAAGCTGAAATTTTGTTAAAATAGTATCAGTTCATACATTCCGGAGTAGCTCAGCGGTAGAGCGTCCCGCTGTTAACGGGAGGGTCCCAGGTTCGATCCCTGGCTCCGGAGCAGTTAGTTTTGGTGCAAGCGACCTAGGTGCGTCCAGCAAAGCCTAAAATAGGCCGCTTTTTTGATGGTTGTTTTTTTCGGTCAAATTATGGCAATATACTGGAAAACTTTTGATAGTGGCCAATCACCAAGTTAAATATTATTTATTATGAATTTAGACGACGTGATATTAAAAAAAATAATTAGTGAGGCGAAGCAATCGTCGCCCTGGGATTTTGGCAACAATATTTTATATCAGATGTGCGCAAGCAGCCCATATCACAATAACGAGTCGGAAATTATAGGTAAAATTTGGCTGATTGGACGATCTTATGCAGCCGCTATTGAACGAGGGAGGGCCAAAAACGAGGCAATAGGCGATGATTTTTATGTTAATTCAGTCGGCCCTAAGGTTGTCAAAGCTGATATTGATCACCAGCTTTTAAAAGAAATTAAATCCTATAAAGAAATAACGGGAGGTAATATTAATAACTTAATCAAAGCGCACGATGCACTAGCTGGAATATTTGGGAGGATAAATGGGAAAAGATATCAAAGATCGCTGGCGTCAAAATATTTACATTTCCACTACCCGCCACTTTTTTATATTTATGATTCTCGGGCGGAGAAGGCCTCTATTCAGCTGGCAGAATATTTAGGAATTAACAAAAAAATAAAAGTAGACGAGGTAATTGGCGATCAAGTCTATTGCAAATTTTCTAAGCGAGTTTTCGCTGTATGCCAAAAAATTTACCAAACATATGGAGAAAAACTCAATCCAAGACAATTTGATAATTTGATGCTTTCAATCGCAAACGAAGACTTACGATAATATGTCCCCAGAAGAAATATTGGAATTGGTAAAAAATGGGGTGATAGAGCCGGATGATATTGAGGATTTTGAAAATCTTGATGATTGGGCGCAGGAACTAGTTGTTAATGGCGATCTTGATATGGACGATGCGCGGAGTTTATAGATTTTTCTCCAAAACAATTAGTTTCGGTAGCTTCAAAGTAAGTCAAATTTATAGTATTCTTAAGTAAAATCATGCCTTCACTAAAATTGTGGGAATATTGTATATCACGCAATAGAGTTTGTCTTATGCCGTTAAAATGGAACGATTTATATCAAATGCTTAGTGACACTAAGCAAGTTGGTGCTGGTTACAATCCTCCTGCTCCTCTTATTTTAGGGGCATGGGGGCACACTTCAGATGTTGAGAAACAAGAAAGATTAAAAATTCACATTAAATGGGCAGAAGATCACAATCAACTTGATGAAATTGAAGAGTTTTTACACTCACTCAAAGAAGAAGATTGGGCGCATTCTGGTGAAATATAACAAAAATAAATTTATGCCAACAAACTACCGAGAGATTTCGAATACGATATGGAACATTGCAGGCCATCTGCACGGTACTTTTAAGCCCCAGCAATACCAGGATGTTATTTTGCCACTCACCGTACTCAAGCGTCTCGACGATGCACTCGAGCCCACAAAGCTGAAGACACTTGAGCGTTTCAACGAGCTCGACGGCAAAGTCGCCAATTTGAGCATCCTCTATCGAACGACCGGTTTCAATTTCTATAACACCTCTCCCTACACTTTTCGGAAGCTGATTGAAGCACCAACCCAAGCTGCACCAAATCTCCGTAAATACATTGACGGTTTTTCCGATAATGTAAAAGAAATCTTCGCGAAATTCGAGTTCGATAGGATCTTGGACAAATTGCATGAGTCAGAATTGCTTTACCTCGCGCTCAAAGAATTCAACAAGATTGATCTCCATCCAGATAAGGTGGAAAATCACGTTATCGGGCTCGCCTTTGAAGATCTCATTCGTCGCTTTGCTGAACAGTCTAACGAAACAGCCGGAGAGCACTACACACCGCGCGATGTAGTCCGCCTCATGACCTCGCTCCTCTTCGCTGGCGAAGAAAAGGAGCTTGGGAAACAGGGCGTAATCAAAGAAATATACGACCCGGCCTGCGGTACCGGAGGTATGCTCACGGTTAGCAAGGACTACATACAGACCCATTTCAATAAGAACGCCAAGATATTCCTCTACGGGCAGGAGCTCAACGCGACAACGTACGCCATCTGTAAGGCAGACATGCTCATCAAAGGTGAAGACATCGACTCAATCAAGGGTGGCGACAAGGAACACAGCAAGGCAAGCACTCTCTCGAATGACCAGCACCACGGTCAGCACTTTGACTACGTGCTTTCTAATCCTCCGTTTGGAGTTTCGTGGGAAAAAGATAAGACCACTGTAGACAACGAGGCAGAGCGCGGCTTCACTGGTAGATTTGGCGCTGGTCTCCCACGCATTTCAGACGCCCAGTTTCTCTTTATGCAACACGTGATCGCCAAGCTAAAGA
>ERZ1292625.1614-Hain-H41-01um-R1-1614-length-25484-cov-10_pt1 | contig 25484 bp, 20 predicted proteins | sample MGYA00564400_ERZ1292625 | MGnify/ENA primary metagenome ERZ1292625 (study PRJEB36523, sample SAMEA6512639) | groundwater metagenome | collected 2019-01-08 | study: AquaDiva: Metagenomics assemblies of 32 groundwater samples | reverse complement strand
AACAAAGCTCTGGATTGAAGTAAAGATGAGTTTACCTAAGAAATCAGGCGACATTGAGAGATCAGAGTTTAATAAATTCCCTTGTTCCGTGGAAAATCGTTCAAATAGCCAAGGAGAAAAAAGTCTAACAATCACAGCTCACAGAATTCAAGATATTTTTAATTTATTGCTTTATGGTAATAGTATTTCAAGTATAAGTGGGATTGAAATTCAGCAGAAATTGATTAAATTGGTATGCTTTCATGAAATTTTTTGGGGTGTGCTGATATTCATTCTACTGATGATTTATGTCAACAAATCATTGCTCATTCAGGCTTAGCATAAAGCCGGTATGGCTGCGACTTTTCTCCCGGGGTTTATGATAAGTATTTGCATCGAATAATTCTATGTGCGCATTAATACATATTTTCTGCTCCCATATTTTATATGAGCCGTAATTTGCCATGACTATATCCAAGATTCATATTTTATTAATTGAAGATAATGAAACTGACGCATTACTTGTGCGAAGTGAATTGCAACAAGCAATGGGTGACCAGATTACTTTGGTTCATACAGAACGGTTGGATTCTGCACTTAAATTAATTCATGAACATTCATTTGATCTGATTTTATCAGACCTTACCTTACCTGATAGTGACGGTATTAATACAATTAATCAGTTACGTGACAGTGCTGCAAGTATACCCATTGCAGTGCTATCTTTTAGAAATGATGAAAAGCTTGCGATAAAAATTATACAAGCAGGCGCCCAGGATTACCTTGTCAAAGGCAGCCTGACCAAAGGTGTTTTGACACGCGTTATTCGCTATTCAATTGAGAGAAAGCGAATAGAGGAAAGCATCAAGAAGGCTCGCAAACGATTCCAAACCATCTTTGAAAAAGTACCTTTGGGTATTGCGTTGATCAATTTACAGACTGGAAAATATTATGATGTAAATCCAAAATATGCCGCTATAGCAGGCAGAAGTGTGGAAGAAATTCTAAATATCAATCAATCGGATATTATTCATCCAGATGATCTATCATCTTATAAAAAGGATATAGAGCTTATTGTAAATAAGCAGCTAAGCAATTTTAAAATCACAAGAAGAATTTTACGTTCAGATATGTCAGTTCTTTGGATTGAAATGTCCCTGGTTCCATTCGAACTCGTTGGAGATCTGGAGTTATGCCATTTATGTATGATTGAGGACATCACTGAGCGTAAACGGATGATTGAGAGTTTGCGTCATTTAGCTGCTCATCTGCAGGATGTTAGAGAAGAAGAGAGAACTCGAATAGGTCGAGAAATACATGATGTTCTGGGAGGGACTTTAACAGTCTTGAAGATGGATTTAGATTGGCTTTCCAAAAAAATAAGCGAGAATCCAATGCATGAACGCATCAAATCTCTTTATGAATTAACTGGGGAGGCCATTGAAACGGCGCGCAGGGTTTCAATTAATTTGCGGCCCAATGTATTGGACAATTTAGGGTTATACGGTGCAATCGAATGGCTAATACGCGAATTTGAGCAACGGACAAATATTAAATGTTCATTAGAATCAGCCCTATCAAATTTATCTTGCATCAATAAGCATCATGAAACCAGCATATTCAGAATTATTCAAGAAGTATTCATCAATATAACGCGCCACTCAGAAGCTACAAGAGTAGATATTGAGCTTCTTGAAAATGAGAGTGATATTGTTATTACCATTAAAGATAATGGTATAGGCATAACAGAATCACAAATGCTTAATCCCGAGTCTTTTGGAATAATTGGCATGAATGAGAGAGCACAACAATTAGGCGGTAAACTGAAAATACAGGGTTCATCTATGCAGGGTAGTGTTGTAACACTTAAAATACCTCTTCCCATCACTGCAATACCACTGAGGGAATCGATCCAATGATTAAAGTTCTGATTGCAGATGATCACGCTTTGTTCCGTGATGGGCTTAAAAGGATCTTCAATGAAACAGAAGATATTGATGTTGTTGCGGAAGCTGTCGATGGAAAAGATATTTTAAAGAAAATACGGGAATATGAGTGGGATATCATTTTATTGGATATTAATCTACCCGATATTAATGGCCTGGATATTCTAAAAAGAATTTTATCAGCGAGTGTTCCTGCGTGTATTCTGGTTTTAAGCATGTATCCTGAGGAAGAGTACGCTATCAGAGCCATTCGCTCGGGAGCTTCAGGGTATTTGACTAAAGACAGTCCAACGGATCAGCTTATCAATGTAATCCGCCGTCTTGCCAAGGGTGGTAAATATGTAAATCCGGAGCTTGCTGAGAAACTTTTATTTAACCCTTCCTTAGATTCTGAGATGTTGACACACACCACTTTTTCAGACCGGGAGTTGCACGTTTTCAGACTCATTGTTGCAGGGGAATCCTTAACGGCCATAGCCAATAGATTATCACTAAGTGTTAAAACAGTAAGTACTTATCGATCGCGTATTTTGGAGAAAATGAACATGAAAAATAATGCGCAATTAGTTAAGTATGCCATTCAGCATCGGTTGGTTGAATGATTGTATCTCATTAATCTAATGGGAATCTATTTGCAATTCAGTAACAATAAATACTGAAAGTGTAAATTTCAAATGCTGTTTTACAGGTCAGGGCGAGAGGATCTTTATTGCACCGGTCTTCGTACTTCGCGGAACCAGATCCGGTATTGTTCCATTTTTGCACGTTGTTCCACGGGTGCGTGGCGGCGGCAGGTGGCATATTCCTCTGTATCCGGTTTCGCTCCCCAACGTATTTCGATGCAATCGTTGGGATTATAAGCCATTTCATAAGCCGGCTTTCGCGCCAACACCTCGGCCATAGAAAGCTCCCACGGACTATCGTCTGTGCGCGCATAACGGATGCTGTGTTCATGGATGCGCCCTGCGTGGTGCTGCTCAATCTCGGCTTTGGCCTGTTCGGGGCTCTTGCCGTTCATTACGAACAATTCAGGGTGGCGCACGATCTTCTCGGGTAAATCGTTCAACACATTGATGGCGATGATGAGACGCATATCGCGGGAGGGCGTGGAGTAATCCTCCCAAGGACCGATGGTCTGAAAAATTGCCGCGCCGCTGGGCATCGGGATAACGCTGCCGAGGTTCTTGCGGAAATACGCCTCGCCATTTTCTACCGAAGTCACGCGAGTCTCGATTTGCTCCATCAAGGCATTCAAAGTAGCTTCGTAAGCTTGTTTTGGATCAAGGCCTTCAGGGTTGATGAGCTTGGCCAGTCTGGCGTAGAAATTATCCCGAGAGAGTTGATCTTGCTCCAAGGAAAAGGGAGCGAAATCAGTATGGCCGATCAGTTCGTCATTGGAAAGAGTTCGCCATTCGCCCGAGGCCGTGCGGACCAAAGGCCGGAAAGCCTTGAAGCCTGGCCCGGCGCTTTCGGTATTGACGAACAGTAGGGTGCCCTCCCAGATCCGCTTACGGGTGACTGAGTTGTCCGGTTGGGCATCGACGGCTAGCAACATACCAGGGCGATCAGTCATCTGCGGCACCCACTCGGCCAACACTAAAATATGGCCGTAGGGATCGGCATAGACTGTCCCCGGCCAAAGCATCTCGCGGTTGAGAGGGATGGGATACAGATCTGTAGACTCATCCTCAAGTCCGGTGCGCGCCGAGCCTGAATGGACAGTATTCACCAGCTGTCGGCTGAATTTCCTGAAGTTAGCCTGATAACTGATGCCTTGGGTAAATTCGGTCATGATGGTGGGCGCGCCACAATGCGGCGGCACCCTGGCCGAGCCACGCCCGCAGGCGCGGAAGGCGATTGGTAAGCCGATCTTCCAGGAAAAATAAGCCCGCAAGGTATAGGGTAGGTCGGCGCAATCGGGTGTTAATGGCAAGTCATTGTCTTCGTTGAGACCGAGATGGTTGTGCAAGAAGTTACGCCCGGTGTTGCGCAACACTGGCTCCAACGAAGGAAAGCTGAAGTTCTCCCCAGGCGGTGCGCCAAATAATTCTTCGATCCAGGCGGAATAAAAAGCTTCGGTGGCAAGGTTCCATTCTTTGGGTCTTTCCTGTCGGTTTGATCCGCCAATAGCAAGGTGATGGCAGGCGGCAAGCTTGCCATTCCGATCTGCCTCCACGCGATAATGCCCTTCACTGAGTCCTTCCATTCCGGTGATAAGACTCCAAGGCGGACCACCGCGACGGCGCGATTGCAGGAGCATACGCCGGCCTTGGCTGTCGATAAGAGCTAATTCCGATACGGGACTACCCGTGGACACGGCTATGATTTTGACTTTCCCGCCGACTTTAGGGCTGAGGGGCGAAATCCAGATACGCGTTTCACCGGTTTCTTCGCATGAATAGTCTTCGGCCAGCGCCACCGAAATGCTGGCCCATGCCAGCAAGCATGCGAAGAAGTAATTCATGGGCCGGATTGGCAAACCTGGCATATAACTTCGATTCCGTTGTATTGTGCAGTGACTACTTGCTAGCCGTTAAAACCAATATCATTTAACCTTGAGGTTATAAATATGCTATTTTGCAGTTTCTCTCGAATTGATTTTTCAAAGTGTCTATTGTTATCAGAGGCATACTTCCTTTATGGGCTTTTTCCAGAAGCCTGTCGGATCATGCAACAAAAAATCAAGGTAATATGAACAAAACCGCTTCTCTCATTTACACAGCAGATCAGCTTTAAGTCCGGCAGGCTCCCAGATAAATATGAGTATATCTCTCAGAGAAATCCTTATTTTCAGGTAATTTAATTACTTACCTGAAAGTATAGGAAAACTTTGGATCGGAGTAAAGTCAAACATCAAGTTATTCTGGTCCGGTAGGGTCCCAACAAATATTTGTTTACCGTGAGTTATCTTGCAGTATGAAGAAAGATGGCAGTAGAAATTCTGTACATCAATTTCTGATTGATATAGTTTTGCAACGTGCCAGATTTCCGGAATTCTCTGATATGTAGGTGCTAGATTCCCGTTCCAATTATTCCAAGTTGCGATATTGCCATCATCATGGAAATGCTCATGTTATTTACTGAGGGTTATCAATTATCGACATTATTGATGCGGCAATAATCATGATTAATTGTGCGTTTGCGAGGTAAAACAACCACCTGCTGGCGTATGTTTCTGGTGGGGTTTCAGCTTATTAATAAAAAATCTCTAAAACCGATTTGTATCAATATGATTGTACTTGTAATTAAAAGAAATATTGAAAGCTCATATTCGACCATTTTGATCAGCCCAAACTATGATTAGCCGGTTGCAACCACGTACACACATTTTCCTTTATATTTTGCTGGTAGATTCATTTAGATTTTTATAACTATTTATCCGTCAACAACAACATTGCGCAGATGAAAGAAACAAGAAGTCCTAATAGTACGAATGCTAATACCACCCCATCGCCAGTCAACACAAAAGATTCATAGAGAATCAAGGAAAATACGAGTGAGCCAATCATGATAGATTTTTTCATATCAAAGCATCCTTTCTGGTAATTAATTAGAGACCGTTAAAATCAACCCCATTAATCCCCGCGCTGAGGGCGGCAACAGGAACCTTCCGTGCTGGATTTTCGCCTTAAACTTGTAGCAATATTTCAAAAAGTGAAGCAAATAATCCGGCAAAAAGACCTGGAGTTACTCCTAAAAGCCGGATGCTCGTAATCCAATGAAGCTTGCCTTTATATCCCCAGTGGTACAGTGCAAAGAGCAGCAGGATCACGATTACAACGGCTGGTTAATATACATAACGAAATCGTGTCCAAAAGTACCCGATGTGCCGATCATACGATCCACGCTGTTCAATGATGCGGATCATGTTGAGTAGCTGCGGGACTTCAATCCTACGACAGGATAAATGCTCAAGGATAAGGATTTTTCTTCGTCATGGATCTTATAACGCAACCGCCAATACTTGCACATGTGGTAATTTTTTATGCGTTAGAAAAATCACCACACAACTTACCACACTTTTTTATCGGCTTCTAATGGATTATTCCGAATTACTGCGGAATTATAATTGTTTGTAAATCAACTAACTTATTGTTTTCTTATACTTTCTTGGATTTGTGCGGAGGGAGAAATGGCGGAGAAGGCGGGATTCGAACCCGCGGTACGGTTTGAGCCGTACACACGCTTTCCAGGCGTGCACCTTAAGCCGCTCGGTCACTTCTCCAATCTGTAAATCTGAATATAGGCAGGGGGCAAAGAATAAACCAGATCTCATTTTCGGGCAAATTTGTTTTTTGAAATGACTCTCCTGAGCTGTACGACCTGAGATCCAATTAAGCTCTGGCAAGGAAGGATAATCAAGTTCAGGTAGCCTGGCGAGTCATTTGTTATGGGTAGATTGTCTTGATCATGTTTTCCAGGGATATGCCGGACTTAGGGTTGATCGACTGTGCGAATGGGAGAAGCGGTTCATGTTATCCTGGTTTTCGCTATATAGAATAGTTATGCGCCTCAAAAATGGATACTTGGTCAATGGTCAATGGTCAATGGCTTAGAATTTCTTTCTTATTAGCTTGCGATAACCTGAATATCAGGTTCGATCGTTTTTAACATATTCTCAATCCCTTTCAGCGTACCTGATATAGAACTTGGGCAAGTGCCACATGCTCCTTGGTAGTGGATTCGCAAGATATTGTCTTTAAGCCCCAATACGTGCAAATCACCGCCATCGTGTTGCAAATAGGGGCGCACTTCCTCATCCAGTAAAACATTGATTCTTTCCAGCCGTAATTGATCTTCCGGGCTTAAATCAACTAATGCGTTACTGGCAGCAGCTACCGTTTCAGCAGATTGAGCGGAAGCGGCTGGTGCCGCCCGAATGGGATCTGCGATTTCTCGTGCCAGATCTTGCCAGTTGGCTTCACCATCTTGCGTAACCGTGATCCAATGATCAATGTAAAAAACATTCGTGACATGATCAATATCAAATAGCGCCGAGGCCAGAGGATCATCCTTGGCGGCTTCGGCATTATCGAATGATCGCGCGATTCCCCAGGTCAAGGGTTCCTTGAGGATAAACTTCAAAGCATTTTTGTTCGGTGTTCCTTCGATATCAGCAATTTTTGGCATTTTGGTTTTTATATATACTGAGTTATGCAATTCGTATTCATGAAGGTTGTTTGAGCATCGATGACGGGATCGTATTAGGTGGTTAGCGCTCAATTGGTTTGATATATGCGCAAATCACACAAGCTAAGTGCTACTCAATCAAGTCAAAGTTTGCTTGATACAGCTTGCGCTGAATCATTATTTTCAGTCGATGCGTTATCTATTGAATTGAGTGCGGCTTGTAGCGTGTGCCAAGGCAAGATGGCGCATTTAACTCGTGTGGGTAGGTCACGTATGCCCGAAAAAATTGTCAGTCGTCCCAGATGATGCGGGTGATCAATATCCAGTTTGCCAGTGGCCAATTCCCGAAACTCATGGATTAAAATTTCCGCATCCAAACGAGATCTTCCTTTGACAGCGGCTGTCATCATCGAAGCGGAAGCCTTACAAATGGCGCAGGATTCACCTTCAAATGCGATGTTATTAATCTGATCATTTTCAAGTTGCAAGGTGATATCCAAACGGTCTCCACATAAGGGGTTATGGCCCACTGCATGGTGACTGGCATAATCCAGTTTGCCATAATTACGTGGTTTTCTGTTATGGTCGAGTATGACTTCCTGATACAGTGATTTTGTGACCATTATAAAAAAACCTTTTGTACTGTTTTAATACCGGCGATCAAAGCATCCACTTCTGTTTTTCTATTGTAAAAGGCAAATGAAGCACGAGAAGTGGCTGGTACTTTAAAGCGCTGCATCACAGGCTGTGCGCAGTGATGTCCGGTGCGGACTGCAATGCCATCCTGATTCAGAATTGTGCCAATATCATGCGGATGAATACCGTCGATCGTAAAGGAAATGACAGCCGTTTTTTCTGCGGCCGTACCAATGATTCTGACACCTGGAATCTCATTAAGGCATTCAGTCGCATAATCCAGCAAGGCCAGTTCATAAGCTGCGATAGATTTAATGCCAATGGCCATTAAATAATCAATGGCAGCGCCAAAACCAATCGCAGCGGCAATAGGTGGGGTGCCCGCTTCAAATTTATGTGGAATGGTGTTGTAGGTGGTCTTTTCGAAAGAGACCGAGGCAATCATGTCACCGCCGCCTTTAAAGGGTTGCATGGCTTCAAGTAAAGCAGCCTTGCCGTAGAGTATGCCGACTCCGGTAGGGCCACATAGTTTGTGTGCGGAAAAGGCATAGAAATCACAATCGAGCGCTTGTACATCCACAATGATATGCGGTGCTGCCTGTGCACCATCAATCAAGACAGGAACGCCGTGTTGATGTGCAAAATCAATCATTCTCTTAATGGGATTGATGGTACCGAGTGCATTGGATACATGAATTAAACCAACGAATTTGGTGCGTTCATTAAAAAGTTTTTCGTATTCATCAACTTCCAGCTCGCCTTTATCATTGATGGGAACGACGCGAATTTTTGCACCTTTCTCATTCGCCAGCATTTGCCAGGGCACAATATTGGAATGATGCTCCAGCGTGGTCAGGATAATTTCATCGCCCGCTTTGATAAATTTACGGCCATAACCGTGCATGACCAGATTAATTGAATCGGTCGTGCCACTGGTAAATATAATTTCTCTGTCTTCGCGGGCATTGATAAATTGCTGCAATTTGCAACGCGCCTTGTGATACTCCATCGTGGCAACTTCGGATAGATAGTGGACGGCACGATTGATATTCGCATGTTGCGTGGTCTGATAGCGCACCAAACGGTCAATGACTTGTTGCGGCATTTGACTGGATGCTGCATTATCCAGATAAATAAGCGGTTTGCCGTCTATTTTAAGTTTAAGGATAGGGAAGTCAGCGCGAATCTTTTCCCAATCAAGATCAGAGAAAGCTTCAGGTTTCAGAGAGATATTGGCCGAGTCCATTATTCATTACTCTGAGTTTGATTAAGGACTGCTTGCTCCAATTGCTGTCTGAGCGAGGTGACAGGAATGCGGCGAATGATTTCTGCTCCAAATGCGTAGGTTAATAAATTGCGTGCGGCTGCTTCTGATAGACCGCGGCTTTCCAGATAGAAAATTTCCTCCTGCTCCAACTGTCCAACTGTTGCGCCGTGCGCGCATTTGACATCATCAGCAAAAATCTCGAGTTGCGGTTTGGTATCCACTTGTGCGGTACTGCTGAGTAGCAAATTTCGACTGGATTGCGATGAGTTTGTACGTTGCGCATGAGGGCGTACCATAATTTTCCCATTAAACACAGCATGTGCTGAGCCATCGACAATACATTTATGCTGTTGATGACTGGTGCCATTTGGTTTTATATGGTCGATACAGGTATGCGTATCTGCCAGTTGGTGATCTGAAATCAGAGTCAGTCCATCGATGACACATTCTGCCGCTTCATCAGTTAAATGAACATCCAGGTTATAGCGGGAAATCCGTGATCCCAGTGAAACGCTGATCGATTGGTAATTGCTGGCACGGGCAAGTGAAACTGCACAGTTTGCCAAATGGAAGGCTTGAGTGTTTTCACGTTGAACACGGATATGCTGGACATGTGCATTGGCTGCCAAACTGATCTCGGTGACGGAATTGGTAATATAAGTTGCTTTCTGAAGGGATACATAATCTTCAATAATCGTGACCTGACTCCCTGTTTCAGCTACCAATAAACAGCGTGGATAACTGGTGACCTCACTTTGAGCCGCAATAAATAAAAGATGAATCGGTTCATTAATGGTGGTGTTCTTTGGAACAATTATCAATGCGGCATCACGCAGGAATGCTGTATTCAATGCGGCAAATACGTTGTGCTCATATTGAGCGTATTGCCCCAGGTGAGATTCCAGAATGGCAGAGTGAGTGGATAGAAAATCCGGTAAGTTACCCGCCACAAGCGCTGTGTGGTCGGTTATTCTGGATAGTTCTGGAGAATAATAGCCATCAACAAATACCAAACGATTTTCTGCTTCCTTGAGATACAAGTGTTCAATATCATGTGCTTGCAGCCTGCATTCAGCCTGTGAGGGTTGATAGGGTAAGCGGGCTAAAGGTGAAATATCCGTAAAACGCCATTCCTCATCACGTTTGGCCGGCAATTTCTGCGTACTGACACGGTCAATTGCTTGATTACGTAAATTGTTGAACCAGGATATTGATTCTGTGGGCTTTATAGACCACGATTTAAGCAAACACTCAAGGTAATTATTGCTGATTATTTCACTCATGCGGACGCCCCTGCAACTGAGCGCTTGCTGTCATTAACCCAGTCATAGCCACGAGTTTCCAGTTCCAATGCCAGTTCCTTGCCACCCGTCATGACGATGCGGCCAGCCTGCATGACGTGTACAAAATCAGGCACGATATAGTCCAGCAGCCGTTGATAATGCGTGACTAGAATCGTTGCATTGTTTTTATGGGCAATTTGATTGACGCCATTGGCCACCGTTTTAAGTGCATCAATATCAAGGCCTGAATCCATTTCATCGAGAATGCTTAGCGTTGGCTCCAGAAGCGCCATTTGCAAAATTTCATTACGTTTTTTCTCGCCACCAGAAAAACCTTCGTTAACACTGCGATCTAGAAAATCAGGTTTTATTTCCAGTAATTTCATTTTTTCGCGTACAAAGTCATCAAATTCAAGAGGATCCAATTCCTCTTTGCCACGTTGTGTTTGTACGGTATTGTAGGCCAAGCGAAGAAACTGGGTATTGGCTACGCCAGGGATCTCAATGGGATATTGAAAAGCCAAAAATAATCCGGCACGAGCACGTTCCTCAGGAGGCAATTCTAGTAAATTCCTGCCCTCAAATTGAACAGATCCATCCGTTACTTCATAAGCGGAATGACCTGCCAATACCTTTGCAAATGTACTTTTGCCCGATCCGTTCAGCCCCATAATGGCGTGTATTTCACCGCTTCTTACAGTTAAATCAATGCCTTTCAGAATTTCAGTGCCGTTGATGCTGGCACGCAGTCCTTGAACAGCAAGAATTGTTTTGCTATTTTCATAAATCATCCGACACTGCCCTCCAGCTTGAAGCTCAGTAACTTGGTAGCTTCAACTGCGAATTCCATCGGTAATTGCTGAAATACATCCTTACAAAACCCGTTGATAATCATTGAAACCGCTTCTTCTGCATCAATACCGCGTTGAGAAAAGTAAAAAAGCTGATCTTCACCAATTTTGGAAGTGGAAGCTTCATGTTCGACTTTGGCGCTGTTATTGCGTACCTGAATATATGGAAAGGTATGTGCGCCGCATTGATCGCCAATCAACATGGAGTCACATTGCGAATAGTTTCGCGCACCCTCGGCAGTCGGAGCAATGCGCACAAGACCGCGATAACTGCTGTTTGAATGGCCTGCTGAGATACCTTTGCTGACAATAGTGCTGCGTGTGTTTTTCCCCAAATGAATCATCTTGGTGCCGGTATCGGCTTGTTGATAATTATTGGTGACAGCTACCGAATAAAATTCACCGACAGAATTATCTCCACGCAAAATACAGGATGGATATTTCCAGGTAATTGCAGAACCGGTTTCAACCTGTGTCCAGGAAATTCTGGAATGATTGCCTTTTGCCAGACCCCGTTTGGTTACAAAATTGAATATGCCTCCGACACCGTTCTCATCGCCGGCATACCAGTTTTGTACCGTTGAGTATTTAATATCCGCATTATCCAATGCGATCAGCTCAACGACAGCCGCATGGAGTTGATTGGTATCAAATCGAGGTGCGGTGCAGCCTTCAAGATAGGAGACAGATGCGCCTTCTTCAGCAATGATCAGTGTTCGTTCAAACTGCCCGGATCCTTCTGTGTTGATGCGAAAATAAGTTGACAGATCCATTGGGCATTTAACGCCTTTGGGAATGAAGCAGAAGGAACCATCAGTAAACACAGCAGAATTCAATGCTGCAAAGTAGTTGTCGCCAACAGGAACAACAGACCCCAGGTATTTCTGAATAAGTTCCGGGTGGTTTTGTACAGCTTCCGAAATGGAACAAAAAATAATACCTACTTCAGCCAATTTTTCCTTATAGGTAGTAGCCACTGAAACACTATCAAAAATGACATCGACAGCAACGCCCGCAAGTGCAGCACGTTCGTGCATGGGTACGCCAAGCTTTTCAAATGTGCGCAATAATTCAGGATCAACTTCATCCATGCTGGCCAGTTTTTTCTTTGGCTTTGGTGCTGAATAGTAACTGATTGCCTGAAAATCAATTTTTGGATAATGAACGTTCTGCCATTCAGGTTCAGTCATAGTCAGCCATTTTTGATAGGCTTTCAGACGAAAGGATAAGAGCCACTCCGGCTCATTCTTTTTTGCCGAAATTAGTCGGATAGTTTCTTCATTAAGTCCTTTTGGTGCAATGTCGGACTCGATTTCAGTGACGAAGCCATGTTTATACGGTTGATTAACCAGACTTTGCAATACTGCACTCATTTGGTTTGTTCCTTTATTTTTTAGTATCTTTAGCTTAAAACAGATATCTTATATATGCCGGGCAGTCAGGTTATTCGTAAACTAGAAATGATTATGACTGGTTTAAATCTTAACAGATTCTTTCACGCTAAAACTATCTCCGCAGCCGCATGTATTATCAATATTGGGATTGATAAATTTAAAAGAGCTATTGAGGCCTTCCTTAGTAAAATCAATTTGTGATCCATCCAGATATGGTAAGCAATCGATATCTACAACAATCTTGGTTGAGTGGGACTCGAATAATTGATCATCAGATTTGATTTCATCGGCATAATCAAATGTATAAGAAAATCCTGAACATCCGGTTTTCTTAATCCCAACTCGAAATGCAAGTCCTTTGCCCCGTTTTGTAAGCTGTTGCTGGATATGTTTTGCAGCATTCTCAGTTAATGTAATTGGCATACCATTCATTTAACTTAATATTCTTAATTGATATCAGTTTCTTTTATTGAGGATTTTATATGATCAGATTCGTTAACTGATTACAATATCATCAGACTGATTGGACACGGATTCAATCTAATTGTTCGGAGAAAATTACTTAGAAAATCATAGTGAAATTTCCAAAAATCGAAATCCTTAAATCAGCAGGCGCACAATTTCTATGCAGCCGTTGTTTCACGCATATCAATAAGCGGCGCAATTCCTTCATTTTCTTGATTCTTCTGATTATCAACCAGTTCCTTGAGTGTTACTGCGCCAAGATATTCAAAAATAAGTTCATTTAATTTGGCCCATAAATCATGCGTCATGCACTTTCCATCGTTATGGCAATTTTCTTTACCACCGCATTGAGTCGCATCAATAGGCTCATCCACAGCAAGAATAATGTCGGCTACAGAAACCTTATCCAAATCTTTAGCAAGGCAATAACCGCCTCCAGGACCACGAACACTATCAACAAGTTCAGATTGACGCAGTTTTGCGAATAATTGTTCCAGATAAGACAGCGAAATTCTTTGACGTTGACTGATATCCGCTAACGTGACGGGATGATTGCTTTGTTGCAAAGCCAGATCAAGTAGCGCTGTCACCGCAAATCTGCCTTTTGTTGTTAACCTCATATTGGACTCCTTTTAAAAATCGGGTGGGTTGAATGTTGGAAATAAGTACGTGAATCAGTAATACCCGATTGATTTAGTCAACTATACAATACCTGATTAATTTGGTCAACTATAGAATTAAGAATTGTGAGTGATTCATAGTGCTTTGTTAGTACGGTATTTATGCTGAGATATGCTCTGAAAGAAAAGGAGTTATTTTGAATGTAAAAACTTACGGATAAATTCCGTAAGATTACAAAACCATTTTGTAACTTCAAACAACAAGGTGAGTCGGGGCAGAAAAATAGGTAGCGGATTTGCGCGGATTGTGCAAATTTATGGAATCTGCCAGTGGTATCCGGGCCGGAAAAACATCTGCAGGCAATGAGTTGCTGTTGTGTTTATAAAAATTACTGCAAATGTTACTGCATTTTACGTTCGCTTGATCTCTGAATGCCTGGGTTTCCGGCAGTACACCAAATTTTCAGAACGCACTTGAGCCGACTCGTCCTTGCTTGACTTCAGGGAACCCCTTGGAATGAAATAAACAACCCCGTGGCAAAACCACGGGGTTGTTTATTGACACTATTATGGTGTATTTATCTCTACAACTGATTAATTTTCATTAATAACATGATCGATGTTGTAAGGAATTACATTTATTACCGACTAATAAAAATTTGTTCTTTTATTTACCAATAACTCAAAAAATAAATTAGTGATTGTCTGGTTGTTTTTTATAAAAAGGGAGGGAGATAATGAAAAGACGTGAGATGCTAAAGGCAGGGGTAGCTGCGATAGCTACTGCTCCGGCTGTATTTGGTGGTGTAATGATGTCGAAATCGGCACAAGCCCAATTATGCCGACTTGAGGGGATTCGAAGTCCTGAAACTGAACCGGATAGCCCGCCGGTTTCAGCATATACACAACCGATATATTTTCCACCTGCAATGGCGGAAGTTAGTGCCGCATCGATAAATCCTCCTGCTGATCCTGGTCGACATCAACGCTATAACGACTTCCCGCCCGTTAAATTTTATGTGCAACGTTTGACAGAGGGATACTGGAATTATCATGATGAGCTGACGGCACTTACAGGCAATAGTGGATCACTTGCCTGGATGTTTAATGGTGCGACACCAGGAGAGACCATGGTTGCACGGTATGGTCAACCTGTTTTTGTCCGCCGGTATAATGATCTGCCGGATCTGGAAAACTCCAAAATGCCATTCGGATACCCGGCCAGCACAATCCATTTACATAATGGACATACTGCATCTGAGAGTGACGGTAACCCGATGGATTTTACCATTCCCGGAAAATTCTGGGATCATCACTATGCCATGTATTTAGCCCGTAATGATTCCCGGGAAGCACTGGGAAGTCTTTGGTATCACGATCACATGATTGATTTTACGGCAACTAATGTTTATGCCGGCTTGTCAGGAATGTCGATTTTTTATGATGATATCGATACAGGTAACGAGAATGATTCGAATCCAAAAGCGTTACGTTTGCCAGGTAATCTTCAGTTTGGTGGAGACAATCAAGGTAACCCCTATGGCTATGATATTCCACTGATCCTGCATGACGTGCGTTTTGATCAAACCGGGAATCCTACCTACAATGTTTTTGATACCAAAGGACATCTTGGTGATCATATTACAGTTAATCGCAAAGTAAAACCTTTTATGAATGTGGAGCCACGTAAATATCGATTCCGTATTTATGATGGAGGCCCATCAAGACTTTATGAATTAGAGCTCAGTGATGGCAGTGCAATGACGGTCATTTCCAATGATGGAAACCTGCTAGAGCATCCGGTTGAAGTGGCCAGTGTAGTACTTGGTCCGGCTAATCGTTACGATGTCATCATTGATTTTTCCCGTTATGCGGTAGGTGAGCATATAGATCTTGAAAATGTCATGGAGCAGATCATTGGAGAAGGTCCAACTGGGCGTCGCTTAGCTGCAGGTAAGCACATGGAAGTTTTGCGCTTCAACATTGTGGCTCTGAAGGGACCTGATAACAGTGTAATTCCTTCATTCTTACGTGCACTGCCTGAGATTAATCTGAATGAGGTTGTGGCGCACAGAGAATGGGTGTTTGATCATGACATGGGTTTATGGACGGTGAATGGCCAGTTCATGGATCCATCGATCATAGCAGCTGCTCCAAAGCAAGGTACTGCGGAAATTTGGACATTTAGAAATGCAGGTAGCTCATGGGCACATCCGGTTCATGTGCATTTTGAGGAGTTTCAAGTTCTAGAATGGAATGGTAAACCACCGACGGGTGTACTCAAATCCAGAAAAGACGTGGCAGTTCTAGGGCCCAATGACGTTGTCAAAGTGTTTTACCGCTTTGATGATTTCAAAGGTAGTTACATCATTCATTGCCATAATAATGTACACGAAGACAATGCCATGATGCTGCGTTGGGACATTGTAGCCAAGTAGATTCAGCCATCCATTGAACCTGATAATCATTATTAAATTCCATAGGAGCTACCTAATATGAAAACCCGTAGAGCATTTCTTACTACTGCTATCGGCGCATCGGTTGCAGCTGTTGCAGTGGCTGCACCCAAAGAGATTGAAACAAGATCCGCGATGATGACTTGTTCTCCCGCACAAGGGGGTAAGAATGCAAAAATGTTTCCCCATGTAATTGTTCAAGATCAGTACAAACGTAAGGCTTGGTTTTATGAAGAATTGATACAGGACAAGCTGGTACTGGTTAATTTTACTTCATCAAAAGGCGAGAATTATTACCCCATAATAAAGAATATGGTGAAAGTGCAAGAAATAATTGCAGATCGTCTTGGTAAAGACGTGTTTATGTACACAATCACTACCGATCCTATTCGTGATACGCCGGATACTTTGAAAGATCTAGCTGATAAATTCGGAGCGAAATGGCAATTCCTCAGTGGCAATCCTGATGATATTCATGCTGTTTTAGCAGCATTTAAAGTCCATGGAAATCTTCATGCTTTAACATGGATTGGCAATGAGAAGCTAGGTCGATGGCTCAACAAGCCCAGTCACTTGCATCCGCTTTACATCGCTGAATCAATTGCGCGCTTGAGTACTGGAAAGCATCATAAGCCCTCACTTGCGAGAGGAATGGGAAGTACTTTAGCAGGTATGCGCGGTGCTTGATTGATTATAGAAATGAGATGTTACGTCAACTACACCATAAGAGTAATTGATGAGATTGCATCAATTCATTTTGACATGTAAAGAAAAGGTGAATTCAAATGAAAAACAAAACACTCAGTAAATTGAGTAAATCGATAATAGCGGCAAGTATTCTATTTGGAAGTGTTGGTCTATCAAGCGTTGCACAAGCTGAACCTGCGGCTGCAGGCAAGGGGAATTGTGCGCTGACTTTCTCTCCAATGGTTAACATGGAAGGTTGGTTAGGGCACCCTTGCGCGCAGCCCTATCCAATGCCGTCCATACAAAGTCACCCGATAGTCAATGGTGTGGAAGATACCAGCATTACGCAGGTGGTGACACCCGAAGGTCAGTTTCCATCGGTAGATCCATTCGCAAATCCACCGGGTAGTAATTTCCTGATGACTGTCTATGAAAATCTTCATGATTTTAACGGTGATGAGATGCCCAATACGCTGCCATCAACGCCTACTAATCCGTACAACCTGCATGATGGCCCAGTAACAGTCAAGGCGATTGATCCTCGAAGCCCAGAAGATGATTTGAATAGGATCATTACCCAAATTGAAAGGGCAATACAAGATGATAACAATATCAAATATAGCGATATTGATATGGCAATTGCAATTCTTGAAGGTGATAAAGTTAAAAACCGCTCATATAGCGGATTTCCTGTATTACATTACAATGGACCAAACAAAGTAAAAAGAGTTAAACCTATTTGTAATGATCATCAAGGTAGAGCCAAGAACGATTGTGAGGCAGGTGACACTGTCGTCGGAGGAAATCTTGATATCAACATGATTTATTATAATCAACATATTGAAAGTGATACGGCATTCATTGATCCTAGTGATGTAATGGAGGTGCCATGGACCATTACTTACCGTATTAATATTTTGAATCGTGGTATGGAAGATTTTTCACCGATGGTGATGAATATGGATCGTGTAGGAGAAAATGTTGGCCCAATGCATGCTTCATATGATGCCAGTTATTTTCCAATGCTTAAAGAAGGTGCGCGATACACGATAAAAGTTAAGCAAACTAAAGGCAAATACCTTAACTTGATTTATACATGGGGTTGGCGTTTGCATCCACCACGGGTTCAGGTTGCAGAGAATGCACTTAAAAAAGCCGGCGCTGATGGAGCCACATTGCCAGAATGGGAAAAAAAGGCTTTTTGTCAGGGGGGAAAATCGGATCCAAGCTGTGATCCAGTAAACAATAATGATGATCGATTATATGCCATCTCCCAGATAGGTGATTTATCTCCCGCCAAAAGAATGTGGAATACCTTCCATGCAATGAGAAGTGGTAGTATTGATAATGCTCAGGGAGCAAAAGATTTGCGTGTCGCCTTTCTGGATTGGGTAGATCGAACAAAACTACCTACGGGTGTTACAGCTGATCCAGATTCAGACATTACATTATTCTATGTAAACAACACTATTTATGGTAGCCGCCAGGGTTTGCAAGGCGCGGGCAGTCAATTAGGGCCTGCAAGTTATAAGGGAACAAGGAATGGCAGTCTTTTGGACTGGACCAAGCGACCCTATAATTACCGGGTTACCTTGCTAAATGGTGATCACTTTCCGCATGGATATATGAATGTTGATTTTGGTGGGTCACGTGGATGGGAGAATCAATTCCAGTTTACCGATCCAACAACAGCTATCAATGAGGATGGGCCTCATACTGGATCTACCATTATAAATGGCCGACAATTCTCCATTGACGATGACAGGATTGTTATAGCCGGGGAGGAAAATGTTTTACCGATAAACCGAGGCGGGACAGAAGAGTTTCTTAAATCCAGCCCACGCGCAGATGATCCGGATAATGGAAAACCACAATTAGGTTCTGGCTGTTTCTTTACCTTTGGGCGTAATCACAGTTGGCCCAATGCCGGCGGCCCATGGGGTGGAATTGTTGTTCCACCGGTAAAAGCTGATGGAATACCATCTAAACATGTGGTTGAAATCGAATACAACTTTGAGCCAAGCCGTCGTTTGAGGGTCTATCAGTTTGATCCACTTCATCATGACGTAGCCATTTACTCGCTGCATTAGAATAAATCTTCAATAACCCCCTTTCTCGAAAAAGGAAGGGGGTATAAGTTATAACGTTAGCTGATGGATTTGTTTAGATACTGCAAGCTGGTATTTCAAGTATCACTTACATCATCTTTTACTAGAATAATGCTAAATCGATTCATCTCAATTCCGATATTGACCCTAATTATTGGCTTTTTACTGGGAATGTTTTTTTCTGGTAATAAATTATCTTCATTGGATTCACTGGATCCAATGGATAAAGAATGGATAAAGGATACGGTTGAATCCAACGCATATCCCAATGTGAAAATTAATCCCAATGTTGTGCATAATTTAGGTATACGTTTCGCAAAAGCGGAAAAGAAGAGCCTGCTTCGCAATATTGAAACTATCGGAAAAATTACACGTGTAGATTCGATGGCGCGCCGGACTGTAACATCCCCATTACAAGGAACATTAACATATCTTATCGATAAACAAGATGGAGACTTTTTAAAACAAGGGGATTTATTGTTTAGGATTGCCTCTGATGACTTATTTAAGTTACAGAAAGAATTCCAGGAAGCCTATTCAGCTGAAGATACATCCGCAGCAATCGCCATGATTCCCCATTTACATCAAATGGGTCTAAATGATAAGCAAATTGTGCAATTAAAAAATGGAGAAACTCCAGAGTTTCCTGTAGAAGTTTATGCCTCTGAGGATAATTATATTTTTACGCGAAGTGGATTCGTTGGCGAATTCATAAATTCTGGTTTCGCATTATTTAATGTAGGTAGCCAACATAATATCATTGAAGTGACAGCCGAAATTTTTGAACGGCAGTGGGGATGGGTAGAGGTTGGGCAAACCGCTCTTATGACTGTGCGTGGTTTACCTGGTCTGGTTTTTGAAGGCAGCGTCGTGCGTGTTAGTTCCCCTGTTGGCTACCCGACCCGCTCTCTTGAGACTACATTAAGATTCAATATAGATAATCCGGCAATATCCCAAAGTATGTTTACACATGTCAGTATTTTAGGCTGGCCCAAAGAAAATGTTATTTTGGTACCACAAACTGCTGTCATACGTACAGAACATGAACAAAGAGTGGTTCTGCTGCTTGACGATGGAAGCTATCAACCTGTTGTCGTTGAGGCAGGCGAAGAAGCGAATGGGATGGTTGAGATTCTATCGGGCCTACAAGAGAGTGCTATTGTCGTGACATCTGGCCAGTTTCTAATTGACTCCGAAAGTAATATGCTGGTTGATTTTAATCGTATGCTGCCAATAGATGACAAACACTCTCAGCATATTAATCATCATTCTCACCACTAATTATTATGTTGCAATCTGAGAAATCAACCATTGATAAGTGGGGGATTGTACTGTGATTGCACGTATCATTTGCTGGTCAATCAAGAATAGATTGTTAGTTTTATTAACAACAATCTTGATAGTTATTTGGGGTGTTTGGTCTATAAAGAACATACCGATTGACGCAATTCCAGATCTAACAGATGTGCAGGTTATTATAAAAACCAGCTATCCGGGACAATCCCCTCAGGTGGTTGAAGACCAGATAACCTACCCCATTTCTACCACAATGCTCGCTGTGCCCGGTGCTGTTGCTGTTCGCGGATTCTCATTCTATGGAGATTCCTACGTTTATGTCATATTTTCAGACAAGACTGATATTTATTGGGCGCGTTCACGAGTAATGGAATATCTGAGCCAAGTAACTGAGCAATTGCCTAGCGGAGTAGCGCCCAAACTTGGTCCTGATGCAACAGGTGTTGGCTGGGTGTATCAATATGCATTATTGGATCGTAGTGGTAAACATGATTTATCCGAGTTACGTACGCTGCAAGACTGGTTCCTTAAGTTTGAGCTACAAGCAGTAGCTGGAGTATCTGAGGTTGCCACCGTAGGTGGCATGATCAAACAATATCAAGTAATGATTGATCCCGATAAATTAAAGGGGTATTACCTTACGCTGGGGAAAGTCAAACAGGCTATTCTGGAATCAAACCAGGAAATTGGGGGCTCAGTACTTGAGCTGGCCGAAGCAGAGTATATGATTCGATTTAAAGGCTATGTTAATGGTATTGATGATATTGGCCAAACTACAGTGCCAATTACTCAAAGCAGACTTTCTGTTTCTTCAGTATTACTTGATGATGTCGTGCAGTCCATTCAAATTGGTTCAGCCATGCGAAGGGGTATTGCCGATCTAAATGGAGAAGGTGAAGTGGTTGGTGGAATTATAGTCATGCGTTCTGGTGAGAATGCACTGGCAACAATCAATGCAGTAAAGCTAAAACTGCAAGAACTGCGTGCCAGTTTACCTGATGGAGTTGAGTTGATTGAAACTTACGATCGTTCAGCTCTTATAACCAATTCAGTTGAAACACTGACAGAACGTTTGATTGAAGAATTTATTGTAATTATTTTGGTATGTTCACTATTTCTGGTTCACTTTCGTTCATCCCTGGTCATTCTGATCAGTCTACCGGTTGGTATTCTGATTGCTTTTATTATCATGCGCATGCAAGGCATGAATGCCAATATCATGTCTCTGGGTGGCATTGCAATAGCAATTGGTGCAATGGTGGATGCCGCCATCGTCATGATAGAAAATGCGCATAAACACCTGCAACTTGCGGAAATCAATGGAAAAAGCAGATTACAAGCAATTCAGGAAGCGACTATTGAAGTTGGATCGCCACTGTTCTTTTCATTGGTTATTATTACGCTGAGTTTTATTCCGGTTTTTGCTTTAGAAGCCCAAGAAGCTCGATTATTTGAGCCATTAGCTTATACCAAAACTTATGCTATGGCTGCAGCTGCAGGACTCTCGATAACTTTAGTGCCTGCTTTAATGGTGTATCTAATTCAAGGCAAGATACGAAGGGAAGAAGACAATCCACTCAATCAGAAATTGATCAATCTATATCAACCTCTGGTGAGCAAAGTATTATACCAACCGTTGATTATCATGGGTGTGGCAGGGATATTAATTATTTCAGCCCTGTGGCCTTTATCACAACTCGGGAAAGAGTTTATGCCGCACATGAATGAAGGCGATCTTTTATATATGCCTACAACTTTGCCTGGTATATCTATTGGTAAAGCACGCGAACTTTTGCAACAGACTAATCGATTGATTAAAACAGTTCCTGAAGTTGAGCAAGTGTTTGGAAAAGTGGGGCGTGCTGAAACAGCCACAGATCCAGCGCCGATGAATATGATAGAAAGTATTATACAACTCAAACCTAAAGATCAGTGGCGCCCCGGCATGACCATGAAAAAATTACAGCAAGAACTGGATCAGCGTGTGCAGATTCCTGGATTACGTAATGCATGGTTAATGCCTATTCGTACACGAATTGATATGCAATCAACCGGAATCAACACGCCTATCGGACTCAAAATTTCAGGCCCGAATCTAGCAGGTATTCAAGATCTGGGTCTGCAGATTGAATCGATATTAAAATCAATACCTGAAACAAGGACTGTTTTTTCAGATCGCGCTACCGGTGCACGTTATATCGATGTAGATATTGATCGTCGAGCTGCCACCCATTTTGGTATCAGTATTGCTGAGATTGAAGAATCCGCCAATATTGCAATTGGTGGTCAGGACATTATATATACCGTTGAAGATCGTGAACGTTATCCTGTTAATTTGCGTTATCCACAAGAATGGCGTGATTCTCTTACCAAGTTAAAGGAATTACCGTTAATTATCAATGAAGACGTGCAAGTACAACTACAGGATCTGGCTGAAATTAGAGTGACCGATGGCCCGCCCGTAATAAAAAGTGAAGATGCGCGTATCAATGGTTGGGTTTATATTACCATTGCGGATCAGGATATCGGTTCATATGTTGAACATGCCGAGCGAGTGCTGCTTGATCAATTAGAACTACCATCCGGCTATACCATCAACTGGGTTGGACAATATCAGTTTCTTGAGAGTGCTGCAGAACGCTTGAGTTTCATTGTACCTGTAACGATATTTATCATTCTTATCTTATTGTATTTCGCTTTCAATAATCTGGTTGAATCTTTACTCGTATTGTTGACCTTGCCCTTTGCATTGACTGGTAGTTTCTGGCTACTATGGTTGCTGGAATATGATTTGTCAGTGGCAGTGGCTGTTGGTTTAATTGCATTAGCTGGTGTAGCAGCTGAATTTGGTGTGGTGATGATTGTATATTTACGTGAAGCGATCAATCGCCATAAACCTGAAACTCATGCAGCATTGATAGCGGCAGTAGTTGAAGGTGCGGCATTAAGAGTCCGGCCTAAAGCAATGACGGTTGCTGTCATCATTCTGGGGTTGCTGCCTATCATGATTGGTAGTGGTGCAGGTTCAGAAATTATGCAGCGTATTGCAGCGCCAATTATTGGCGGTATGGTGACTGCACCACTTGTATCCATGCTATTAATACCGGTTTTATATTATTTGTGGCATAAACAAAAAATAGACAAGGCAAACATTTAAAGGAGGTGTTGCATTTATGTCCCAAAATAATTTCTTTATAGTATGTCTTATGATTATATTTGGTTGGAGTTCTGTACTACTGGCTGAACAAAATGAGCGGCCTTTTGTTGAAGGTTTAGAATATCAGCGGATTGATCCACCAGTACCAGTGGGGAATAGTGATGGGCGCGTTGAGATTATTGAATTGTTTCTGTACGCCTGCCCCCATTGCAATGCACTACGACCTAAATTACAGGCATGGGCTGAAAAAAAATCAGATGTAGTAGTTTTAAGGCGTGTGCCTGCTATCGTTGGTGCACCTTGGGCTGACCAAGCAAGAGTTTTTTATACTGCCCAGAAACTTGGCATACTGGAAACAGCTCATGGTGCGTTATTCAAATCAATACATGATGATGGCGAACAATATGCAGATGATCAATCAGTTATGGATTTCTTTATCAAACAGGGTGTCAAGCCAGAGAATTTTATACAAGCATTTCGTTCCACTGAAGTGGATGAAAACGTGAGTCAGGCGCGTGTTTTGACCGTTAAATACGGTATACGTGGTGTTCCGGCAATTATTGTCAATGGGAAATACCGAACAGCGCAATATTTTACCGGAACACAAGAGAAATTAATGGAAGTATTAGATATGTTGGTTGAGAAAGAACGTAGCGGCCATTAAATATTAAACAATAACCGGAGGAAATCAATTATGAATATTGTTAATCACCTTAAATCCATGATAAATTTATTATTATTCTCAACATTGGCGCTTGTTCTGCTTACAACCACAGCTATTGCGGAAACTCCGTTTCCTGGCAAACTGCCTGTGACTGTTACTAGCATTGAGGCGGCTAATATTATTCATGTAAATCTTGAAACCTGGCCAGGTTTTCGACGTGATATCCGAATTATATTGCCTGATTTGGTTTTACCCAATCAAGGAGAAAACGTGAAGGAATGTGAGCTTGTATTGGCAAAGCAGGCATATGATTTTTCAGCCAACTTCCTTAGCAAAGCGAAAGATGTTAGTGTCAAGGATATGTGGATGAAAAATAGTGCCAGTCCGGATGCTATTTCATCTATTTATACCAATAATGGAACACTGGATGATGCATTAAGAAAAGAAGGATTGGCTAAGCCTGTATCGGCACGTAATGAACCGTGGTGTTAATTAGATTGAACTATCACGCCTGTTAAACGAGCTATGGCTGCTTGAGTAATTTGTTAGATTAAGTCAAATCAAGAGTGAAATCTTGTGACCTCTAAAATAATCTCTTCTTATTTATATTAATTCAGATCAATTCAGGTACAAGTGTAAGTGTGGATGATTGACGGTTAAATATTTTCAGCTATAAATTTGTGGTTTTTCCGCTGTGATTGCTCTATGTCATCTGCTTATATGGAATAATGGTGTTATTCGCCTACGTAAGCCAGCAGCTAGCTACTACAGCTAGGCTGATTCATGAAGATTTTGATGAATTATTGAGTCGCCTAGTAAATTTATTATATCGTGATTAACTTATAAACCTATTTTTGGGCAGATATTTAATGACAGCAGGGAGTAATGACTTAAATACTCAAATGTGGTTGGAAGAGTATGGTGATTATCTATTCAGATATGCGCTTTTAAAAGTAAAGGATACTCATTTCGCTGAAGATTTGGTTCAAGAAACACTGCTTGCGGCTATAAGTGCAAAGAATGATTTTTCTCATCAATCTACAATAAGAACTTGGCTTACCGGTATACTTAAACACAAGCTAGTTGACCATTTCAGACGCCAGGAACATGAGGTAATAATGACGGATCTGGTCGATCAGGATGAAGAAGATAATCTGGATGATTTTTTTAAAACTAATGGTAGCTGGATTGATAAACCGGACACATTTCCTAATCCAGAATTAGCTTTCCAACAAAAAGAATTCTGGAAAGTTTTTCAGCGATGCTTATCTGGATTAAAACTAAAGCAAGTTGAAGTATTTCTTGCTAAAGAAATTCATGGAATGAGTAATGAAGATATCTGTAAGAGTTTTTCGCTCAATCCGGCTAATACGTGGGTATTAATGCATCGTGCACGATTATCCCTACATAAATGTTTAAAGACCCATTGGATAGATTGATAGTTGGAGTTATATGCTGAATTGTAAACATGCCAGTCAATTGGCTTCACAGGCAATGGATGAAAAACTGCCATTTTGGAAAAACAGCATGCTCAGAATGCATCTA
>ERZ1292625.1612-Hain-H41-01um-R1-1612-length-25533-cov-7_pt1 | contig 25533 bp, 36 predicted proteins | sample MGYA00564400_ERZ1292625 | MGnify/ENA primary metagenome ERZ1292625 (study PRJEB36523, sample SAMEA6512639) | groundwater metagenome | collected 2019-01-08 | study: AquaDiva: Metagenomics assemblies of 32 groundwater samples | reverse complement strand
TAGACCCCGCTCCGTTAGTTACAACCACTTGGTTAGATGTACCGGTTAAAGCCGCAGCGACGGGAGCAGACCCAGTCGAACCTACGAGTAATTGACCGTTAGTTGGAGCAGCAGTGGCAGTAATCAGTCCGGCTGCACCAGAATAAGCAAATGAGTTAGCAGTTAGTCCGGACAAAGTAAGTGACGCAAAAGTAGGAGTAGCCGCAGTATGGATACTTTGCGGAGTAGATAATGTTATAGTACCTGCTCCATTAGTCACAGTTACCTGATTACTAGTACCTGTGATAGCAGCTAAAGCCGGTACAGCGCCAGTAGAACCTATTAAGATCTGCCCGTTAGTTGCTGCCGATTTACTAGTAATAGCGCCCGCCGTACCTGCCACTATGAAAGTATTAGCAGTAAGAGCAGAAGATCCGCCGGTAGTTATCGTAGTAACTACCCCGGCACTAGTCTTAAATTTCGGTACTCCGGTACTATCTAAGTAGAAAGCAACGTAGCCCGGAGCAGATGCGATCTGTGCATTAGTAGGCACTTCAGCACTGGATAGTTTCTTCATATTAAAGAACCATCCACGAAATTCTTTACCGGCATACTGCGCGCTAACTAATCCGCCGAGCGAGGTAAAGATCATTATCATTGCAATAAGCGCAACGATACGTGTCCTTGTAGAAAGAAGCGATTTAAGCATGATTTACTCCTAGTTAAGTTTTATTGGTTTGCGCGTGAGCAAATCACGCTTACGAGAATGAACCTTCTACCGTAGCGCCAGCGTTAGCCGCGCCTCCAGTATTCTTTAAGGTTACAGATATCGCAGAATTTCTTGTAAAATAAAGGGTATTATTAACATCAGGAGGCAATGATGTGTACTCAGCGTTAGGCTTTAGCGTATCTAGGTTAGTACCTACTATAGCTAATTCTCCGGCAGCGTCCAGCGTACCGCTAAATGGCTGGCCTGCGCCTGCCGCAGAACTCATATCAGCACCAAACCCATAGCCTTGTATTGGCATTATGAGCCTCCTAACTTACGCGACACTCTAGACATTGCAAATCTCACGCTACCACCGCCTACATAAGCTGTTACGAGAATACCTAACGGAGATCCAAGCGTATCAAATTTAAATGTTGGATTTGCCGGTGTAGCGGTTCTAGTTGGCCCGGGTTGAGCGCATAACATCTTAGGATGACCATTCCAATATATTACTTGATAAGTTACCGAAGTAGCCGTTGTAAATTTACAATGTACTAATAGAGTACCGCCATTTACCTCGCCGGGCATTTCAGCGTCGGCTTCAGGATTCGGCCCGGCGTCAACTGCGGTACGTAAAAATGTTACCCAATTATGCGGATCGTTTGCAACTCCATTAAAGAATGACATAATTATCTAGCCTTATGTAAATATGGTTTTACTAATTTGAAGTAATAGTCTGCTCTATCTTGGTAAAAAGTAGCAGTAAAGACCTTGCTTGATGCTCGCTCTGCGCCACGCGCTACTTGCCCGGCTCTAGCTAATGCTAGCTTACTAAGCACTAGGTTAGCTATGTGCCTGACTTCATCTGCCGGTACAGTATTAATAGCAGGAAGCACAGAAGAAGTAATATGAACTCCATCGGACACAACCGTTATATTAGCGCCTAGTGTATATGGTCTTAATTGCACCGTAGCGCCGTCTGGCGTTGACTCTACAGACAAGAGCGATTGAGCAGAAGTCTGGTCTTCGTTAGGTGTATAGAGTGCATCTGAGAGCGTTTCCGACATAGAATAGACATTATCCTGGATCTCTATTTCTAATGGATCGCCAGGATCGGCAGTGGTCTTAAAAGTATAAGCTACTCCATTGATAGATAAAGGATCGTTATTAGCGGGCAATGTATTAATTGTTAATAACTTGCCTTTATCCTTAATCTCATGTAGAGCCTTATATCTTACTAAAATAGCCGCGCTTGAAGTTGCATTACTACCTAGATCGATAGCGCGTCTACCGCGAGTAGTTATTGTAGTTGGAATTTCTAATTCTGAATAAGATTGATCATAGCCTGGCGGAAACATCGTTGCTGCTAACTGAGATCCAAAGCTATCTATTAACCAATTAAAATTCCGTCCGATACTATAAACAGTTGGCGCGATTAAACCCTCAATCTGCTCATCGCTATTTTGCATAGCAGCGTTATACAATTGCTCGTATTTTGCTTTTAGAAAATCAAGCGGGAATACACCGTAACGGCTACCTGACGATACTAAAAAATAACCGATGCCATTAAGTATAGGCCAAATATCAGACCATTCCGCAAGCGAGTCAATAACCATGTACTTCTTTTGATTATCGAAAACATCATTAACGAGACTGTCTCGATCATATCTTGAAGATACATCGTCAATAAATCGCTTTAATGACATTTAATTATTTAGTACCCGCAGGCTTCTTTATAAAAGTGACTTTAGGAGAGCCGTCTTCTTTCTTAGTGCCTACATCAACCAAAGAAGGAATAGTATCGTCCAGTCTTCCTAGCGGTTTACTGATGGCAGAAGGAAGATTAGATCCCGGCATTTGCTCACCAGCTTGCGGATGACCTTCCATTGTTAAAAGCTCGCCTTCGATAAGTTTGCCTGCTGTAACAATAAGTACCTCTTCAGGTTTAGGTATAGTAGCCAGTCTACTACCTTGTAGTTTAGCTTTCGCTTCTTCTGGCGTATGAAAATTAAAACCAGCACGATCAGGAGTAGGAGCAGGAGCGCCCGGCCTTTCTGAAGGTTTAACGTTATTCGGGAATGTGCCTAATGTTCTTGCCATGAGTATCTCCAGTGTTAAGTAGAAAAATAAAGGGGTAGAATTCTACCCCTTTCAAGATTCCAGCGTCGGGATAAACTTAGTCAACGATGATTACTTCGATATAGCTGAAGTTGCGACCATCTCCATAGATAGGAGTGCCAACGGTGTCAATAAAACCTGACTGTGAACTCATAGCATTTACAGCTTCAGTTAGACCACCGCCAGAAGGCGCATAGCGAACGCGATCAAGGCTATTATCAGGATAGACATAGCCTAGACCGTAGAAGGTTGAACCGGCCTGACCAATAAGCACGGATTGGGCAATACCCATTCCGGTTATGGTCTTTTTACTGTGATGCCATCGACCATTACTGGTTTTCAGATGGATAATACCGCCATCGGTACAACCGATCTGAGATGGCCCATAATTAGCCATTAGCGTAGTATCTACCGGACTATTCTGCTGTTGGAAGCTCTCAGCCTTGCAGACATAACCAGTTACATAGTTAAACTGAGCTAAGGCGAAGTCGGGATACTTCTGTCTTTCTTGAGTAAGATCGCCGCCGACTGCGGTTATCTCATCAATGTAAGCGCGGGCACGAATCGGAAGCTTATCGCCGGAAACGATATCTGAATCAAACACCGCTCCAACACCACTCCATCTACCTTTAGTCTTGCTCCAGATAATATAGTTAGTTGCATACCAGTAGCGAACAGTGAACTTTACAGCAGCAGACACCGTACCAGGGCCAGTTGAAACGATACGAGCATTCATTAGATCAGGTGCCCAATTAGGCACTTCACCTTCATTTAATGCCGCGATCTGGTTAGCACTATTCAGATAACCTTCAACCGCCACAGTAGCATCAGCGAAAGTAACTGTAATAGCATAAGGCGTATAGTCGGTCGTGATCCCGGTTAGACCATCTACGTAGGTTCTAACGCGGTTTTTAACCAATGGAGCAGGGTAATAATCACCGTTCTCAGTAGAGGTTTTCAAAGTAGTAGTAGAGTAAGGGCCAAGTAATGAAGCAACGGCTTTTACGGTAGAACCATAGCCACCGGCAGAACCGCCGCCAGCGTAGAGCCATTCCCCGGTAGTAGAGCCATCACCGGCAGGAGTTTCAGTAGCAGCATGAACCGCGCCAAACTCACGAGAGGTAAAGACCATATCTTCGCCAAGCTCAGTATCAATCGAACGACCAAGAGCCGCGCCACGCTGCAATGCTGCGCGTACAGCAATCTGGTAGTTAAATGGCCCAGACGCCATTTGCTGCGCTGATTCCAAGTCCATAACAATACCAGCCATACGAGTATGGGTAGCGAAAGTGTTATGCTCAAATCCGGTATTTACGTATGGAATACGTCCGGCGTTTCTAGCGATATGGTAGTTCTTTTCAAGCGCCGCTTCGTCTTCAGTGACCTTCTCGAGTCCCATAACATAGACGCCACCAAGAGCGATAGGACTAGCTTTCGCTGCGCCTCCCATTACGCCTCTACCTGTGCCACCCATAGGAAATCTCTGCTGGAAAGAACCGGGAGCAAGCGCCATACAGACGTTAGTAATACTGGGTTGGAAAAACGTTTCCATGATAATCATCTGTTCCAATACCGTTTCACGGTTAAGAACAGTGCTAATGCCATGGATATCGCTATTAGAAATTGAGTCAACGATCTTCTTGTTGTTCTCACCTAAGCTACGGTGAGCATTTAAGATTGACTGGAAGAACGGAGATTCTCCCATTAACTTCTTTTGCTCTTGACGTTGCGCTACTGCTAGGCGACGATTAGGCACATCAAGTACGCCATCAAGAATGGCTTGCTCGGCGGCCTTATCTACTTTGTCGTAGAAAGCTTTTTCGACATTCTCTTGAGCGTCGGTGATAACCTGAGAACCGGATGCAATACCGGTATCAGTTGTATAGCCCATAGATCTGCGAAGTTCTGCTAACTTATTAAAGTTAGAGGCGTTAGCTACAGCATCTTCAATAAACGCATCGGTGATTGAATCGGCGCTAGCGGGATACTTCTTGAACTTCTCGGCTAGTTTCTTCTTCAGTTCCGCTTTAGCCTCTTTTGAAAGGCTAGTTGCTTCCAGTTTAGTATTGACTGAGTCAGTAAACGCTTGCTCGGCTGCAAGAGCAGCACGTTCGGCAATTATTGAATCTAACTCTTTATCTCTTGCTACTCGTGCCGGATCAACCGGCGTGGATTGATTCGCCACGGTATCATTCTCCTTTTTGTTGTCTGTAATCGTCTTGTCTTGAATCTTCTTATCTTCCATTGCAACGTCTGGCTCAGGTTTCTTTTCTTTTTCCATTGCCATCCATCGCTCACCTGCTGCGGTAATCGCCATCTCGTCATGCCCTAATGAACCTAGAAGATCTTTGGCATCATCCCAAGACATGCCTTTATCCATCATCTTCTTTAATGCTTCGTCTGAGATAGCGGCCATATCTTCTAATTCTTCTTTATCTCTTTTTTCGCCATCGGCAGATAACTGAATATTCTTCTTACTGCCGGGTTTAACAGGAAATGGCTCTTTACTCACTCCGTCTTCTGTCTTAGCGGCAGGGCCAGCCGCATCAGTAGCGGGCGGAGCGGTATAAACCGTATCAGTCTTTGCGTCATCTGCTTTAGGTGTCACAGAAGCGAGAGGATCGGTAGTGTCTGCTTTAGTTTCCGTACCTAAACTTTCCCAGTAAGCTTTAATAGCTTCCCAGTCAGACACGGACTTCCATTCCCATGTTGACTCATTTAATAAAATATTCTGCGCCGACTCATATGAAATAGGCGGCGTAGTAGCGTGAAGTTGCTTTACGCGCTCCGCGTTAAACGGCATCTTAATTTCTCCTTCTATCGTTATTCGGGCTTCGTGGCATCCAATGCGGCTGCATTGAGGCCCGCAAGGTTGCGCGGGCACGTCTTGAATTGAATCTTTAATTACTTTTGTATTAATAATTCCGGCATGAGTGTCAGCAGGCTTCTTTACTCTATCAACGCCGTAAATAGCCTCTAGATCGCACCAATTAACACCATCGATAGTTTCGCAAGTATCTTTCTTGGCCTTAATTGAGAACTTGATATTCTTGGCTTTGGTTTTGTCTTGAGCATCCTTGGCTAGTTGTGCGCCTTCGGGTGTTAGCTCATTCCAGAGTAAGCGGCCATAGGCAATATTGGTTTCATCATCAAACCAAGTCTCGATTAAATCTCCTACTTTTGGATTTTCATCATCGGCATAGCCTCTTAGCTCGCCGGTCTTATCCATCAACTCAGTAGAGTGATCATCGAAAGATTGGCTAGCAATACCAATAGAAATTCTAGTGTTAAGCTCTTCTATAACTCGCTTAGTGGAAGGTATTTTATAGCCGCGCTTATTGCTATTTACAACGCCAGCACGGGTCATTTCGATAGTTGATACCACCCCATCAGTAATCGCCTTACTGAGAGCATTTGAAGGGCAATCTACTATCTTTATATCGAAGTTTACCGAGTCAGTTATGCATTGTTTTGCATCTTCAATCTCATCTAATTTAACTTCATCGATAGACTGAAAGAAAGACTCAGGCATATGAGCCAAATACATAGCTTTTGCATCATCTAATGACGTAAACCAAAGCATGTATTTATATTCGTCTAGCTCTCCATTTTCGTCCTGTTGAGCGATACGAAAGATTAACTGACTGTCAGTACTAGAACCGATATAGCAATCAACTGAATCGCCATCTAATCCAATATACTTACCTTCGCTATCACCACGAAAATGCCCATAAAGGCATTGCATTACCTTTTCGTGATCTGTGCCCTTAAAACGAATATCTCCGATTCCGAACTCTACGCCGATACTGTATCCGTTATAATCTAGAACTCTTTGGATAGAATCACGAATAGCAGCATCTTTACGCTTATTGGCTCGTAAAGAGCGAGCGGTTTTCTTTTCCGAAATTGCCTCTTTCATTGTATTTTTCTGTTATAATCGGAAAAGAAAGGCTAGGTAAAATATGTTAAATTTCGAGCATTGCTTTAGGTGTAAAAAGATAGTTACGCGAAATCACTTCTGCGAAATGCCATTTCTTTCCATAAAGAATAAAGATGAAAGATACGGGATACCTTTAATGCTTCACGCTTTGAATATCGTGAAAGAAACGACTAAGACACTACGTGAAAACGCAACGCTCTTAATGCTTAACTGGAAAGCTGGACACGTTCAATGGATTGAGTGTAACGAACATCTTGTACAGGCTACAAGGGATTACCAGATCGGAATAATCCATCGAGCGTACCTAAAAAGATTATCTAATGGAGTTGATCGATGAAAAAGATAACTTATAAAGATATCGGATGTCTAGCCGATTCTAAATGTTTTTGCTGTTCAACTGGTAAAGCGCCAATAATTCTCTTTACTACAACTAAAGAAGGTAAAGCGGTAGCAAGCGGAACTTACTGTATAGCGTGTCTAAAGAAAGAGCGATATGGCTTAGTCGGTATTAGAGCCGAAGCTTTTGACGCCGCTATTAGAGAGTTTAGTAGTACTTGACAATGTAAAGGCATGCAACTAACGAAGCCTATTTCACTTAGAGATTCTTTATAGGCTGCTAATTCCATTGTAGTTATCGGACACTTACAATCTGATACACTATTAACGATGCCGGTTAAGCCACAGACATAGAATTGTTTAATACTTCCACACTCGCATTCTAGTCTTAATCCCATATTTGAATGCTGATGTATATTGCCGTCTATTTCGGTTATTTTAATGCTTGGCTTTTCTATTATATTCATAATTATACCTTTCAAATCTATTTCTATCTCTTCTAATACGGCTAACCTTATAAATTCGCCAGTTATAGCGCATTAGAAGCGCGTAGTGGTACGGCTATCGTTAAATCGATATTTAGTCGCTTGAAATCGATATTCAGCCGATTGTTCCTGATAAGCACTATCTACGATATCGGCAGGGATAACAAGAGAGAGTTTATCTTCTTCTGTTTCTGCTATTACTTCACCGTTAATAATCTGTTCTTTTAACTGCCTAGTCTGTCCATCTACTACTACATCCATTTCCATGAAGGTTCTAGAACCTAACAACATCTCACTCTTGGCTTTCTCTAAAGAAAGTTCTCTTTCTGCTTTAGCTTTCTCTACATCAAATCCGCCTAAGCAGACAGGACAGCGATTACAAGCTGGTTTAGTTTTACCGTTATCACAGAAATCTATAACCACGGTCTGAACCTGAGTTGCTTCTTTAGCGCCTTCAAAGTACGCCTTCTGTGCATCTAGAAATCGTTTAATAGCCTTATCGCGTCTTGCGATCTTATTCGCTGCGCGCTTTGCTCTCTTGAAAGGTTTAAGGATATTTGACATATTAATAAAACATCTCCGGTGTCATCACATTTATACTAGTGCAAATATCTTGTTTCCAAATTAGAAACTTTTCTTCGCCTATGACTTTCTTTACCGCTTCGTGGTATATCTTTTCGCTATCAGCGTCCGGTATTCTAAAAGTCTCAGTTAGTGGATTTCTTGAAATAGTAGCAATAAAACCATGCTCGTCGTAAGTGCAAGAATGCAGAGTGAAATGAAATCCACTTTCGCTGTCTTTGCGGAAAGCAGTAACAAAACCTGATTGCGTTACATGTGGACTAAGAAAGATTCTAGATCTGTCATGGATAATACATTTACCATCTTCAGTACAATCTCTGCTAACGCATCCACAGTAGAACTTCATTAAATTATTCATATTATCTGTAAATCTTCTCGCATCTGCAATTTACCTGACATAATTGGCTTCCAATTGCGGGCAGCACATCTATCGGCTGCCATCCAAGCCTTTCCTGCTCTATGCATCCACTACAAGACTCAGATGCGCTAGTAACCCATGCCTCTTCTGTGTAACCTTGCTCGGCTCTAATACTTTTCTCTATCTCAGAGAAAGAACCACGTAGCGCGTAAGCGTAGAGACTAAGACGATTAAGGAAGGCGTTGCCTAATACTTTACTATTATCCAAGTCATCTTCTACTGATATAGCAAAGCGATTAAGATATTTATATTGACCGGCTATAATAGCGCCAACTCTGCCTAGATCTATTTGCGTTACATCAACACGGCTACCACGAGCATTTATCAGATTAGCTACGTGTGCGCGCTTTAGTATGCTAGCCGTTTGAACTTGCCATTCAGATAGATTAATCTTCCCTGATACTAATTGATTCCCTACTTCTAGTAGCCTAGTTTCAGTAATATCAATAAGATCATCAGGTTGATCGTCCAGTACGGTCTTAGTTAATAACGCTAAAGTCTTGGGCATCTTGTAAGTCTTGATCCGATATTTCCGCTAATTTATTACGCTCTTCATCTGACCATACAACGGCTTTTTGCTTCTTATCGGTAGTTTCAGGTTGCTGCGCTAGTGTCTTACGTGGATCATTGGTTAATAGTGGCTGTGATGGCCCGGCTAGTTCGCCGCGCGCTCTTGCTTCTCTATTCTTTTGCAAGATCTTAGCAGCGTCTTTTCTGCCCCATTGTTCGCAGCAAATCTCTATTAAGGTTTCTTCGTTCAGTTTACCCTGTGCGCTTAACAATATCGCCAAGTTAGCATTATCCTTCGCTTCTGTCTGCGTATACTTCGCTCCCCAATTAATCTTGTACGGTAGCGATTTCGCATTGACGCGATAGAGCAATAAGATCCGCCTATTAAGTTCTCTAATGATGTGATTCTCAACATCTTTTTGGAATACTCTTTCTACTGCAAAGACTTGAGAGATTAACTTATCGGCTGTGGCATAGGTAGTTACATCGCCGGTTATTAAAGCTCTAGGATAGCGTAATGGGGCTAGTGAACGGTCTGTTAATGCTTGTAAATCTCTGACTTCGCCTAAGCTAAGATCCGGCGCTTCTAATCTGAAGTTACCGCCGTTTACCATTCTATAAGGGTAGTCGGTTTCAACTGCTTCTAAGTCGCCGCGTTGTGCTCTTACTTCGGGCAGTGCGCTCTTAGGATCTCCCGGATCTCCGAATTCAAATTGCTCTTTAGACTTACCTACTAATGGATTACCATCAGCGTCTTCGGGTAAGTAGGTAGCTATAGCCGTAGAACGCTTACGGCGTTGCCTTAGATCGGCATGACCGATTACACTATCTCTAGAAGATTGTCTAGACGGGAAGAGCTTAGAACGTCCGTAACGATCTCCAGTGCGTCTACGATAGCGAGCATGAGTTAATTTGAAATCACTAAAGTAAGTATATTCTTCGCGAGAAAGCGTACCGCGTTGCTTGTATGCTTTCTTAGGATCTGGGAATTCATCGGTATGATCAGATAGCCGTTCCATGCCAAATACCGGCATAGATTTAATATTAACTAGTTCATCATTCTCATCGGCTACGATCTGATAGTAGCCATCGCCGTAAGCTAACCATTCTCTACCCCAAGTTGGTAATTGATCGTCATATAGAGATTTACCTAAGAGTAATGCTTCACGGCCACGCTTTTGCTCTTCTGTCTCATTGGCTAAATCGTAGAGCCATACATATTCAAAGTCATCGCCTAGCGCGCCGTCTGATATCTCATCCAGTGCTGTGGAGAGCATGGGATCATCGGCCAGCATTTGCTCTGTGCGCCGGAATTCAGCCTTTCGCGCTTCAGGTTCAACTATCTCTCTTTCCCAGCGATCAACTTGAGCATCAGGACGATCAGATCCGGCATAAGTTGAGAAACCTAATGATGTTCTATCGCCTAGAGATAAGAAGGTTTCTTCTGCTTTCCGAAAGCCTGAACCCTCTACGGCGGGCTGAAACGAAGCTATGCCTAGGCTGGTGTAATTATCGCCACCGAAGAGGCTATCCTTTATGGCTTTTCCTGCGCTTTGCAGACCATTCAAGCCACGCTTTATTAAATTAGGCATTGTGTATAGACTAGACGGCTATTGCCTCTCTAAAGTCCCATTCTGGCGCATGATCAATTGCTACCGCTCTGCATTTAGAGCAAGTAGATGATGTATTTAATAGCTCGTGAGTAATAGGGGTTATCGGCCCATCGAAAAAATGATTACAATTAAATTCTTTTTCAGTAATGATATGATTATCGGCAAAACTTGCTTTCATAATTAAATATATTCCGTCTCGATCTGACCCATGTCGTTAATCCAAGCCTTAAATTGTCTTAACGGAGTAATCCAGTATCGCTTCCACTGATTACGGCGTCTTAATCTTCTTGTTTTCATTAGAAACTATACCTTGCTTTAGGCGGTTTAATAGGCTTAGGTTCTCTAGCCGGTCTTAATGCTTTCTCTTGGCATTTATCGCAGCTATGCGGTTGTTGAGCTAATACTCTATTACGAAGAAAAAGATTACCACATCCGATACATCGATATTTGCCATTGCCGGAATTAGTATCATCCATTATCTATACCTTAAACTGGATATCACTAACCCGGCTACCGTATCGGCTATAATTGATGTGCCGGGATTCTCTAGCGCGCTAAGGATATCCTTACGATGTCTTAATGACTCACTTAACCCTAAAGATTTGTCATACAATGGCTGCTTTATCGCTAATTGTCTAATAGCGGCATCTTTATGTCTTTCTTTACCACTAAGAGATAAAGAATACCTATTCTCGCTACAATAGATATTCCAAAAGTTAGCAGCTTTAAGCCAATCTTTCGTTTCAGTGTCACTGTAGCACTCCTGAAATCCATATATCTTCTGTAACTCTGCTAGTTTCTCTATAATTCCGGCCTGTGATGCTTCACAGAAGACCACATCAGCTAGATTAATTAGGAACTTACCTTTTAATGTAATGCAACCGCCAACCGCTATACAGCAAGTCTCTTTACCGCTTAGAAATCTCTTCACCCTCTCGATTAATGATTGACTTTCAGGTAAAGATTCTAGGTAAATAAAGGCAAACTTAGTCAAGCCATCTAATGGCTGTGGCTTAGGTACTGGTATCTGTGGCGGCGGACTTGGTTTAATTCCATTTGGGAATGTACCAAGTCTAGGTCTGTTGGCTATCATTAAGGTTATTAAAGAATACAGGATTATTATTATTCTCGTTAAAAACAATCTTAAACATTTCAATAATAGTTAAATATTGTTTTATAGGCTTAAAATGCGTACTACACGTCTTTCTTGAAGGAATAGTGGAACAGCAACCACATTCGTACTGGATAGCATCTTTAATGTCTTCTTGGGTACTCATTACATTATATTAGTGTATTGTGGTTCAAACTTTAGAATTGCCCTTGCAGCGTAGCGTAAATAACATTCCCAAGCAAGAGCTAAAGCCCAACATCGATCTGATGTACCGCCACTCCTATGATCCAATGTATTAGGATCTAAGTCATGTAACTCTTTCATTAAAATTGGGTCATTGGGAATAATAATCTTTTTATCTTGGAAAGCTATCCTAAGATTATTTATTAACTTCTCTTTGACTGTTCTAGAAAAAGTAATATCTATCGCTACTGAGCCTATAGCGCCTTCTACTAGCTCAAAGGTAGCTATAGCGCCGGTACGATCAACCGCTAGGCTGTGATAGCCGTATTTAAGATGTAAAACCTTAATCTCTCCGGCTTGCACAGAATAATCCATTAAGGCTAGGTCTTTAGTATCTATTAGCCTGCAACGGTAATCATCTTCTAGAAGTTCTAGTGTCTGAACTATAGAAGGATCGGCCAGTTTTGCCGGGTCATAACCGCCAAAGTAAAGAGAGTTTTCATTCTTCTTAGGCGATTGAACCAATGACTCATCTTCGCATTGTTCTAATATACTGTAAGGGAAAAGAGTGCCTAGAGAATCAATCGCTTCACAATTATATTCTTGATTAAATCTTGGCTTAGTAAGATCGTGTTCTTGTTGGGCTATATCTTTTGGAGGGTTTACCTCCCAAGTGAACGGCCCGCATAGAACCCAACTCTTATCTTGCGTCAGATTATATAATTGCTTCTTACCTTGATATGTACCGCTACAGACTATTGTGCCATCAGTAGAAGACACACTAGGGAATATGGCTGATACAAAGTCTTCCCAGTTCTCTATAGAATCCACTTCATCGATAATTAATAGATTAGCGGGATATCCTCTAATCGTATTAGGGCTATTAGGTAGCGATAAAATCCTTGACTTTGTGTCTTCGATCTGTATCTCAGTAGCAGATTCTTTCTTTAATGAAACTTTTAAGTTTTTCCCGGTCTTAGGATTTACTTGAGCATAGAGCGCAGCCTTCAACCTAGTGAGCACTTCAGATGCCTGTCTTTCACCGGCAGATACTAGAAGAATAAGTTGCTCATCTTCTAGATTAGCTTTAGCTAGTGCTAGCCTTACTAAGCTCTCAGTTTTACCAATCTGCCTAGATGCTATAACTACTACACGCTTATTATCTACTACAGCATTAAAGATATCTTTCTGGAACGGGAATAAGCTAAAAGGCTTACCATGTAACTTACCTGCCATCGCCTCAGTAGTATAGATGTAGTCATTATCTATACTAGGTAGAAAGTCAGTCTTCTGTTGCTGTTGCATCTATATCTATAGTAGGGCTTTCAAGAGCTTTTTTGCGCTCGGCTACTATAGCCTTAGCTAACGTAGCGGCGGTGATATTAATATCAATCTTACCTTTTATTTCTGTCTCTACCTTATCACCGTACTTCTCTCGCTTCTGACCTTTCAAAAGGAATATAGCGCCATTATCAGAATACTTAGTTTCGGTAAAATCAGGATGCTCTACCACTACACCGTTAATAGCGCGCTCGCGTAATGCTTCTTCAATAGCATCAGCCGCCGTCTGCTTGGCTATATCATAACGTTGCCGGAATTCAACATCACGATCAATCCACTTCTCTACAGTGAAGACCTGTAGCCCTGCTTCTTTACAGGATCGGGTATAATTGCCATTTTGAGCAAATAATTCTAGAAATAACTTTCTCTTTGCTTCGCGGTCTGCTGCGCCTTCTGCCTCAAACTTTAACTTAGCTTCTTTGTAGGCTTCAGCAAACACCGGATCGTAACGCTGCCAGATATTATTAACATAGTTAGGGTATAACCCAATCTCTCTAGCAGAATGAGCAGCATTTCCAGTCTCTAAGTAGATCTCCAAGAATCGCTTTTTTCTCACCTCTACATCGTGAGCATCGGCTAAAGCACACTCTCTATTATATTGCTCTAATGATATACCCGGCTTTGGCGGCTCTTGCTTTAATGGAGCGCCCGGCCTAGTTCCTTGTTTACTATTCCATTGACCTGACATATCTAATTAATGTACTCGCAGTACTAAGCCAGCGTATATAGTTCACTACTTACTAGTTATCTAGTAAATATTCTTTCCATCTGCGGTGGTTGCTCGTGGTTGGCCAGAAAGAACCAATTCATTAGCTTTACTCTGTGAGATAGTAGGTTCAGCGCATAGAAAGGCATAGAATAGCCCGGCAGCATTACGCGCTCTTAGATCGTTATATGGATCTATATATTCCTGTATAACCCGTAATTTAGTACGGCCTACTTTGCCTATACTGTTAAGCATAGCCGCTTGGCCTCTAAATGAAGTCTTAATAGCCAACCGCTTACGCGCTCTTCGCTCTGCACCGGAAAGACGTTTACCCATATTATTTTTTATTTTAGGAAAAGCTATCGCTAGGAGATTGTTTTTAGGATAACTAGGCCAATCGATAAAGCAAGACAGCCCGGTATTGTATAGAAGAAGTCCAGTAAGCTATCTAGTAGCCTATCTAGTAATACACTGTTTAACATATCTAGTAAAAGTATGTCAACTAATATTTACTATTATTACCATTATTAAGGGGAAATAGATATTCTTTTAGTGTAAAACTTAAAGGGATTTAATTCGCGGGAATTCTTTCCCTTTACAAAATCGATAACCTATATACCTAAAGTGTACGGTAATAATACTATCTGGTTTTCAATGAAAAATTAAGCGCGTCGGAAAAGCACCTGCCGTGTGCCTTCCTCCCGCGCTCGAAAATAAATTAGAAAAGGGCAAGGGGTGGTCATACCACCGCAGCCGGTCGAGCGAAAATAAAATAAAGTGGGTGAGTAAAAATTATTTTAAGTGGCAAGGGAATAAATATTTTGGGCTAGTGGTATAGCTGTAGGTACAGGTATAGGGGTAAAGGGAGTAGGTTTGGATAACGGAGATTATCATAAGCTATTGGAAAGTAGCACTATAGCTGTAGGTATAGATGTAGTGGAAAGGGATAATGACGCGATGCCTTAAAAGATTCTGCTATTGCCGCTATTTATTTTAATTTAGGCTATTGTTATTAATTTAATTTTGTGATAACTTATGCCAGTAAGTTGATATATTTTTCAAAAAAAAAAAAAAAAAGAGCAAGATTTTACTAGGGTAAAGGTTTTTCTTTTCTTTGTATCTATCTCTTGTGTATGTTTCTATCTTACCTATTCTAATTGATTTAATAGCAGTAATAGCCTAAAATATCTATATGCCACGATACAAACAAATACCTGAGATAAGCCTAGACGACCAAGTAAGATTTTATTTAACCGCTTGCGATATTCGCGGGGGAGGCAAAGAGTATTGCTGGATCTGGGAAGGGCAATATAACGCTCAAGGCGAGCCGATCTTTGATATCGGTGAGAGCAAGCCAGATATTTATTTAGCGCGCCGAGTGTCTTATTTTATATTTAGAGGTGAGCAACCTGGCAATAAACTTGTATCGCTTAATTGCCCTAAAGGGATTGACCTAGAGTGTGTCAATCCCGATCATCTATGGCTTGCGACAGCGAGAGAAGAAAAAGAATATTACTCTACTAGAGAGATTAAGATCATACCTGCTCGCGTACCGCCCGCGCCGCGTTATATCGATACAGGAGATGAGATTATTTGGATAGAGACTCCGCTATCTCAATTGCCTAAACAGTATAAGCGCAGATAGCCTATCCAATCACGCACAATTGCCCCTATACCCACTAAGCCAGCGAGAGCCAAGCCTGAACTACTCGCGCCGCGCAAGCGCCCGCCAATGGCCAGCCTATAGCTTACTACCTTTATATAGTACATTAACTGTAGTTTTCTGTGCCTTAGTAGCATATGGCGCTATCGTGGTAGGCTGTGCCGGTAATTGTTTTTTTAACACAGCCCGCCCGCGCACCGCCCGCTAATAGCGGGCTGCCTTTATTTTATTTCAACTACCCCACTAGATTTTATTTTATCTAATCACGATCTAAACCATTGCTTACACGTTTATATATAATACTAGTCTACTATAGCAACCTAGCCATAATCCCCTGTATTTATGCGCTTATTATATTTATTTCTAAAACCCGGAAAATATATATTGACAATCAAATCATTCTCAGGCATACTAGAAAAGTCAGAACGAAGCGAGCTTCTTACCTGGCTAATAACTCTGAGGAGATACGATAATGTTTCAAATCCACGCTGTGAACTCTACTTTTAAGGTTGTCATTATTAATTGCGCTACACTAAGTGTAGCTATTGAATCCGCCAAAAGCGCCGTCGCTAGCGGGAAACTTCGCCGCGCCGTCATTCTCGATAATGGCAAAACCATTATCGTTATCGGCAAAATCTCACTGAGAGAGGCGGTGCAATAATGCGATTTACACCGAAACCAGCCACAGCACACGACTTCTTCACCGCAATCACTGATTCAATTACTCGCGAAGCGATCACCGGCATCGGTGAATTTCACGCCAGACGCGAACTACGTAAACAGCTAGCAGCGTTAGTCGCAGAAGCTCAGGTCAACGAACCCGATACAAAAGAATACGCAAGCCCGCGCACCTGGGATCTCATGACAATCGAGCAACAAGCAGCTTACGCCCGCCGCGCTGGTGGTTACTCAGAGGCAGCTTATCAATTCTACCTAGTATCTCAAAAGTCAAATAATCACGAGCAAGGCACAGTGTAAATATACCACATAGCTCACACAGAGCTAGCTACTCAGTAGCTTAGTATCTTTACGCAATGCATCTAACGCATTAATGTTTAATCTACACTAACGAATAGTGTAATAGGTACAATAATCTAAGTATATTAATCTGAAAGGGAAAGAAGATGAAAAAGACAATCTTCACTGGCGCTGAATTACTAGAGAGTTTGATTCATTCTATTAGATATCCGCTCGTAGCTTATCGAACGCTTGACAGTAAATCGGCATTAATCAATAAGATCTTCTTTGAATTAAGGCAGCAATATTCGATACATAAAGATTGCCTGGCAGAATTTCTTTTTGAGCTTAATTCACTAGCCTATTTGACTCGCTATCCTTACGAGCAAACAAAGCAAGAAATAGAGGATGCGCGTGTGAGTTTTGCCCCTGAGATGGTTTTCCAAGAAGTAACAGACTGGAATAACTATAATCAAATCTATAAATTAATGGGTAGAATTTTATATCAATGCTCTGAGTTTGAAGCAAGCAACGCGCTAATGAAAGAGGTTAATTTCGTAGAGGCAATGAAAAATAAGTGCGCTGAACTACAAATGGAAAAGTTGTTATTATACAAAGACTTACCGCGACATGTTACTAGTTTTAGGTAATATAATATATTAAATAATTCCTAAAAACCGGAATTATTATATTGACAGTTAATTAAGTTTCCGGTAGGATAATGAAGTCAAGGGATACAGCAAGTAGAAAGCCGAGAGATTCAGATTTACTCTTGAGCGGATCTTGAAACTAATATTGCTGATAACTGACAAGAGATAGATAGTTCTGAGGAACTAGAAATAACCTTGAGAGGATAAAATAAAATGTTAAAAAATCAATTAATCCGCGCAATTACAGCAATCGCATACGAGCATGCCGGTCAATTTCTAAATGAATTCGAGATCTCTTTCCACGGGCAATCAAAATCAGATCAAGAGTGGGCTGGTGTAGGTTTTGCCGAAGCCCTTAATAAAACCTGTAAGAAAATTGACGGTATGCGGCATCGTAAGTTGTTTAGCCGATTGGAATTTGAGTATATTACCACGTTGCAGCAAGTCACAGAATTACCAGTAAATAAACCAGCTATCGAGCATATTAGCGTTATGATCGTGGAAGAAGATTTGCTTGATCTTCCCGGCGTAATGGCGGACGCTTGGGAACAAAAAAGTTATGATAAATTCTCTAGCGTTTTATCTGCTCGATTGCAAGGATTTTTCCCTAGCACAGAGATTTTTATAGCAATGGAAAATCGCGACAATCTAGAGGATGGTATATCTTTAGGAGTTCTGGTAATCACTGATATGAATGGCGCACATGGCAGTATTGAAACCTTTGTAAATCGCGTAGTTAATGAAGTTATGCGCGATTATAAATCTTGGGTAGTAAAATAAAAGCCGAAACGGGCATCTATTGCCCGTCGTTAGCTGAACGCTAACCTGATGAGGCTCAATAACCTACTCAGAATTAATAATTTACTGAGGTAAATACAATGAATCAATTTGAAATTTTATGGCAAATGGCTCAAGAAATGGCAACTGCTCGCGGCTTATATCTCTATAAATATCAAACAAATAGCAGACACAACGCGCATATTTCAACTTTTACTTATGCGATACACTCTAGCGCAATACGTCCAGCCTATTCTCGCGATTGTGATAGCTATAAAACCTCTTTTAAGGGCAAAGAAGGGCAAACTGCTAAGTGTATGTCTTATCAGCACTTACAGAAAGTTATTAGCGCGTTAAATTGCCTGCCTTTATTATAAACAGATCTTAACCGATGAGCGGATATACGAGTATATCCGCTAACTCTAACGCTACTAATATTTTACTAAGGTAAATACAATGTCAAATCAAATGATCGAAAATTCAAATCTCAATTCCCTCTTGATCGAAGCAACCGAGATCTCAACAGCCAGCGAGCAGGCTAAAGCCGAAGCAAAAGCGGCATCTGTGGCAGCTTGCCGAGCAATGGAAACTGCGCTAATTAAAGCACTTTCGGGCGGAAGATTGCGAAGCGTAGACGTGCTTTTCGAAAGCCAGTTTTCTAAATTTCTAGGCTTGCGTGTGCGCGGCAATGATCCAACTATCGAGCTAGGCCAAACCCATTACGGAGATGGCATTAAAGCGTTATGCATCACAGAGTTAGGCGCGCTAGTTATCGCATGGGCTGACTATTCTAACGATCAAGCAAACGTTAAACCAATTCAAGACAGCGATTTACGCGCCGAGGACGGAGAGGAATTAGCGCATACCCTGGAATACGCGCTGCCAATCCATATTGAAAAAAGCAAAAAATCTCACAAACGTTATTCTGATCTTAAATCGCTCAATAATCGGCTTTTAGCGGCACTAGCAGAGGCAGCCGATCAAGAGGTTGAAAAGATCTAACCTGTCGCGCTAAGGGCAATTAGAGCCCGTCTAGACGGGCTCTAATTCATCTCTTGCAATCCGTTAAATTAGTTTATTAATAGTTTATTTTAATTATTCCGGTTTTTCGGTATTATTATATTGACAGTTAAATCAAGCTACTGTATAGTTCTCTTTGTCAGGAAGAATAAACCTGACAAGTTCCGAGGAACTAAAATTCTAAATTCTTGAGAGGGTAAAACCATGTTTTACGCACACAAAGGATCTGCATACGATAACGCTTTTACAATCGACCAGTACGGTCAACCCACCCGCGAATTTGTAGGATTTGAAACGAAAAAAGCAAGACGCGATTATCAAAATGAAGTTTTTAATAACTCAAACGATAATGTAATATTTTGCTCTAGAAGATTTGTTGAGAAATATCTAGGTAGGGATTTTTACGTTAGCGAGAGCGGATTTTGCTTCCGTAACGATTAGCAGAGAGCCGGGCATCTATTGCCCGTTAATGCGCCTAGGTATGAGTGCCTAGCCTGTCTGAAGCCAGGATAAAACTCCTAATAATCACTGAGGTGAGAAGATGAGCTACTTATTTATTAGAGATAATTACAACGGTTTGGTCTTAGTGGCTAACAAAGAGTGGTTTAAGCAGGTTAGTACCTGCGAATTATACAACGACTACGGAATTATAGAGGGCGACGATCACGAGATAGAAGGCGAATGCGGGCATGAAACCGTACTCTGCTATCAGAACTGGAATGGTTCAAACATGCAATCAGTCGTATTAGACGATTCTCGATTTAGCGTAATCGAAGATCAGCCCAGCATTGAGGCATACAAAGAAGTCTTAGAAGTAAAAGAGTATATAGGGGAAAGCACAGGGATTAAGAGATTTAGCGCGCCGGGCTATTTAATCAAAAAATCATTCTGGCAAGGCGACTGGGAACTATTCTCGATTTACGAAGACGATGAAATCGATAGCGAGGTGAAATAACCATGTCAGCACAATTACAACTTACACAATTAATCGTAGCGAAAGCCAAAGAGCAAAGTATCTACAATGGTCATTACACCCTGACATCGCCCAAGGGCGGCCATTTCACTTTCGAGATTAAAACCGTTAGCGGTGGTAAATGGAGCGGCAAGCGTAATATTGCGTTGCTGACTGGCAGCAATAATACAGAGGACTATACCAAATTTGGCGTAGTGGATAATTTCGGCATCAGACCGTGGCCGGGCTATACAGCCAAGCCAGGGGAGCAACTAACACGCTGGGAATGGTTTGCGCGTATCGTCTACTCGCTCGCCTGTGAGCAAGATCAGTTCAAAAAGCTAGGTTATAGCCTGTTAGTTAGCCGTAAGTGCTTTGTTTGTAATAGGTTGCTGACAAACCCTGCCTCTGTTTTGTCGGGCATCGGAGAATACTGTGCCAAGCGCGGGCGGATTGACCGCTAAGATCTAAAATCATCGCGGGGGAATTCATTCCCCCGCTCTTGAACCCTCTAGGAAGTTGAATGCTTCCAGGAAGTTGAAAGGATAAATAAAAATGAAAAAATTAACATTAAATCAGACAACTATAATGACTTGGTTTGAGAGAGATAGAGCCCATGTTTCGCTAGTTGATAAAAAGACCGAACAAGATACCATAATCGAATGGTGGGATGAAGAAGTTAGCCAAGCAATTGAAGATGGTTTTCTTTCATCAAGAAATTATCATCAATCTGCCTTCGATTATGCAAAATCTCTTAACCTTGTAAAATAATTAAACTCTATAGGAAATTGAAAGGATAAAAGATTATGACATACTTAGGATATCAGGTTAACCATTTAGATAATATGATCCTTTTAATTAAAATTTAACCTCACAGGAAGTTATACAATGCCAGATGAATCAGAACAGATTAAAAAAGAACTAAAGAATATTGCCAAGATCCAAGATCTAGAGGTTGGGTTACTACGCGCAGCGATGGTGTGCTGTGTTGAAGAATCCAGAATTAGACAATTTATTAAATCAGGGATAATCTCAGCGCGCAGAGCAAATGGTGAAACCGGCGCTTGGCTGGTCAAAGTTTCAGATTTACATTTAGTGGTTAAGCGTAATAGAAAAAGAGGCCAACCGTTAGGTCTAAAGAGTAAATCTAATAAAGTAACCTTCATGATTCACGAATTTAATGGCAACCCAGACGATCTTACCCTTTCTCTAAAGAAAGGTAAGAAAGGCACAGGAGAAATTGTAATTTCCTGTAAATGTTCAGCGCAATATCTAGAAGAAGGAAAGAAGATGCTCCAGGAATTTGCAGATGAAAATGGATTAGCAATTAACTGGGGAAAATAAACCCTCCAGGAAGTTGAATGCTTCCAGGAAGTTGAAAGGATAAATACTATGATACCTCAAGAATTGAAAGATATATTGAATAACATCTCGGAATGGAAAGCCTTTTCTTTCCCTAATGGATCTAGTTATAGGCAGCAGCAACTGCCGCATACTTTCGATAAAGAAATACAAGGCGTTAAGATTGAAAAAGTTAGCGGTGGCCATTACGTTACATGGCAAGGCGAAGAATATCACATCCCTTATCGATGGCAAGCCGTTGGAAGTGGAGTTGATCTCGGAGTTCATTTCTGCTCTAGAGATCAAGCGTTAGTAGAATTAATGTAGCCATCCAGGAAGTTGAATGCTTCCAGGAAATTGAAAGGATAAATAACTATGTGGTGCTATAAGAACACAAAAGAGATCATGTCATTCTATCGATCATGTTTTGCCGCTTTAGATCGTGGTCAATTGGTAAGAATTTATTGGTGTAATGAGCCGCTTGATCGTGAGGGTTTTAAGCGTGAGTTTATCAAGGCACTACACGCTAGAATTAATCACAAAACTCCTAATATCCGCCCGCGAAAAGCGGATAGCGATTATCAGATTAGTTTGATGCGTGATAAGTATCGATTACAAGATATCCATAAACGGATTAGGGTTTATCAGTTTGAAACAAAACAGATCACTAAGAAGTTCGGGCATTTACTGGCCGATAGAAACTCTCTAGGAAGTTGAGTCTCTTTATAGATAACCGTAAAAAGATTAAGACCGGATGAATTCATCCGGTCTTAATGAAGCATATACCAATTTGAGAAAGGATAAGCCAATACTATATGGAAAATATATCCGAAAGTCAAGAAGGAACTATCAGATTAGTTCAAGGGAAAAACCGAGAGATAACCTTTACCTTAGTTCTATTTCTGGCTCATACTTATGTCGAGATAAGATTCAAGGATAAACACTCCTTACCCTACTGGATGCGAGTAGCTAGGGAATGGGCAGAAATGAGAGGTTACTCCAGTGCAATCATTTACGCATCGAGCGATAATATCAGCGCGCTTATCGCTCGGTATGTCGGAAAGGTTCAGGAAATTCAATAGCCTCTAGGAAGTTGAACCGTGTCACTAGAAGAATAAAATGTCTTATTCTTCTAGTCCTTCTTTCATACGAGATACGAAAAAATCTATCTCTCTAAAATCCTTTAGAATATCAATTCTCCATTCCAGTAAATCACTTAACCTATTTTCTAGTGTTTTAATCGAGTCTAGTTTCTCTTTAACTTGAAACGGAGAAAGCTTACAGTATTCAGGATTGCTCATAAGATCAAAGCAGCTAGAAACATCAAGAGATGTATCTCCCGTTTCCTTATTAAAACAGGCTTCGCACCGAGCAAGAAAGTCTGCTTTATCTATGCCTTTTAGTTTATAGATACCAAGGTTTAGATCACTTATGTAACTCTCTAGGAAGTTGAGTCGATCTTGCAATGCTTGATTTTCTGCCGATAGCTTCATAGATCGATTCTTGTATTCATCTCTTTCATCTACAACCAAGGAATGTTTTTCACTTGAAATACCTCTTTCGTACTCAGGAAGTTTTATAGATAAACCATATTCAACTCTTTCAGGTAATGAAAGGCATTTCAATGAACCATTTTCATTTTGAATATTTAGAGGAATATTAAATTCATCTAGTGTTGCGTTAATTAAACTTAGAATCTCTTGAAGTGAATTGCACCGATCTTCAAGCAACTCATTCTCTTTACTAGGAATTGATATTTCTTTTTGCAGATTATCAAACTTAGAATTAACGTGCTCTAGCCAATCCTGAGCATAATTAAGTTTAACGCATATGCTCTCAACCTTTCCAGATATGGAAGCGTCGGCGCTTAACCACTGATATCTACTTACTGACTTTTCTATTAATCTCAATTCGACGCTTTGCACGTTTTTTATTACGGTTAAAGCCGAAAGATCTTGCCTTAACTTGTGATAGTCTTCTATCTTCCCTAGTAATGCTTTATTTTCTTCATTCAGCTTAGATATTAATCCCGGCACGGTCATGGCATCGTAAGCTACAGGATTAAGAGCTAATTCTATCCGCTCTTTTAGGGTATAAAGAGTAGTACTGTTAGCATAAGACCATTCTGGCTCTCTATTTATTCCCTTTGAATCCAATAACTGATGACATTCCTGTATATAATTAGAGTAGTTGATATTACCTTTTTCTAAATCAATTATCTTTAATTGTAATTCACATTCTTTTGGCTGAACTTGAACCAATAAAGATAATCTTTCTAGTAAAGTATACTCTGTTTCTGTATACGTTTCTTGCTCACCCTGCTTTAGCGCGCTAGGAATATTAAAAGTATCTAGGAAATCGTGACACTCTTCTATTATCCTAGATTGATTATTTAACGCCCTAATCTCTTCATCTTTAGAGATTAACTCTCGTGCTTCCGTTATGGCACGTTGCAGATTCATATTCTCGGCATAAGAATCGCTAACCTGCTTCTCTAAATCTAATATCTTATTAGTAGCCTGCCAAGCCAGTTTATTTAATTCAGTGTTACGGCTTTCTAGATCATTAATTCTTTCTTTCTTTCCCATATTATTTATCCTCTCTTAATCCAAAGAAATTCTCAATAGTTTGCTTTTCTTTTTCCTTTATCGGAATAGGCTGAAGTTCTCTTAGCTGAGTAATTGCCGCATTATAGGCATACATTAAGCGTTTAACACTTTGAGATAATCCCTTACCTGAAATAGCTACGCCTTCATTAGTAAAGACTATAGCTATCGATGCTAGTTCATTCTCCGCTCTTAATAGCCTAGCTCTTTGTTGCTCATATTCGCTATCCTTACTATGCTTTAATAAAGCTAAATCACTTCTTAATTCAGACAGTTGATTGTCTTTTCTAGCGCCTTCTCTCTTATAAAAGGTTAAACTTTTACTTAGTAGATCTATTTTATCTTCATCTGAAATATCATTCCAATTAACATTTTCTTCATCGATCATCTAAATTACTCCTTTATGAACTAGTGAATGTATAATCATTATTCCAACCATATTATAGTCACCTAGACTTCCATCCTGCACATCGTAGTTAGTTACAAGAAATGCTTTCTCTGTCTGTGGCTTAGGTAGTACAACACCCATATGCCTTAAACTCTGCTCGTATCTTTCAATAGAAAATATTCGCTTCATTTTGTTTTATCCTTTCTAGTAATAATTATCTAGGAATATGTTTCCAGTTTTTATTGACTTTAATGTCGTAAATACAAGTAGGACTAACGTTAAATATACCGGCAATAAAACTCGTAGTAAGTCCCAGTTTTAATAATTGTATAATCTTTATAACATCTTGCTCTTTAAGAATAGCCCATGAAATTTCCGTGCCCTTAAACGTTTTTTGTCTGCCTCGATTATATTTATCATCACTATTCTGTTTAGGAGTGCCGGAATAAAGATGCTCAGGATTTACGCAATTAGTTATATCACAATGATGGTTAATATATTTACTTCTATCTATACTACCGTTAAACATAAAGTAAAATAGCCTATGAACTTTATATGCAGTTGAACCTATTTTCATAATCGCATAGCCGTTATATTTATGTGTATGTAATTGCCATATCCAGCATTTAGACATTCCTTTTACTTTATACTCTTTCTTTATATTCGATAAGAGTTTACTTCTATGTTTATCTGACAGCGATTTAATGATAAGATATTTTGCAGTCATTTGTTATTTCTCCTAACTAGAGATAATCTTTGATTAGAGTTAATAGATACTTCTAATATCTATTAACTCGTTAATTATACCACTAAGTTAAGAGAACTAATACAGAATATTATCTTCGTCTTGCTTTATTCTACTTAATAATAATGAGCCTAAATCGTACTTTGGTGGCGTATGGAGTGGCCATTGATATAGCATCGCTTTACATCCTAATGATAATAGCTCATTGCAGATTTTAACTCCGTTAGTAGTAGGGATATTTTTTGATTTTGGATGGTCTATGAACCATTGATTAACTTGACTCTTGTAATCGATTGGATGGAGTCTACCACCACATAAATCTGCGTCTAGCCAAACTATAACTTGCTTAGGATAGCTATCGGCTATAGCCTTACTCCAATGTTCTCTCCATGTAGCACAGCCG
>ERZ1292625.1611-Hain-H41-01um-R1-1611-length-25578-cov-8_pt1 | contig 25578 bp, 23 predicted proteins | sample MGYA00564400_ERZ1292625 | MGnify/ENA primary metagenome ERZ1292625 (study PRJEB36523, sample SAMEA6512639) | groundwater metagenome | collected 2019-01-08 | study: AquaDiva: Metagenomics assemblies of 32 groundwater samples | reverse complement strand
AGCTCAGCCGGGATCCGCACTTCCAGGACAAACTGGAGGACGTGGTGGGCCTGTATCTGAACCCGCCTGAGCATGCCGTGGTCCTGTGCGTGGATGAGACAAGCCAGATCCAAGCGCTGGATCGCACCCAGCCCGGCTTGCCCCTCAAGCCTGGGCGCTGCGGCACGATGACGCACGATTACACGCGGCAGGGCACCACCACCCTTGTTGCCGCCCTGCATGTCGCGGAGGGCTCCCTCATGTCCACGTGCCTCCCGCGCCATCGGCACCAGGAATGGCTGACGTTCCTGCGTCTGATTGATCGCCAGGTCCCCCCGGGCAAGGCCCTGCATCTGATCGCCGACAACTACGCCACACACAAACACCCCACGGTCCAGCGGTGGCTGACGTGCCACCCGCGCGTCCACATGCATTTCACGCCCACCAGCCGTTCGTGGCTCAACTTGGTGGAACGCGTCTTTGGCGACCTGACAGCCAAACAGATTCGTCGCGGAGTCTTTCGCAGTGTCCCGGAGCTGATTGCGGCGATTGACACGTACATGACCCAGCGCAATGCCCATCCCACACCCTTTGTGTGGACCAAAACCGCACAAGAGATCCTGGCGAAAGTACACCGGGCCAGACTCGCCCTGGATAAGACAAGAACAGCATGAATCACTACACTAGCTTGGAATAGCCATGGGTTTCGTGAGAGACGACGATACAGCGCGCCCGCGTCCCTATCCTGAGCCGGAGTTCCCGGACCAGGGCACCAAAGATTTGCCATCCCCCGCCCAGGAACAACCGCGTCACACCGCGCAGTTGAATCAGTCGGATTGGCTGATTGCCACAGGCCTGGCCCTCTCGGTCGGCATCGCCTGCTTCTTCATCGCGAACACCATCCCTGCGTTTCTGCTGCAGTCGATGGACTTTTGGTTTGAATCCGACACGGTGCGTGAAGTCTCGAACATGACCTCCACCACCGATGACCACTCACGGACCTCCGTGCATCCCCTGTTCTCGATCCTCACCTTCGCTCCCGTCTACCTGGTGAAACATGCGCTGGCGATCCCCCCGCTGCGAGCGGTCTTGTACGTGACCAGCATCCTCGGTGGCGTATGGATGGGGACGTTGTATCTTCTGCTGCGCCTGCTCGGCTGCCGGACACTCGATGCCTGCGTCTTCACGGCACTCGGGCTCTCCAGTGCCTCGGCGATCTTCTGGCTCCCTGTGCCCAACTCGTATACCTGGGGCTCCTGGTCGATCATGGTTGCGCTCGCCCTGCTCTTGCTCGCCGAACAGCATCGAGTCGGCGCCCTGCCCTATGTGCTCGCGAGCGCCTTTACCCTCAGCATCACGGTCACGAACTGGATGGCCGGTCTCCTGACGACGCTGGCGCGCTGGCCCTTGAAACAGGCGGTGCAACTCTCCATTAACGCCTTCTGTCTTGTGGTGCTCTTGTGGGGTGCGCAAAAATTCATCTTCCCGTCCGCGGAGTTTTTCATCGGCAGCCGCAAGGAAGCGAACTGGATCAACCATCCTCAGTCCGGACAAGCGAGCAACATTGCCTCGTCGTTTGTCTTCCACACCCTCATCGCTCCGGCGATACGGTTCATCGATGACGACGGGTACATTCAGGTCGGTGACGACTCCGTTCGTCTGGCGCAACGCCTGGCCTTTCAATTTTCCTCTCCTGGGTCGGCGGGCCCGCTCGGGTTGGTCGCCGTCTGCTTGTGGTCTGCCTTACTTCTCAACGGACTCTGGCGGCTGGTGACGATGGATCGCCAGGTGCGCTTCCGCCTCGTGCTGGCAACCCTGTTGCTGTTTGAACTTTCGCTGCACATGGTCTATGGAGAAGAAACCTTCACCTACAGTCTGAATTTCACCCCCCTTCTCATCGGCCTCGCCGCGCTGGGGACACTCAGCCCGGGACGCTCGGCGGTGCTCGTCCTCGCCGGCCTCCTCGCCCTGTGCGCCGGCATCAACAACTGGCAGCAATTCCGGCAGGCGACGGAGTCCGCGACCCACTTCACACCGCAGCGCGACGCAATGACCAGCCTGATGCAGAACGATCCGGACCGCCCCTGGCCCCGATCGGTCGGGCATATCCCACTGGCCGTGCCCGGGGCCCCTGAAGCCGAACATGCCTATCACGAGCCCGGTGGGGACTTCAGTCCGCAAGCCCCGAGTTTCGGTGTTTCGATCTGGCTCTGCGATGCCGAGGGTCGCCCGCTCGTCACCAGCCAGTCGGTGCCGCTCAATGACATTCAGCAGACATTCGAACCGTCCACCCACCCTCATGTTCCTGCCATCGCGACCCGGACACCCTACTATGACGCCACCTGGACACGGCTGGACGCCACCCATTGGGAACTCCGATTCAAGAACCATACGTCGCACACCCCCGCGGTGCTGATTCGCAGCGTCGGGCCCTCCGGGGGACCGGTCACCGAGTTGAGCTGGGACGGCGAGCAACTCGACATCAATCGTCGTTGGACCGTCCGCGTCACGCCTGCTCCTGCGAAGGTCTCTCTCGGAGACGAGCAGACCGTGAACTGGATGACGTCTGAATCGGCGAACCGGTCCTGGGTCAGTGCATCCGGCTGGGGCTACGCCCGTCTCGCGCTACCCCAGGAGGTCTCGGCGGCGGGAGACGAATACCGGCTCATCTTGTCCGACTTACGGATTCCCATTCAAATGCAGCGGTGGTATAGAAACTCACCGGAGCAGATCCGTCTCGACTTTCCCGACAAACGATTTGAGGCTTCGCTGACGGCACAGACGACTCACCTGATGATGAGTTTGATCGGCCGCGAAACCAGACCCGGTGACCCCACGTTTTTCTATCGCGCCTGGCAGCGGCAGGGAGCCTATATCGCGACCTCTCGCGCGCGCGCGGGCGATCCTCACGTCAGCCGCGTGCTTGCCCAATATCTAGCAACCCACGATTTTGCCGGTGGGAATGGGCCCGAAGCCGATGCGCCCGGCCTGACCATCTGGGCCCTGACCACATCTGCGGCCTATATCGCCGATCATGCGCATGATGAGTGGCTATGGCCTCATGTGCTCCGCAAGGCACAACGCATTGAGGACATGCTGACGGCCCGCGCCCCCATCGAAGAGTCCTTTGCCGTGCCGTCTCCGTACGACATCCAACACGGCCAACAGATAAAACGAAGTGTGCTGGCCAAACCGTCACGCGACGGACTGATCGTAGGCCGTGTCGGAGACGAGTGGCCCTCGCTATACGTGAATGCGGTGAGCTACCGTGGCTTGCTTGCCGCTGCCGAGTTTGCCGAACGGCTGGGCAAGCATCGATACGCGACAGGCTGGCGGAACCATGCCCAAACGTTACGCAACAATTGGCAGAGCCGAAACCGCAGTGGCGCCTCCGACGCCAGGGTCTCGCTGGGGCCATCAGCTTCGACGATGTCGAATCTCGACCAATTGGGGCAAGCATTGACGGTCTATCGGCCTTCCTCAGACACCGCACCCATTGCCGCGCAATTGAACGACGCTCATCTGGCCTTGAGACAGGGGCGACCGGACGCCGTCTGGGCTTCGCTGCACCGGCTTTGGAATCAACAGGCATCGCCCGGGCTGTATACGTGGGATATGCCGCGGCCGGCGACCACCGATGTGGCGGATGGCTGGCAATATGTCAGAGGGTGGCGCAATCAGTCCGTCGTTTCTCCCGATTATGAGACGGCGGCGTTGCTCTTGCTGTTGCAGCAAGACATGCTGGCCTATGTCGATGAAACGACCGACGGCCTCAGCCTGGTGATCGGCGCCGGCATTCCCAAGGCGTGGCTCGCACAACCAATGGCAGTGTCCGGGTTGGCGGTCCCAGGCGGGGCGATCGACTGGGCATGGGACGGACACAGGATGCGGGTGACCCTATACGGACCCTCCCGGACGATCCGGTTGGGCGCTGCATTCCCGGCCGGTACCGAGCTCTCTATCACTGCTCAGATGTGATGCCGTTGAGAGAATCTCTGGCTACTCCGTACAGGCGCTTGACTCCCGCGAGAGCCAGCGTGTCGACTAAGAGTTCCGCCACCGTTTTTCTTCCCATGGAAGAGTTCCTTTCTAGGCAATACAGAATTCCGCTTCGATTGCACCCTGCCGGCGAAATGGACTGCTACCCGTCGGCCGGCCGCTCGACATGGCCGCCGAATTGGTAGCGCATCGCCGAGAGAACCTTTTCGGCAAAGGTATGGTCTTGACGTGAACGGAACCTGGTATAGAGCGATGCAGAAAGGACCTCTGCAGGAACTCCCTCCTCTACTGCAGCCATCACCGTCCAGCGACCCTCTCCAGAATCCTGGACGGAACCGGTAAAATTTGACAGGTCCGGATTTTCCGCCAGCGCGGTTGCGGTCAAGTCGAGCAGCCACGATCCCACCACACTGCCACGGCGCCACACTTCGGCAATGTCCGCAAGGTTCAAGTCGTACCGCATGTCATCGGGAAGGTTCTTCGAGTTGGCATGACGAAAGATATCGAAACCTTCGGCATAGGCTTGCATCAAGCCGTACTCAATCCCGTTGTGGACCATTTTCACGAAGTGGCCTGCGCCGGACGGTCCGCAATACAGGTATCCGTCTTCTGCCGTTCCCTTCATGCTGTCCCGCCCCTTAGTCCGTTCAACGTCGCCCCGGCCAGGCGCCAGGGTTTTGAAGATCGGATCAAGCTGCGTCACCACCGGCTCCGGACCGCCGACCATCAGGCAGTAGCCCCGCTCCAATCCCCAGGTTCCCCCGCTCGTTCCGGCGTCCACATAATGGAGCCCTCGCGTCCTCAGCGTTTTGGCACGCCGGACATCATCCTTGAAGTAGGAGTTTCCTCCGTCGATGACGATGTCCTCCGGACTGAGCCGTTGGGCGAGAGCCTCCACGGTGGTTTCGGTGGGGTCTCCGGCCGGCACCATCACCCACACCGCCCGCGGTGGGGTCAATCGGCTGATCAGATCGTCCATGGAACTCGCTCCAATCGCCCCCTCCCCGGCCAGTCGCTGCACGTTCTGCCGGTTCACATCGAACACTACGCAATGGTGTCCTCCGCGAATCAACCGCCGCACCATATTGGCACCCATTCGTCCCAACCCGATCATCCCCAGTTGCATAGGTCCTCCTCCCCTGCTCCGGCAATACCGTAGTCTTCCTGTCACCCATGAATCGCCGACGGCCGCTCACAACGCTATTCGACAACGCGGTCACGGCGGGCTCGATTCCGTCTCTTCCCACAAACGCTGTCCCCCGAGGAACGCATGGGCATTGCCTCCGAGTCGAACGCCTTCCGGGAGTTGCTTGAGTTTCTTGGCGTTGCCGCCGCCGAGCAGGACATCGTCGGCCACCAGCGCGTTCTTCAGACGGATCACGACATCCTCCACCGTGCGGCGCCATTTCTTTTACCGAGTCGCTCAAACCCGCGACGCCCGACATAATCCTCGAAGGTCCCGCCTTTCTTGTACGGCAAATGAGCCAGTTCCATCGGCATGATCACCTTTTCTGCAATCAACGCTGAGCCCAACCCCGTTCCCAAACCGAGAAACAGCATCCTGCCTCCCTCATAGCCGCCGAGAGCCTGCATGGCCGCATCATTGATCAACGTGACGGGACATCTGAAGGCCTGCTTGAAATCAAACCCTACCCAGCCAGGTCCCAAGTTTTTTGGTTCGGCCAACAAGGCACCGCGGAGCACGGGGCCGGGATACCCGATCGAGACCACGTCGTACTTCGAACCCTTGGTCGCTTTGAGCACGCCGGCGACCATCTCTTGTGCCGTCAACTCCGGTCCGGAAGGAAACGTGCGCACATTCTGCTGCCCAGACAGCAGGATTTTGACGCTTGTGCCGCCGACATCCACCACCAATACCTTCATGCGTTACCCCCTGCAACAAACCAGGCCTTCCGATTCCACGTGACGCAGCCCACCCCGGCAGTCATTCATGCTCCTTCGGACGCTGCCACCCGCCGAACGGTGCGATCAGCGCCTGAGACTCGCTCGGTCCCCACGTGCCCGGTTCATATTCATAGACCGGCGTCGGCGTGGTCAGGATTTGGTCGACCACGCGCCAGGAGGCTTCGACCCCGTCCTGCCGCGCGAAAAGCGACGCATCACCGATCATGGCGTCGCCGATCAACCGTTCATAGGCTTCCATCTCGTCTCCTCGCTGGTGACTCACGAAGAGTTCCGTCTCACGCCCGATCATCTTTTCTCCCGGGACTTTGGCGCGCGCCCCGATCGCCACCGCCACCCGATCAGGGCCAAGCCGGAATCGAACATAATTGCGTGGCTCCCCGACTGTCTCACCGAACACGTCTTGAGGCGGACGCTTCAAAGTCACAAACACTTCCGTGGCCGTGACCGGGAGATGCTTCCCGGCGCGGATGAAGAATGGCACCCCCGCCCATCGCCAGGAATCGAGGTGGATCTGAAGCGAGGCGAACGTCTCTACTCGCGAGTCGGGAGCGACTCCTGGTTCGTTTCGATAGCCGCGAAACTGCCCGCGCAGCAAACGGTCCGGCGTCAGCGGCCGCATGCGCTTGAAGACCTTGATGCGCTCGTCCCGCAACGCTTCGCCTGCTCCACTGAGGGGCGGCTCCATGGCGAGATTCGCCACCACCTGTAACAAATGGTTTTGGACCACATCGCGCAGGGCCCCGGTTTCCTCATAAAAACTCCCCCGACCGGAGACGCCAAACTGTTCTGCCATCGTGATCTGCACGCTTTCGACGTGATCACGATTCCAAATCGGCTCGAGGAACGAATTGGCAAAACGAAAATACAGAAGGTTTTGGATTGATTCTTTTCCTAAGTAATGATCGATGCGAAAGATCGCCGACTCGTCGAAGACGCTGTGCAGGGTCCGGTTCAATGCCTGCGCTGAGGCCAGATCCCGACCAAATGGTTTTTCGACCACCACCCGTGCGCCACGAGCACAGCCCGACTTGCCGAGCCCCTCGACCACCGTCCGAAACATACTGGGCGGGATGGCCAGGTAATAGAGCGGCCGCTGAGCGCCGCCGAGTTCCCGGCGGAGACGGGTAAAAATCTCATCCTCCCGGTAGTCGCCATCCACAAACCGTAAGATCTGTATGAGTCTGGCAAAGGCCGCTTCATCGATGCCTCCACCGAATTGTGTGAGGCTTTCGCGGATGCGATCTCGCAGTTCAGCCTCATTCCTATTCGATTTGGCCACCCCGATCACGGGCACCGTCAGATGACCCCGCTTGATCATGGCCTGCAGGGCGGGAAAGATCTTCTTGAACGCCAAGTCCCCCGTGGCGCCGAACAGCACGAGTGCATCTGCCTGTGACTCGATCATGATGGCCTCCCGATTACATCAAACGCATCCATTCCTTGTGATTGTGTCCCGCCGTGACCGCGCCTTACCACCACCGGAGGTACGGAGCCCTCAATGCCCTTCATGCCAGCGCCTGCTCCATGACCGACTTCAGAGTCGCCAGTCCCGCCCGGACGTCGGCGCCCAGATGCACCCGCAACAGCCGCCGGCCTCGTTCCGCCAGCACCTGAAAATCTCCGCGGGCCTGCGCAGCTTTGACGATCCCGAACGAATAGCGCTGTCCCGGTACCGGCAGGTCGACGGCATCCTCGCTCGTGATCTGGAGAAACAGGCCGCTGTTCGGCCCACCCTTATAGGCCTGTCCCGTGGAGTGGAGAAATCGAGGCCCGAAGCCGAGACATGTGGCGGCCTGTTTTCGATCCCGCACCCTATGACGGATCGCTTGGAGCGTCGCGTCATTCTCCTCATTCATTTCGAGATAGGCGAGGAGCGCGAAATACTCGCCCGCTGCAAGCCGATTCAGATGCGCGGTGAGGTACCCCTTGAGCGATGGAGACGGTCCTGCCGCTGAATAAAGGAGCGTCGCGTAGTGCGGATCAGCATAGAGTTTGACACCTTCCGCTTCGAAGATCGGAGATTCCAGCGGAAGCGTCCCGGTTCGTTCATACTCGGCCGTCAGTCGTTTGGTCGCCAGTTTGCTAGCCTCTACATCCGGCTGGTTAAAGGGGTTGAGCTCCATGATCGCCCCCGCCACCGCCGTGGCAAATTCCCAGCGGAAAAATTCTTGCCCCATGTCATAGCGCTCGGCCACCGAAATACGAACCACCGGTTGGCCCGCACGCTCAAGCAGGTCGATGGCTTCGTCCTGGCTCTTCTCGGGCTCAGTCTGCAACCGGATGTAGACGAACAACCGGTCCGCTCCATAGACCTCAGGAGCTCCGACCGCTTCACGATCGATCGGAATGATCCCCTTGCCCTCCTTGCCGGTCGACTCAGCCAGGAGTTGCTCAAACCAGGCGCCCAACGCCGCCAAGCCTGGCGAGGTGATGATTGTCACCTTGTCGCGGCCATGATTGGCGCATACCCCGAGGATCGTACCGAGCACCAGGCCGGGGTTTTTTTCCACCGGCACATAAGAGGAACAGGCCTCCACCATTTCCTCGGCACGTTCGAGGAACTGGGCTACGTCGACACCCACCACAGCAGCAGGCACCATGCCGAAGTTTGACAGTGCCGAATAGCGGCCTCCGATCGTGAGCAGCCCGAAGTAGAGATGGCGAAAACCGTCCGCCTCGGCGAGCTGCTGCAGTGCCGAACCGGGATCCGTAATCGCAATGAACTGCTGAAAGGCCGCTCTGGCTCCCACAAGACGTTGCACGCGATGAAAGAAGTACTGCTTGAGGATGTTCGGCTCAAGAGTGCTCCCGGATTTACTTGAGACGATGAACAGCGTCGTCGCAAGATGAACCTTTTTCTCGACGGTTTGGATCTGAGCGGGGTCGGTCGAATCGAGTACGTGGAGCTCCGGATACCCCGCTTGCTTCCCAAACGTCATTTGCATGACTTCCGGGCAGAGGCTCGAACCGCCCATTCCCAACAATACCGCATGGGTGAATCCTCTGCGCCAGGTTTCTCCCGCAAGATTGGTGAGCAACGGCAGATGGGCCAATTGCTGATCGGTGACGCCCAGCCAGCCAAGCCATTGACCTTCGCCCCGATTGGTCCAGAGGGCTGGATCGCGATCCCACAGACGTCGCACCTTGTGACCATCGCTCCATTCCTTCAACGAGGATCGCACGGCGGCAGCCAGGGGCGGCGGCAGCTTGTAGGATTGTCCATCGAGCCGAACCGCTGCATTCCCTTTGGAATGTTGTTCGACGGCGACAAGGAGCTTGTCAAAGGCGTCCCTGAACAACTGCAACCCCTCCTCCAACAACCGGTCGGTGATCACGTTCATCGACACACCCGCATGCTCCAGCGAGAGCAGAGTCATCTTCGCCTCATCGATCCCTTCGGCAAGCCGGCTCGCAGGGTGCCCGTGCTCACGGAAGGCCTGGAGCGTCGCCGGCGGCACCGTATTGACGGTCTCCGGACCGATGAGTTCTTCCACATACAGCACATCGCGGTAGGTGGGATTTTTTGTGCCGGTACTGGCCCAGAGCAACCGCTGCGTCATCGCGCCCCGCCGGGCGAGCGCCTCCCAGCGTGAACCGGCGAACAACGTTTGGTACCGTTGATAGGCCATCTTGGCATTCGCGATGGCGACCTTCCCTAGGAGGTTTCTGAGCGCAACCTGCTCCCCGCCATCCGTGGAGGTCTTGAGGCGTGCGGCAATCGCGGCATCCGCCGCCGTATCAATGCGACTGACAAAGAAGCTGGCCACACTCGCCACACTTCCTACGTCACCGCCCCGCGCCGCCAACTGTTCCAAACCCATGAGATAGGCCTCAGCAACCAGTTCGTAGATCTCCAGCGCGAAGATGAGGGTCACGTTGACATTGATACCCTTGCTGAGCAGTTGCACGATCGCCGGGATCCCCTCCGGAGTGGCCGGAACCTTGATCATCAGGTTGTCGCGTCCGACCGCCTCCCACAGCCGCTTCGCCTCGTCGAGTGTGCCCCTTGTGTCGTGGGCCAAATGAGGCGAGACCTCCAAGCTCACGTAGCCGTCACGCCGCTTGGTGCGGGCATAGACCGGCTGCAGAAGGTCGGCCGCGGTGCGGATATCCTCGATGGCCAACCGCTCATAGCAGGCTTTCGCGTCCAGACCAGGCTCTCGCCTGAGAGCGCTCAGGGCTTCTGTATAGTCTGAATTGCCGCTGATGGCTTTCTCGAAGATGGTGGGGTTCGATGTGACCCCGCTGACTCCTTCTTCGACGATCACACGACGCAATTCTCCGCTGGTCATGAAATTCCGCCGGATATAATCCATCCAGACGGACTGCCCGAATGTGTGCAGAACACGAACCGGATTCATGGTATCGACATGTGAGACGTTCATCCTGTCATCTCCTTGAAAATGGCCGCGTCGGAATCACCCTTCTCTCAATGCACTGAGAGATGATCTTTCTTTCCGCGCGACCGGTCTGCTGCCAATTGCTCCCTGACCGCAGCCATCAGGCGATCAGGAGTAAACCCGAACTTCTTCTGCAACTCCTTTAAGGGCGCCGATGCGCCGAATGTGTTCATCCCGATGCTCATCCCCGCCGCACCGACATAGCGATCCCATCCGGTCGTCGCGGCTTCTTCGACGGAGATCCGAGCCGTGACATGCGGCGGAATCACCTGGTCTCGATAGGCTTGGCTCTGCCGTTCAAACAGTTCCCAGCAAGGCATGCTCACCACACGGGCCTGGACTCCTTCCATGATGAGTCGCTCATAGGCTGCTACGCAGAGCGACACTTCGCTACCCGTCGCCAACAGCAAGACTTCCGGCTGTCCCCCCGGCGCCTCGGCCAACACATAGGCCCCCCGTGCCAGGCCGGACGCCGGAGCATATTTCGTTCGGTCCAGCGTCGGAAGCGCCTGTCGGCTGAGCACGAGTGCGGCCGGTTCATGATGAAGCGAGATGATGACCCGCCAGGCTTCCACCACTTCATTGGCATCAGCCGGTCGAATCATCAGGAGTCCCGGAACCGCTCGCAGAGAGGCCAACTGTTCGATGGGCTGATGGGTGGGCCCATCTTCCCCCACGCCGATCGAGTCGTGTGTGAAGACATGAATGACCGGAATCTCCATGATCGCACTGAGTCTGATCGCCGGTTTTGCGTAATCGCTGAAAATTAGGAAGCCCGATCCGAAGGCTCGTACTTTGGAGAGGGACAGGCCGTTCAGGATCGAGGCCATGGCATGTTCGCGAACCCCGAAGTGCAGGTTGCGACCGCTATAGTCCGCGGAAGAAAAATCGCCGGCGCCGTCAAACGTGAGCCGAGTCTTGGTCGAGGGGGCAAGGTCCGCCGAGCCTCCGATCAACCAGGGCACTCGGCCAGCCACGGCGTTCAGCACCACGGCCGACGCATCCCGCCCAGCGAGGCCCTTCGGATCAGCGGGAAAGGTCGGCAGATCCCGCTCCCAACCACGGGGAAGCTCTCGATGCTGCATCCGATACAAGGCGTCTGCCAACTCCGGATATGCCAGCCTATATGCGGCAAATCGCATCATCCACTGCTCCCGCGCCATTCGTCCGCTGCGTCCCATGAGGCTCTGGAAATGTTCCGGCACTCCGGCCGGCACGAGGAACTGTGCGTCCTCCGGCCATCCGTACGAGCGCTTCGCCAGCTTGATTTCTGCTTCGCCCAACGGCTCTCCGTGCGCCGCGCTGGTATCCTGTTTATGAGGCGCCCCATAGGCGATATGGCTATCGACGATGATCAAGGTCGGCCGGTCCTCGCAGTCCCGAAAAGCCGTCAGGGCCCGGTCGAGCATTGTCAGATCGTTGGCATCGCAAACCACTGTCACGTTCCACCCATAGGCGCCGAAACGGGTCGCGACATCTTCACTGAAGGCCAGGCGCGTGCTCCCTTCGATCGTGATGTGGTTGTTGTCGTAGATCCAGCAGAGGTTGGACAGTTTGAGATGGCCCGCCAACGAGGCCGCCTCTCCCGTCACACCTTCCATCATGCAGCCGTCGCCGCACAGGGCGTAGACGTCATAATCGATCATCTGAAAACCAGGTCGATTGAAGTACGCACCCATCCACCGGCCCGCCATGGCCATCCCCACACTCGTGGCCGCGCCTTGCCCTAAGGGACCGGTGGTCGTTTCTACTCCGGACGTCCAGCGATATTCCGGATGGCCCGGACACTTGCTCTCCAGCTGGCGGAACTTCTTGATGTCATCCAGCGTGACCGACAGCTCTCCGACCGTTTCGTAAGCGGGATTGACGGCTCTCACTCTGCAGAGATGGAGCAGAGAATAGAGCAGCATTGAGGCATGCCCGATCGAGAGCACGAACCGGTCTCGGTTGGGCCAGATCGGATCCTGCGGATCGAAGCGCAGGAAATGCTGCCACAGCCAATAGACCACGGGAGCCAGGGCCATGGCCGTGCCGGGATGGCCGGAATTCGCCTGCTGGACCGCATCCATCGACAGGGTCCGGATGGTGTTGATGCATTGCTGATCAATCGGTTGTGTTTTCATCGTGACTCCGACTCCTTCGGTCTGAACATCCTGCCCTTCCAACACGTGATTCCCCTTACGATCGTCATGACCTGTCTTCGTGGATCGGCGCAAATGGACTGCCGAGAGCCTCCAATGGAAAGGCCGGTGCCCGGTCGATCCGGCGCAGCGCCTCCGTGATGCGTTCCGGCCTTCCCCAATCGCTCCACAATGCGTTCGTGAGCTCAGTCACTGCCACCCGATCGGGCACATGCTGGAGAAGATCGGAGGAAAAATTCCTGCTCGGCATGGTCCGATAGATCGACTCCAAAACCCGAGCCTCCTGGGGAGTGCCGATAACACGATCCAGTCGTTCGAACCGCTCGATCAGTTCGGGGAAACATTGCTGCCCCAGTCTCCAGAGCGTCTCCACCTTGGCCGTCATCACCATCGTGTTCCAGAGTGCACGATGTGCCAGGGCGTCGTCAGCCTGCTGCGCCGTGGGTTTCTCGAGGAATGTCCGGACGGCCTGGACCGGATTCGTTCCAGCATGGGCGAGTCGTTCCCCCGGTAAGATCCAGCCGTAATCCAGTTCAAGACGGTCCGGTTCCACACCAAGCAAAATGATTCGATCGTACAACCGCTCTGCAACGAAGACCGCATCTCGCACTGTGTCGAGAAACCGCTCTTCCGGATAGACAAAGTGGTCGGAGGGATAGATGATCACGGTCGCCAGTGGATCGCGCGCTCGTACGTAAGTTAACGGCAGAAATACCCCGGCCCCTGTATCCCGGTTGGCAGGTTGAAACAGAACCGTCCCCACCCCGCGCCCATCGAGTTGGGTCATGGCTTCCTGACGATAGGTCCGCGCGATGACCAGGATGGACCGTGCCGCCGGTGTGAGGCGCGCTGCGCGATCCACAGTGTGTTGGAGCAAGGAGCGCGTGCCCGCAAAGACACAAAACTGTTTCGGTTTCGGCCGTCCTAACCACCGCTGCACGAAGGATCCCATGCGCGTGCCTTCGCCGCCTGCCAACACGATCGACCACGTATTCCCTTGGCTGGTTTGGTGTGCCATCTGTCCCTCCTTCCCGCACGGATCACGGATGGAATGCAGGTTCACCTATTCTCGAACCGCCTTCGCGCGTTTCTGCCAATAGGCGTTACGAACCGCCGCATACAGATCGAGCGTCGCTTCTTCCACCCCTTGGAATTTTTCCAGATTGAGAGAGCGATCGTTCGTCATCATTCCGACACGGGTACCGAACTGCGCGATTGATGACGTGGCTCGATTCTGATGCGCCACGATTGATGGAATGTGGTTGACCTCGATGCTCGGAAAGACCAGCCAGTTGATCGGGTCAAGCGCAAGATCCGCCACGTACCCGACACCATCCCGCAGGGTCAGCGGCGGAAGGAACGGTAGCACCAGGTAGGGACCGGGTTTCACTCCATAGACCGCCAGCGTTTGACCGGCATCTTCATCCGGAGTATCCAGCTGCCACCAATGTTTTGCCGGATCGAAAAAACCGCCGATGCCCACCGTGCTGTTGATGAGGAATCGACCCATCTCGATTCCGGCACCCCCGGCCTTCGCCTGGAACACATTGTTCAGGAAACGCGGCACGAACCGAACGTTATGGAAGAAGTTGCCGATTCCGACCTGCACCGCGTCGGGCAACACAAAATTATAAGCTTGCGCAAGAGGCTTCAAGGCGTATCGATCCACATTCCGGTTGAATTCAAACATCACCGAATTAAACGGTTCCCAAGGGTCGTCGTCCTCAGATATCGTCGTCCCGTCGAGTCGTGCGAAGGGATCATCGTACTCATCACGATCCGGTTCCTGGTCCGGCAGAGTAGCAACGCCCGCCGGCAGAGAGCCGCCGTCTGGTTCTGGGCCGAGCAGGCTTTGTGTCGATACGGCCATCGTCGTCGATTCGATCGGCCGCAGACGGTCTGGAGCCGTACCGCATCCTCCTACGATCATGGCCATCAAGCCGGAGAGCGCCCACAGCCGGACAATCCAGCCTTGTGGGTTTCCAGGATTGTGTTCGGCAGTAGCGCTTGCCCCTTGCCCTGCCATCACTGACGGAGCGTTCCGATTGCATGCTTGATGAACCCCTTGGAATTGACGATGCACTCCTGCCTTGTCACACCCGGCTGCATATGTTTCAACAACATGATCGGTATATTGTTCATGTATCTCCCGTTGTTACGAAGGCCGGCGATAATTCTACCGCCGGCTCCTATCGGCGGTTGCTCCACCACCGAAATCGGTTTCCCCATTCGATCTCAACCGTGATGGACTGCGACCTGCTTCCGGTCCGATCAGTCCGGATCCGGGACCTATCGAGGGAGAGAGCGGCGCCGTCGCCCTGCCGAGGTCGGGGCTGCGTGGTGGAACGTGTGACTCAGGCGTGACATCACGTGCTCCATGGTTGAGCCACCCCTCCCAGGAACTGCGCGGCGCCGGTGTCATGCCGGACGTTCCCGAAGGCGCCGACTGAGGCGTACTGGTTGACCCAAGCGACTGCGCGTGCACGATGGCAGACCAGGACACCAACGAGATCAACAGGAATGTGCTCAGGATGTTGTGCTTCATATCTATTCCTTCCTTTCTTCAGCCTCGCCGCAGCTCAGGCGTGAACGCGCGACGGGACATATGGCAACCGCGCGTATTCTGTTTCGTCTGTTTCAAGTGTTCCTTCAGTCGGAGCGGCGGCCTCTCCCTTCAGACTCAAGAGGTAGCTGGCCAAGTCGTTTACCTCCCGGTCCGAGAGGGGAAACTTCGGCATGATGGAACCGGGCGAGACGGAGGCCGGGTCCCGGAGATGGCGAATGTGCCAGTCACGATCCGGCCGTCTATTTCCTACATAAGACAGATCAGGGCCCACCTTCCCGCCTTCTCCGTGTAAGCCATGACAAGCCATGCAATGGTTCTGAGCGAAGAGGGACTTCCCCCGTGCCACGGACGGATCGAGTTTCGGCAGCGCCTGGAGATCCCGGATCGAGATCCCGAGCAACGTGAAGATGGTCACCAGAAAGATAGTCCCGGCCAGCACTGCCGTCGGACGCGAGCTTGGCCGCCGTTCCGGATTGCGATCCAAGAACGGCAGCAACAACAACCCCAGGATGAACAGGATCGGCAGGACCCAAGTCGCCAACGGTTCCAACGGTCCGGACATGTATTTCAGGAACTGATAGTAAAAGAGAAAGTACCACTCCGGAACAGGGGTAAAGGTGTGGTCGGCCGGATCCGCTCGATCGGCCAGAGGAAACTCAATCGTGCCGGCCAGCAGAGCCAGGACAAGGAACAGGCCCAGCATCACCACCGCATCCATGTAGACCTGGCGAGGATAGAACGTCTCGCTCCGTTGCTTCGCTTCCGCAACGCTCCACGGACCTGCCGGACCGGCCCGCCGCAACATGAACAGATGGAGCACGATCCCTCCGACGATCAGCGCCGGCAAGAACAGGGTATGCAGCGCGAAGAAGCGCGACAACGTCAAAGCTCCTAATGTCTCGCCTCCACGCAACAGTCTCACCAACACATCCCCGACCAACGGCACCGAAGCCATCATGTTGCTTCCGACCTGGGTAGCCCAATAGGCGTTTTGGTCCCATGGCAACAGGTAGCCGGTAAAGCCAAACGTCAGCATGAGCAACAAGAGACCGATGCCGACCATCCACATGAGTTCGCGCGGCCGCTTATAGGCGCCGTACAGATAGACCTGGAGGAGATGCAACCCGATGGCCACCATCACGGCCGATGCGCCCCAATGGTGCAGCCCCCGGACAAACCACCCGAACTGGACCTCATGCTGAATAAATTGCACGGTGTCATAGGCGGCATCCGGAGAGGGGACGTAATAGAGCGCGAGAAACATTCCCGTCGTGGCTTGCAGACAGAACAGGAACAAGGTGGCCGACCCAAAGACATAGATCCAGCTGGCGCCGCCTGGAATCGGTTCATCCAACAATGTGTGTCCAAGAGACTGCAGCTTCAGCCGAGCATCGAACCAGTCATAGAGTTTCCGTGCCACGTTCTGGTTTCCTTGCGACCGTTACAGTTCGACCGGACGATCGAGGCCTGACTTATATTGCTTGTACGTAACCCACAATCGTCCCTGCTCCACTTTGGAGGGCAAGACGTCCAACGGCCGCGGAGCCGGTCCCGCGAGCACCTTTCCTGTCACGTCGTAGACGCTGCCGTGGCAGGGACATTTGAATGTCTTGTCGTCACCGTCCCATCTGAATCCGCATCCGAGGTGAGGGCAGATCGGCGAGAACACCACGACGTGGCCGGCCGGTTGCTTGATCGCCCAGACGACTTTCTTCACCGACGCGGTGCGCCACCCGTCCTTGACCGTATTCACGAATTCCAACTCTTCAGGCTCACCGGAACGGAGGTTGTCTAGAGGACCGATCTCGTTCCACGAGGACTCGCGCCGCTTCAGGGCCGGAGCCACCGCATAGCCGATGAGGGGGACCGCCAACCCGACTCCAATCACGCCCATCGCAATCTTCGTGACCCACCCGAAGAACCGGCGTCTGGTGCCGACCGGCGTAGAGGTGACCGGAGCGTCTTCGTGCTGCGGATCGTGCCACCTCATCGGACTCCCTCACTGCTCACAGCATGCGGGGCCGGAGCGCTTCCTTCTCCCCGCTCTGTTTGGCGGGACAACTTATTGAAGGCATCGAGGGCCGCGACCTTGTAACACTCCGCCAACGTGGGATAGTTGAAGACGGTGCGCAGGAAGTACTGGAGACCGCCCCCCAACTCCATCACGGCCTGGCCGATATGGATCAGTTCCGTGGCCCCGGTTCCCACGGCATGGACCCCCAGCAGTCGCTGGTCCTCGCGATGGACGAGTAGTTTGAGAAAGCCGCTGTCATCACCAAGAATCTGTCCTCGCGCAATCTCCCGGTATCGGGCGATACCGGTTTCATAGGGGATCTTCTTCTGGGTCAACTCATGTTCCGGCGGGCCGATCGCCGAGACTTCCGGCATGGCATAGATGCCGATCGGAAGATGTTCACTCATCGGTCCGACCTCCACCCCAAACGCGTAGCAGGCTGCAAGCCGGCCCTGCAAGAAGGAGGTCGAGGCTAAACTCGGATAGCCGATGACGTCGCCGACGGCGAAAATATGCGAAACCGCCGTTCGAAACTGCCGATCGACGGTCATCCGTCCCCGCTCATCTGGTTTGAGCCCCACCGCCTCAAGGTTGAGCTTGCCCGCGGCTCCGATTCGTCCGACCGAAAAAAGGACTTGATCGGCTACGATCGATTTCCCCGATTCCAGATGCACAACGGCCTGCCCCGGAGTACCGGCTGTGACTTCCAGCCGCTCGACCGCTTCCCCTAAGCGGAACGTGACCCGTTGTTTTCTCATCTGATACATCAGTTCATCGACCGTCTCCCGGTCTAAAAACTCCAGGAGGCGCTCGCGCTTGTCCACCAGGATCACTTCGATCTGCAGCGCGGCAAACATCGACGCATACTCGATCCCGATGATGCCTCCGCCGACCACAACGAGCTTCTTGGGCAACCGTCTCAGCCGCACGAGATCATCGCTGGTCAGGATGATGTCTCCATCGACCGGCACGCCGAGAGGCGAGGCCGGGTATGTGCCCACGGCGATCAGAATGTTGGCAGCCGTCACGGTTCGCCGGCCCTCCGCGGAGGCCACAACCAGGGAATGGGGATCAAGAAACGACGCCTCGCCCCGGATCAGCTGGATGTCATTGCGGCAGAGTTGCTGTTCGACCACCTGTGATTCACGTCGGGCAACCATCCCCACGCGATGGAGCAGTTCTTCCACGGAAGGACGGTGCGGCCGATCTGATTCAGATCGATAGGCCTGGCTATGGCCGAACTGGCCGTTTCCCTGCGCAAGAGAGCAGACGGCTTCGCGAAACGTCTTGCTCGGGATGGTTCCCATGTCCAGGCAGGTGCCTCCCACAGAGGGACGTTTTTCCACCACCGCCGCCCGTTTTCCCAGCTTGGCGGCCTGAATCGCGGCGCGCTGACCAGCCGGACCACTCCCGATGCACAACAGATCAAAATCATAGCCTGCGCTCATAATGGACATCTCCTCTGCAGCGGAACCAGTCGAGTGCATTCCGCCCTGTTCGGTCATCTATCAGACAACTGGTTCGGTCAACCTCGCTCCGACGGGAATCTCCTATTCCATACGCTTCAACCTCTGGTGAGCCTCAACGGCATAGTAGGCATTGACTGCTCCCTGCTGTGCCGCCACAACCGCCGTGAGCAGCGCTACACTCAGCCCCGGCTGGCCGGCAGCCTGGGCCACCTCACCACCGTGCAGCGCGCAGGCCACCGACATCGCATGGGGATCAACCGCGACCCTGGACGGAAGTGCGGCAATCAAAGACCGCATGGCGGCAGGCAGCAGAAGAACGGAGGAGTGGTTCTGCAGAGAAACCGCATGGCTGCTGGTGACCCGGTTCAGCCGTTGCAGATCGGCACGGATCTCGTCCGGCTCCGTGCTCGAGCGGCAGTGGAGGTAGGTCTTCCACGTGTCCATGAACTGAGCGCTGTCGAGAAGAGAAGCCGATCTGTCGAATGGCCAGGAAATCTGGCACCCACTCAACCCGATCACGCTCAGGAGGAGTAGGAGGCCCACCGTCCCTGCTCGGGACGCAGCACCATGAACCTCGGCAGGGAGCCCGTAACTCTCGTGACACCATCGTATGTGAAATATGCGACGACTCCGCAGGGCAATCCTGAACAATAGCTTGGCTGATGGCAGCTTCATGACGTTCACTGCAGTCCTCTCATATCCCTGCTTCCGTCCTCATTCACCTATCGATGCAGAATACGTAGTTCTGCTTCGCGGCAGATGCAAGCCAGATACCAGACGAGTCATCAAAGTCGCCGTGCATGGAAGGGACGCTATTACAATGCCTTAGAGGCGGATGCCGATCGATCGCGCTTCAAACACGTACACCACAACATTGGGCAGCCGTGAAGGTTCGCGGTTTATGAGGCAGGCTCGCGGTTTCTCGTGATCGATATGAACGGGTGACGATGCTCAGAGGCGTGGATGTGCCCCGTAGACGTCACCTGTACGGAGACGGTCGTGACGGGAGAATTTGGACAGAGAACCGCGCTGGCCCTGTGCTGATCGCATCCGATTCAGGCAGAGCCTCGGCGGGGATGGGATTGAGTGGTTTTGCTTGTTCCGTCCCAGCAGAATGTTGAAAAAGCCTGCCCGCTTTGCTCTCGTGGCGCGCAGCGGCTCACCGTACGAAAGATAGTACGCCTCGCCGCTTCGCTTGCTGCGGCCGCGCTGGACGGCCATTTTGAACATCCTGAGTGTAGACGTTTCGTGATCTCACAGGGTCGAGCATTGGCTTCCAGGAACTCTCCGAATAGTTTCCCACAGCCTGCTAGGTCTTAGGCGACTGGTGGAGCCGCCAAGAGATCGTCCAAATCGTACTGCAACAAATCGCTGATCCGTTCGAGGGTGACATCTGCTGCCGGATACAGGCTCCGCTTCGCAGCCTGCGCGTAGTGGCCCTGCTGCGAAAAGACTGTAGTGACCCGTGCCCCCCAGACGTTTTTGACCGCCGACAGAATACGCAGCTTGTCATCAACCAGCACATAGTGCTCGGCAGGATAACGCTCCTCAATATCGTCTAATTCTTGTTCTTTATGCACGTAGATCAATACGCGGCCATCCACGGCATCGAGGAGACCAGCGCGCTCGATCTTGTGTGGCTGAAAGACCGCATCCCCATCTGAGACCAGTACCACTGGACCGTGCTGCTTCATATGCTCCACGGCATCAAGCGCATTTGGAAAGAGCCGATTCGAAAAGGGATAGTGAAGCAGAAACCGCGACACCATGAGGGCGTGCGGATCGTGCGAATACTCGATCCGATAACGTTGGAGCGCGCCAAGGTAGTCGGCATACCCCAGTTCATCCCGCAATTGCTTAAAGAGACTCCAATACCGTTGCTGTCGGTCGTGCCCCACTGCGTTCTCCAGATAACGCCCCAGATCAGTCGTGACCCGGTCGGCATCAAGCAGCGTATTATCGACATCGATGAGAAAGACCACATCATGGCTCATCATGCGTTCACCTCGGTTTCGCAGAATTACTTGTCTTTGGCATGTGAGACAGCAAGTCGCGTTCCAATCGATTCGAAGGAACCGGGTGTGAGCGAACTCCTCGCAATGACAAGAGATTCGAGGTGTCGCGAGCGCGAGTCGGCTGTGTGACACATCGCCGAACCACATTACGAGACCATGTACCCCGCGATCACTCGCGGTTTCTCACACGAGGTCGCGATTTTCCGCAATGGCTGAGTTATGACGGGGAGAGGTGATCGAACGGAGCGAGAGATGTGGGGCGAGACAGCCCTAACTTCTTCATTCGACTACGCAACGTGCTGGGGTTGATCCCCAAACGGTTTGCCGCCCCCAGGGGGCCGTAAATTCTCCATCCAGCATGTTCAAGCACATTGAGGATGTGATGACGCTCGGAATCGTGCAACGTGACGGATGGTTCCGCGGCCGCCACGTGCCTTGGAGAGGGAACTACGACACGTTCGTCAATTCCGACGAGATGGGTCGGCGCGAGAATGGCCGCCCGTTCAATGACGTTCTGGAGTTCGCGGATATTCCCAGGCCAGTCATATTGCGCCAACCGTGCCAATGCCTGGTCATCGAAGATGACATCACCACGGTTGAGCTTCACCCGGCAGAGCTGGAGAAAGTGTTCCGCTAACGGCGGAATATCCTCGCTACGATCCCGCAAGGGGGGGAGCGTGATCGGAAACACCATCAGTCGATAGTATAAATCGGCTCGAAAACGTCTCTGTTCGACGGCTTGCGCAAGATCTACATTCGTCGCAGCGATGAGGCGCACATCCACGGGGACCGACTTCGCCCCTCCCACTCGATCGACTTGATGATCTTCTAATACGCGCAAGAGTTTGGCCTGCACCTCTAACGGCATCTCCCCGATTTCATCGAGAAAAAGTGTCCCCTCATGTGCGAGTTCAAACCGACCCTGATGCCGCTGAACCGCCCCAGTAAAGGCCCCTCGCTCATGCCCGAATAGTTCACTCTCTACGAGGCCGCTCGGCAGGGCCGCACAATTGAGCCGCACAAAGGGTTTGTTGCGTCGTAAGCTGCTTTCATGGATAGCGCGCGCAACCAATTCTTTTCCGGTACCCGTCTCTCCCATGATTAAAACCGTGGTGGACGTCGCGGCCACCGCCTGAATTTGCGCCAGGACCTTGCCGAGGATCTCGCTTTTGCCGACCAAGAGGCCGAAATTGCATTCCTGCTTAATCTCCTCGGTGAGGTAGGCATTCTGCTTGGCAAGCTGCTGACTCAACTGGGTCAGCTGCTCATAGGCCCGCACATTCTCGATCGCCAGCGCCACCTGGATCGCAACCTGACGTAAAAACTCCAGCGTCTCGCTATCCGGCTCACCTGAAGCCACACTCCCAATATTGAGCGTGCCCAGGCAATTCCCGCGAGCAAGGAGCGGGAGATTCACCATTCGGCCGAGTCCTTCTTGCGCGTAGAATTGGTCTTCGATGAACACTTGATTGTGCTGCAGGTCCGGCCGAACATGAATTTCGCGGTGGTCATACACCCACCCCACCGCACTGCCGGCTCTCGGAATAATGGCGCCGCGCTGGAGCACCCGCTTCGGTATGTTGGTCTTAAGGGCATGAAACCGAAACCCGTCTTCCTCGGGTACATAGAGCAGAACTCCGGCTCGTTCCCACGAAATGACTTCTTTGATGCACTCAGCACAGGCTTGCCAAAGACTGTCCATCTTGCGCTGCGAATTCAGTGCATTCGAAACTCCAAGCAAAGCGTAGTACCGGCGATGGACCGCCGTCATCACCATCGATCCCCCCTTTGAGGCATGTTTCGCAACATGAAGGTCTCAGTGTGCATCGGCTATCCACCCACCATGCGATGAATCAAGGGCCGCGAGTCCGATATACGCAATATGCTTGCCTGCAACGATTCTCTCGAAGTCTGTCACGGCTGTGACGACTGCGAACCACTCCAACAGCATGAGGCAGGCCACTGGACTACCTGGAACTCTCTAGAGTGGCTCGGCGCATCTTCTTCCCATGTGAAGAAAGTTCTCCTCATGAGCAGAATATCAACGAGCGCACTGTGCAGAATCGCTCGTCTCCTTTGAATGACGAACCCCATGCCCGAGTCATGGTCACATCGCATGACGTTTAGAGGATGCCCCACAAGGATCCAGGAATCGGGCGAACGCGCTGGAGAGGAGACAGTCAGAGCCGTCGAGGAATCATGTTCACAGGGCCGCTGTGATAGGCAATCGAAGACGTGGCGTGCATCTTGCGTCGGATTCAGCTCCGCCGCTGAATCAATCGTGCTCTGGCACAAGTGATGCCCTGCTGGGAGGTACGGAATGAAGGCGAATGTCCTGCTGCTCATGCTCACACTGGTCCTATGGCCTGCATTGAGCGATGCGCGTTGTCGGACAGTGGGTGAAAGTGCCAGTCGCGGCACCGAACTCGGCACATTTCCGCTGTACCCCGCACAACGTGTGGTAGAGGCCGGAGAGAAACGCGATAGCGCCGCATTGCAATGGGTCGGTTACGGGATGGGACTGCCGCTTTTTGTCGTCGCGATGCCGTTCGCCATGGTGGGAGCCGGCGTCGGCGCTGTGCTACACCCCTGGACGAAATGCGACCAGCAAGAAGATTGGCCAGGACTGAAGTGAGGCAACTATTGTGGCAGCTCTAGACCTGCAAAATCTGGCGCACATCGATGCAGCGCGATACCTATCACTGCGCGCCTCGCTCTTGTCGGGGCGCACACTTATTGAGGCCGGGGGCGCATACGAATCGAGGGCGATCTACGATGAGCAGCCATGAAACGACGGCTTGGGGAACATTTTGGTCGAGAAGGATAGTCAGGCGGTCAGGCACGCGGAATGATTTTCTCTTCGTCAATCACCTGGCTGGCGTACTTTAGCACGGCAGTGACATCGTCGCTGGTCAATTCAGGGTACGCATCGACGATCCGAGCCATGGTGTAACCACCAGCCACCATGCCGAGAATGTTCGTCACCATGATGCGAGTACCTCGAATCGTGGGCTTTCCACTGCAGATGTTAGGATCGACAACGATACGATCATCCATGGGCAAGGTCCTCACTAACGAGTAATCGCTTAAGGTCAGGAGGTTCTGCCTGTCCTGTCAAGATAAGCCGCTCAGTCCAAATTGCAGTAACCAAACGCCTGACGCCGGTGAGCGGGGTGGCGCAAGCCACCCGTGCACGGCAGCCGCGCTGAAAGCTGTCATTTCAAGAGAGCTCTAAGACCTGCTGAACGGCGGGAGGTCGCGCGCAATGCCTCACTCCTGCTTCAACAAGGAATGTCCATTGTATACGTGCAGCGTCAACTCGGCCATGCCAGTCTTCAGCTGACCGTAGGTGCCTACGGGAAATGGCTTCCGACGGGAATAAAGCCGCAGTCGATCGGCTGGACTGCGGCACGAGTGGTAGCAACTTCGAAGTTGGCAACAAAAATGGCCCCTGCCCATTTCGAACAAGAGCCATATTCACGCGCTTCAGATGGAGCCGGCGAGTGGTAGCAAGGCTGCATTGAATCGCCACCTTTCTCTCCGCAGCTAGAACTACGTATCTTCAACCCGTCCCTCTCCAGTGAATCCATTCGAGCAGGGAACAACCTCTCACGCTTACGAATGATCTGCTATTCGTGGTCGCCAGGGTAGTCGAAGTGCAATTCCGGCTTTTGATCAAACGCAAAAGAACCTACGTTTCGCTTATTTCGATTATTGCGCTTATTTCACTTGACTGCTATACTGATCTTACATCACAGGAGAGCGCCCATGGCTACGATGACCAGTAGGACGAGAGAACCGATTGTGCCGACTGCGCAGGATGCTGCGATCGCTCGTGAAGCCAGCCGCATGCTGGCACCTTATATCGATCGCCTGGAGAATCTCCGATTCCAAGTCGGGGAGGAGAGGAAAACCTCTCAGAAACTCTCACTGCCGGCATCGGCTATCCGGCTTCTGCTCGATCTCCTGACGGAAATGGCGGCCGGGAACGCCGTCACCCTCATCCCAGTCCATGCCCAGCTGACGACGCAACAAGCCGCCGATGTGCTGAACGTCTCCAGACCGTTCCTCGTGAGTCTTCTCGAAGAAGGGAAAATTCCTCATGTGAAAGTTGGAACACACAGACGCATCCTTTTTGAGGATCTCATGCGCTACAAGAACAGCGTGGATCGGGAGCGCCGCAAAACCCTCGATGAACTCGTCACACAATCAGAAGCGTTGGGTATGGGCTACTGAAGTTGGCGACGTTCACCGCATTGTACGATGCATGCGTCCTCTATCCCGCACCGTTGCGCGATCTTCTGATGGAGCTTGCGCTCACCGACCTCTTCCGGGCGAAGTGGTCTGCCATGATTCATGAGGAGTGGACAGGCTCCGTGCTGAAGAACCGTCCGGACTTATCTCCCGATGTTCTGAAGCAGACGAGAGAACTCATGGATCTCCACGTCCGCGACTGCCTGGTCGAGAACTTCGAAGACCTTATCCCTGCCCTACATCTTCCCGATCCGAAAGACCGGCACGTGCTGGCCGCTGCGATACGGGGCAGGGCCGACGTGATTGTCACGTACAATCTCAAAGATTTTCCCGAAGAAGAGCTTCAGAAGTATGGCATTGCGCCCCAGCACCCCGACGAATTTCTCACACATATGCTCGATTTGGCTCCGGGCACGGTCTGCACGGCAGCGCAGACGCACAGAAAAAGACTTCGCAATCCAGGCAAGACGGTTGACCAGTACCTTGACCCTGGAACGGCAGGCGCTGAATGAATTCGTCGCAGGTCTGCGGGCTTTTGCGGCATTGCTGTAACGTTTACCCCCTGCTTTTCCTATCCTCTGACCCACGCCATCATCCCTATGCTTTCAAGTCGACTCGCGGTCGCCTTAAAAGGGCCCCAGGTGAGAAGTAACACCAAGGTGCTACGAGCTGAAACATTCCAATCTCATACATCGTTTTATATGGCTGACAAAGAGGTTGTCCGATATAGGACGCGAATAATTACGGGTCCGGTGAGGGTAGAGGTGGCTCCGGTTGGTTGGACAGCCTAGGCCATTCCTTAAGTGGTGCCTGGC
>ERZ1292625.1610-Hain-H41-01um-R1-1610-length-25600-cov-6_pt1 | contig 25600 bp, 67 predicted proteins | sample MGYA00564400_ERZ1292625 | MGnify/ENA primary metagenome ERZ1292625 (study PRJEB36523, sample SAMEA6512639) | groundwater metagenome | collected 2019-01-08 | study: AquaDiva: Metagenomics assemblies of 32 groundwater samples | reverse complement strand
CATCTGATTGACCAGTATGTTCTGCCCGACGTGTGACGCGAGAATCTCATTGTATTGGAAGTTGGAATCGCAGTCGATGATAGAATCGAATAAGGAGTTCATAGCCACTCTGGATGGAACAGTAACCACTCTAGGTGGTCTGGATAGCATTCTTCTAACTGGCACACTAACTCTTCTCTCGAAATCCAGTTATCGTTATACAGCACCTTATTGTGACCGATCTTGATGTATATGATGTGATTTACTTGTTTGGTATAATTATCTGATACATCGAATTCCGAACTAACAAAGGACAGAAATAGCCTGTCACCTGGGACGATAACAAAGCATTGTTGGCCTTTATAATTGTCCCAAGTGGCATAGACTTCATCGGTTGACGGGCCGGAGATAATAGGATCGGCTATCACGACAGAAACTCCGGGTGGAATAGTAGCCATTCAAAGTGAACGGGATAGTGCTCCATCATATAGGAGACAAACCGCTCCTTCTTGATGGTGAAGTTGTTATCGATACAACAATCGATATCGCTAATCGGCGGTCCCCAGAGATTAATGGCCCAATGATAGTTGATTGGTCGCTCTCCGAGCAATAAATGAGTTGTTGATGCTACGCCAACCGCCGGAGATCTATTGCCATAAATATAGAAAACGAAGCTTCCGCCAGCGTCACAAAGCCCATCGTATAGCCTCGATGAGTCAATTCTGATTGGCTCAATCATCTCAAAGCCATTTCGGATGAAACAACAACCATTCAAGATAATCCGGATAATGCTCTGCCATTAAATCCATGAACTGGTCCTTCGAAACGTCGCTTCTGCCGTCCTTTGTATATTTGCTGTTAACCCTATAAGACATAACGGGTTCTTTAAAGTCAATTATCAGGAACTCAGCTCGATAGTCTTCAAGGTAGTGAATCTTACCCTCAATGGCAGATCCTGCCAATTCAAGTCTAAGATGATCGGATTGTCTTGGAGATCCCTTGATATAAAGGAAGTAATGCTCTCTACCATCAACCGGAATCGATGGACCATTTCTGATTATGGTTGGATCAGCTATCATGTCCAAAACTCCGGGTGATACAGCAACCACTCAAAGTGATCTGGGTATCGTTCCATGACATTATCGAAGAATTCCGCCTGCCCGACAGCATCGCTGTCTACCTGATACCACATTGATACACCACAATTCTCTGCTCTGAATAGCCGGACTATGCCGTCAAACTCGTTTGGGTTATAGTCTGATGGTATCCCGGCGTGAGTTATGAAGTCATATTCGTCGTTCGTTTCTCTGATGAAAATCCTGCCGCCGATGTTCGCGGCACATAGATCGAGGAATGATTGCCTTCCGTTTTGAAGCTGAATCGGGTCATCAATCATTTCGACCCTCAAACCATTCTGGATGCCACAGTAACCATTCGAAGTGATCGGGATACTTATCCGATAGCCAATCAATGAATCTCTCTTTGCTAGTCCAGAATGTCTCGTGATTAAAGTACGGATCGTCGACAAAGCTGTGATTAATGCACCACACTATCTTGACATCATTGCCAAACGACAAGACCCGCTTGTATGACTCTAATCCTTTGCAGATTCTATCCTCGTATTTAGTTAGTTCACGACAAACGATCATGACATCCATTCCGGGTGAAAGAGGATCCATTCAAAGTGATCGGGATATCGCTCTTTGAGGCCGTCGAAGAATAACCCGGCCGGAATATAAGCGTTATGCCCGACACCAGACATAAAGTAGAATGGATTACCCTGACCCGAAACATTGATCGACCACCAGTCTTGGATCGATATGTTCTTTCTGTTGGCCGAAGAGATTATGGAATATCGCAGCTTCTTTAAGGAAGCCATAAAGATTGTCTGGCCGATGAATTGCTTGAGCAAGCCGTTATCGCCACCGATGAATATTGGCTCAATCATCTTAGCCATTCCGGGTGGAATAGCAACCACTCGAAGCAATCAGGATAAGCATCACGCAGCCTGTCGATGAATTCCGACTTGCTACATGCCCTGCTTGTTGCGATGAAATAATGATCACCACAGATCGCCCATCTAGTATTCTCGTCAGTCAGTACGAAACATCGATCATCAACCAGCTCAAAGCATAGCGATGCTCCAATTTTAATCAGTATCTCTCGTCCGATATATGGCCGAAGCGGCTCTATTGATCTTGAGAAGATAAGGTCGACTTCAATAGGATCTGCTAGCATCAAAAGCCTCCGCGGCCCGGAAGGTTTAACCACTCCTGATGGAATAAGAGCCACTCAAAGTGAGCTGGGTAATCATGCTTCATGCGGTCGAAGAATACGCCCTTCTCGAAGTAGTAGTTATTGAGAGATGTGTTGTGTTCATTCTTCCCAACGAACTTCTCGATAAGCCAGAGAAACAGTACCGGCTTATTCTTGTCACCTTTCTGGAAGGAAACAAGTCCGACACATTTATCTGGATTGACGAAGAACAGCTTCTTCGGCCATTGATAGTCTGCTTCGTAATCGTTGATGAGGTTGGCAGTTATTTCGATAGGGTCATCAATCATCGAAGCCACTCTGGGTGGAATAGAAGCCAGTCAAAGCAATCAGGATAAGCAATCTTCATCCAGTCAAGCAGTTCATCCATGCTACACTGTTTGCTTGCTGTTGATTCGTTTACACCAAGCATAAAGCAGATCGATGGCGCGGCACCGATAATGCACCACTTTAATCCCGAATTAAGCAGGATACAATCTCTGCCTATTGTTTCAAATGCTATGGTTGGTCCAGTAACAGCAAGAATGGTTTGTCCGATATATGGAACAAGCTTCTTATTATATCGGTTAAAATAAGCACCAACATCAACAGGATCTGCCAGAATCATCGCAGTTTAACCTCGGAGCATGGAAGACACAATCTCCGGACCCAGCCAGTTGTTGATATCGTTGCTTTGCCCCCGCAGCTTTCGCAGATATGATATGACATCGCCTCGGCCATTTGAATCATACCGCGCATTTCGTCATCGCAGTTATCGCAACTATATCGTGCTGTTCCAAACTTCTCTTTGAATTGTCTGACAAGAGGCTGGAGATCTCCTTCAAAGCTATCAGGCTCAATCCGCTTCTTGCCTTGGATAATCCAGTCTGCCCTACCCTGAAGCTGAGAACACAGAGTATCAGTAAGGTCAAACCAACCATCTGAAAACTCAGTATGCTTCACATCGCGAAACAGCTTTGGATACTTTGCCACCAGCTTAGCATCATTCTCTTCGGTCATTGTCGCTCCGGGTGTGGCACGGAATCGCCGCCATGCCATAATCTAAGCACGGCGAGTCAGGAGTCAAGGGCTTTGTTGTCAGGTCTTATCCGGTTCATATTCTGCCTTGAGTCTGGCAAGCAGCTTGCGGTCTTTCTCGGCTTTGGTCGTCTTGACCTTGGCTAACCGCGCTGCCTCCACCTTTAACCTTTTCGCTTCATCTGCCTTGGCCTTAACCACTTGCTCCTTTATCAGATCAGTTACTTTGATCAGCGCCTTCGGCAGGATTTCTGAATCCTTAGTTAGGATCAACAGCGATTCGCCATATCCGAGATGTCCATCTCTTGTAAGCGATGACTGAATACCGTAGAAGTTATCTCGCAACCCTTTGAGTTCATCTTCCGTTACCTCGTCCCAATCAGAGATCTGCTCGCCAAGCCGCGATACATATTCATCATTTTTATCATAACCGCCAATAACGGTGATTAGCTTAACCTGTCTCATGTCTCAACTCCTAATTATTGAATCTCTGCCAGCACTAAATCATCGCAATACACCGCGATTTCTCGGCCGGCGCAAACATCAAGAACGAATACCACATCCATAAACTGCGTTCCCAATGTCACATCCTCTATGATGAACCCGAAATCGCCGGCGGCAAACCAAACCAGATCGGTATCGTGCCAAGCATCGACACCGTAGAATACCCCATCCCAACGTCTCTTCTCTGGATTCGGTACAACCTTATCGCCAAGTTTAAATGTCATAACAACTCCGGATGGAATAATAGCCATTCAAAGTGATCTGGAAACTCTACAGACATCTTATCAAGCCATTGTTCCATCTTCATCTCGCGGCCTTTGAATTCTGACATCAGATCGCCTCTGGCATGATAAAAGCAATCGCTTTCGATGTGGCCCGAAGAACCGACAAACCCGCAATGGATCCATTCGTTTTCAAAGCCAACGACAATGACTCGCTTGTTGCGATAAGGCAGGAGCAGCGGTGGCCATCTCTCATAGACCTTGGTGCCATAGATAAACGGATCGTCAGTCACATTAACTCCGGGTGGAATAAAAGGAACTCAAAATAATCAGGATAACCAGTCCGTAGGGCGTCAATAATCTGTTCCTTTGTCTTGATTTGTCCTTTGAGGCGGTAATTATATTGCCCGATGACAAACAATTCAGGATGGATATATCCTGTAACTGTTACTACTCCAGCCTGAACCCACCTATTGCCCTCGCCAATTACAATGACCGATTTGCCGTTATACTTTCCTAGCTGCTTTCTCCAGGAAATGTTAGAGTCTTCATGGATAATAGGACAGCTAATCATAATAGCTCCGGATGCCACAGCAACCATTCAAAGTGGTCAGGATACTCAGAAAGAAGTCTATCGAATAACTCCGCTCTACCAACGGTTCTGCCTCTTATTGATGGTCTCATACCTGGGCCACATAGAAAACATTCACTATCTATATACCCTGTTCTAGTAACGAATCCGCAATGAGCAAAATTACTACTAAAGTCAACGGCAATAACTCGCTTCCCGACATGGGGCAGCAGTAACGTCGGCCAATACTGATGTTTCTCTTTTCCGTAGATCACAGGATCATTCAACATAATAACCACTCAGGGTGAAATAGTAACCATTCAAAGTGTTCTGGATAGCTTTCGCGAAGATGATCAATGAACTCTTCGCGTGATGGATTGTTCCTTTTGGATATCATGTAGAATGATTGGTAACCATAAGCTATTGTTGTACTCCACAGTGTCTCGGTTGGCGAAAATACAAAATCGTCACTTGCTCCAATAACGAACATCAAGGATAAGGTCTTGCCGTTAGCCGATATGGCAAAAATGGCCTTCTTGATGTTTTGATTGCAGATCTCTTTGAAGCGATCAGAATTCCAAAGTCGAATCGGATCTTCAATCATTCCAACCACTCCGGGTGGAATAACAACCATTCAAAGTGGTCAGGATACAGCTCCTTCATTCCATCGCAAAACCGCTCTCTCGACATCGGCAAATCTCCAATTCGGTACCGGAATGATAAAGACAGCGTGTTGATCGACCACAGCTTTGGTGTATGAAGCCTATCCCTATCGACCATAGAGGAAACAACATAGAACAGACTATTGCCTGAGTTGTTCTCGATAAACATGACTTTGCCGGGATTAGCCGAGAACAGGCCATAGAATGATTCGTCAGTATATGGTCCAAGCTTTATCGGGTCGGCAATCATTGAAGCCACTCGGGATGAAAGAGAAACCACTCTAGGTAGTCTGGATATCCATCTCGGAGATATGCTATGAACTCTTCGCCATTGACCCATTCTGAATCGGCTTCGTCCTGCGTTATGTCTCTTTCGCCGGCCTTCCGAATGTAGAATGGCCTATCCGATCCAAACTCTTTAAATACGCCGAAAAGGTTGGTTGGCCATGATTTATCGGAACCAACCCGCCAAGCGTTGATCGTTATTTGCCTTGGATCATTGGTAAGCTCTATAATCATGATGGTCTTTCCTGGATTGGTATCGATAATATCGCCGAAGCTGATATCCTTGGTTTGGACGATTGGTTCGTCAATCATGTCTTATCCGCTCGGAATAACTGCGAGAAAACCACCTTGCCATAGGTGACGGAATAGTTCTCGGTAACCTCGACAACCTCCAAACTAAGGCAAAATTCCCTAAGCTCTTCCTTCTGCTCACCTTGCCAGTAAGAGTTGGCTGCCGTTATCGCTCTGGTTATCGCAGCTTTGGCATGACCAACATCGGCAAAGATATGAGGATTATGTCCTACCGCCGGATCATAAAACGCCCAAGGTCGAACCGAATTATAAGTCATAACCTTGCCGGTTGTCGTCTGGCGAATAACATAGCCCATCTTATTTGCCGCCAGCAGCGATAACTCTGGTTGCGTCAGCGCCAAACTTATAAACTGCATTGCCCGGGGTCAGCTCAACCTCGATGATCTCAAGATCAAGGCAGAATTGAATCCTATCTTGCTTGTCGTTCATTGGTCGCGGTTGCGGCGTTGTCAGTGTTGAGCCGGCAGATCTTGCGACCTGCCACTGAGCAGCCCACTCATTTTGTGCCATCTTTTCTTCGTCGGTAATAAACCAACCTGATTTAATATAGGAAGTTACCGTCCCCTTGATTGGTCCTATGTTATGGAAAACATACGGCGCAATGTCGGCAGAGAACTCTTCGTTCCGCCAGAGATTAGCGGTGGTACAGTAAGTCCCGGTGGGCTTGTGGAAGAGGTAAAACACCACAGTGTTATTATTTGCCATTCTTAGCTCCAATCTTAGTGATAGCGGAATATACGACTTTATCTGGTTTGATGGCTAGCTCAATTGCGATAATCTCAGTACCGGATAGGAATTGAAGTCTATCATGATATTCTTCGTCATCAGTCCAACTTCTTTCAGCATAAAGTGCGATGTGTTTCTTGGCGTCATTAATGCCGCGAGACATTGCCATTTTAGCCGCCTTTAGTGTGTTGAATATATTGGGAATATGGCTGGTTTGCTTTGCAAAGCATTCCTTATTCCACGGAGTATCGTTGGTACAATACAGATCTGACAGCCTGTGGTATATTGCGTAATATGTCATTTTGAACCTCTACTAGCTCCGATTTTAGTAATGGCAGCATAAGCCACTTTATCTGGCTTAATGGTTAGCTCGACCTCGACAATCTCGGTGCCAGATAGAAATTGAAACCAATCTCGGTAGCGCTCGACAGATTCGGCCTGTTCATATCTGGCATAGTAATCAATAGAGCTAGTACAGCCATTAATAGAGCGAGATAGGTTTGCCTTAGCCTTAGTTAGACTGTCGAATATAAAAGGATATGCCTTGCCCTGCTTTGCGAAATCACGTTCGCTGTTCGGTATCTTATCCGTTGAATACTGATCCGACAGCCGATGATAGATGACGTAATGAGTCATATCTCATTTGCTCGGAATAGCTGGGAGAATACCACTTCTCCCACTACGACATTAATTGTAACCTCAACGATCTCAAGATCTAAACAGAGTTCTCTGATCTTGACATCACCATAGCAGAATTTAATGGCCCGAGTGATCGCTGCTTTTGCCGAACCGACATCAGCAAAGATATGAGGAATCTTGTCGGTACAAGGATCGAAGCTGTTGGCATTGACCACCGAGATTGTCAAGAACTTACCGGTTGACGTTTGACGTAGGCTGTAACCCATCAGATCTCCATTGTATTATAAGCTTCAAGGTATTCGCGAAGCTCTTTGATTGTATTGTGCGACTCGATAATCTTGATCGTCTTGATTGTGGATCGCTCACCACAAGCGAACCACTTGCCATCGAGCTTAATCCAGATACCACCCTCACCATGACAACACATATGGTGCCCATCATCGTTATCTGGATTATGAAGACAGGCCGATTGAACCAGATCAATATCCTGGCCATCGACTGTCACGGTTTTTAATAACCTGCTCATTTTATCCTCGGCACCAATCTAAAGACCAGTGCATCTAGCGGTAAGTCATCCCATGACCCGTTTGATTTAAACCCGTTCCAGTCACCAGCAGGATCATTGCTGAAGTCGAGATATCTGATCCTAGCAAAGTCCTTATTTGGCCCGTGATAATCGCATAACGTCTCTCTGAAGCCAATCCTATCATTATGGCTTATCAGAGAATCTATTGGAATGGATCCTATATCAGCAGTTTCCATCTCAAATATGATGGTAGGGTTTCTTATCTCTCCAAGCATCTTGATCGTCCTATCTCTGGCCTCTCGATATGCCGAGCCATCTGATTTGCCAGTTGGAACCAGCACCACAGCATCCGGAGCATACTTCTTCAAGACTTAAACCGCGAAACGAGAAGCTGCCACGAAATGACGAGCTGCCAGTAGATCCATTCGGTCCAATGATTGGTTAGGATAAACAGGGTCAGGTATATCGCAATCGTAACGAGCGGGTTAAGCGCAAGCCAAGCGTCAAGCGAAAATAGAAATACCCAGCCAAGCAGCACCTTAAGGAGAAACATGCTGGGCGGGTGATTCTTATCGAAGAATGTCATTTCAGATCCTGTTGTGATTGGCGTATTGCCTGTTGAACTCAGAGAGAATTATCGAGGAAGTAACGGCTGTATTTAGCGAATATCCGGAACCGCCGTATGACAGGTACACCGGCTGCGAATTGTAAATCACTTCGGCTGGAACGCCAACCCATTCGTTGCCCGTAACAATCACTGTCTTTTTGCTGAAGTCAAACTCAAACTCATTAAGGTCAATGGCGCCATCGCAAAGCTCAGCTGATACTATGGCTATATCCTCTTCTCGACAATGAGAGATGAAGTCATGCGGCGTGGCAAATTGGATGATATCAATATATCCGATTGTCGTGCCGGATCTTGGCCGCAAATAAGAATCGGGAGGAACGGAACCGATAACCATAACCGATTCTGCTCCGTAACAAACAGCAGAACGAATCGTCATGGCGAGATTCTCGTCAAGACCGAAATTGACAGCGCAGATTGAGACAGGAATTACCTTGGCTGATTCTGCTCTTTTATCGTATCGCTGCCGTCGCGTTTCAGAACGATGTGGGGTGGTTGGTTTCAAAACGGTAGCTCATCGTCTTCGATCTGATAAACCACTTCTCCATTCTTGTCGCGTTCTAGGTCAGGATCTTCATCTTGATTCTTCTGTTCTGGCGGAGTTCTCAATCCCGGTTTGCCGGCCTTAACCCAATCGGTTATCACTTCGAATGGTGGATTTAGATCCCAGAATTCCTTGATGAAGGTAGATCCATCGAATGACTTGTGGCATCGATCGCAGTTAAGGTGATCATTAACCAAATAAGCCAAGTGTGGCGCGTTAAGAGTGATATAGTCGATAAGCTCTTTATTCAGCGGAGAATAATCTGAAGTATCAGCCGAGAAGCTGACAACGTCGTGGCAATAGGCTGAGAAGTATTCTCGCTCATCGTTTTGAGGGCAGACCAGCGACACCCTATCGTTCTCTCCGCAAACAGGACAAAGAGGAACTTTGGTTGCCAGAAGCCAGTCCAGGGCGTTGTCTTTGGCGACCTGCTTTGAAATGTGCCTCTCGTAGAATGCGCTAAACTTATGATAGGCCAAGCTGAACTCGGCTTCCATCTGTTCTAACTGTCTCTCATCGACAGTAGAAAGCAGATCGATAGCATTTTTGATTTGCTGATTCGTTGCCATGATAGGTCCGTTATTAAGTGTTACATTCTGGCCAGGATAAGCGTAGTTTGGTACTAAAGGAGCAAAATAGGTATTTGCCGTCACAGCATTGGATACCGTGTTAGTAACAATCGGCATTCTGCTACCAACACCGGCAAATATAGTTGGAGGGGTCGCCATGTTATTGTGCTCCGAAGATCCCGCGCTCCCCATAATCTAAGCACGGAATGTGCGAAGTCAATGGGCGACGAGAGAAAGGTTAAAGAATTGGTGCCGGCCGCTAGAAGCCGTTAAAAAGTATCCATTCCATCAGTGGTGGATGTTCTCGCATCGCGTCGTGAAACGCTTCGCGTGTTACTTTCTTCGAACATCGAGCAAGTTGTTTCAGCATATAGTGCTCATCGCGCCGAGAATATGTAATAAATCCAATTGCCTCGTCGTACTCCATAAACTTGAATCCCTTATGACTTCGACGAGGCCCTCCGGAATGATAGACGACCGAATAATCATCAGTCAGAGGAATGGTGATAGTTAAACCGCTATACTTCGAGCCCGTCGCGTTATGTCTCTTGAGCAGTTGCTTCGTCAGTGTTGCGCGTTGCGATGGCGTCATGGTAGCTCATTCCAGAGGATCCAATCAAATAGTGGTTGGTGGCTTTCCTGAATCTCAGTGATGAACTGCTCTTTCGTGATATGGTCGCTACGATTGGCATCATAGTTTGACATCTTATAGTATGTATCGCCTTCGAGACTATAGCGTGTTTCGTCGTCAAGTATGAAATATAGCCAAAGCTGATTCGGATGGTCGGTTGCCAGTCTAGAATAGTCAATCTCGTAACCGCCACCGACATCGATAACCATCAGACCTTTCGGAATCAAAAGGGCGCCGTTCTCATCGAGCAACCTAGGATCTGTGATGTTCATAGCTGGTTCCAGAGCAACCATTCCATTATCGGAGGATGCTTATCGAGATGATCAAACCATAACTCTTTCGTCGTCGACTTTGTCACCCAGTAGTTTTTGGCACCCGACACATCAATGCTAAATCCTCCAAGATAGTCATCCCCGTCACGATAAAAGAATATGTCGTAGTATCTACGATTCCCGGTAAATATCTGGGCCATAGCCTCAATATGGTATCCGTCAGCTAATTGACTCTTCACATGATGACCGTCTGATCCCTCATCAAAAACAGCTCCGATAATGTGGTCGGTAAATACTGGCTTATTCATAGTTGATTCCATAGGAGCCATTCAAAGAATGGCGGATGTTCTGCGATATACTCGTAAAACGCTTCTCGCGAACAGTAGTTGGTGAATTCTCGCTCTTCGTAGCGAAATCCAATATGGTAATTAGGATTCTTAAACTTATGTAGCGCCGTCCAATATTCAACTCTGCCGTCATCAAATCTGGTTAGTTGAAATAACTCGACACCATTTCGCTTGAAGTTAAACTGTGCAGAGGTTCTTGATACTACCAGAAGCAGCTTGTATTTCATGTCAAGCTTCTTTCGGGCTAGCCTCGTCTGATAGTGACTTGGATTGATCGCTGTCAGCTTATTCACTTCATTTATAGCGGAAATAAATCCTTCTTCATTCAGAGCGTCAATCGATATCATATCTGGTTCCAGAGAAGCCATTCGGCAATTTCACTATATTGATTTGCAAAGCTATCGAACCACAGCTCTCTCGGCATGGCCCTTGGTCCCCAGAATGTCCTTTCGTCGTTCGGAGCAATGGTTATGCCTCCCACATAGTGCGAATCAAGATGGAAGAATATATTGAACCAACGATCTCCACCATTATAATATGGCTTATACTCTGCCAGGATCTCCATTCTATTCGATATCCTTATCGTGTCTGATACGCTGACATCGGAATTAAACACAGCCTCGATCCTTGGATCGCAGAATATCGGATCATTGCTCATGCCAGATTCCATAGACACCACTCAAACAACTCGGGATGATTATCGGCAAGTTCTTCGAGCATCGCTTCTTTGCCGCCGCCACTATCTACTGAATAGAACTGGATATATGTTGCGTAAAGTTTGAATCCGCCACAATAATTGGCGGCAATTGAATTGCTGCTTGGCCTGTATTCTGGCCCTGACTTATGAAAGAATATCAGCATCTCTTGGCTTTCGTGTCGCCACCGAATAGCGAGATGATAGTTGTCTGATATCTCAACTATGCTATCCGGTTCATTATAGGTATGAGTACCGCAGAGCCTGTCAATCTCGGCCTGAAGTCCCTTATCGGCGAAGTCAGTCTTCATAATCATGACAGGTTCCAAACGCACCACATGAATGCCTCTTGAGATTCTGCCATGATCACCTCGTAAAGTTGCTCTCTTGTTACTGGGCCTTGACAAAGGACAAAAGAATGAGGTCGCGACCAGACTGAAATTGTCTCGTCGTTTGCGAAGTAAAAGTGACCAATCCTTGTAGTACTGTCCTTATCTCCGGGACGATAAAAGATCGTCATGTTTCCGGAGTCCAGAATCCGAAGCCGAACAGTGATCCCATCGGACAATAAGATATCGCGATAATGCTGTGTCTCGGCCCCCTTGGTAACTGTGGTAAATGTATGGAGAGATCTGTCAAACAGTTCATCGTTCATATTAGGTTCCATAAGTAGAATAACATTGCCTCTTCTGAAGAGGATCTCAGATAGTCTACAAACTGTTCGAGAGAGCACTCCTTATGGTCAATATAACAATCTGGCGGAAGTGTATGACTGACATAGTAAACATGGCATGTTTTTGTCTTGTGACCTTCAAATATTACAAATAGTTCCCTACGGCCATATCTCTCATAACATCCGACTATTACCTCTATGCCATCAGCCAACCTGAAATCCCTAAGCATTGAGCCATTTTTCTCGTGCCACTTATGAAGATTTCTATCGAACAGTTCGTCGTTCATAGGGTGTTCCATAGTAACCATTCCATCGCGCTGAATGAAAAGCCCTTGACGAGATCATAGAATTGCTCTTTGGTGATATCTGCTTTACCGTTACCAATCATGAATTCAGTTCTTTGTTTGGTTAGATAAATATAACACAATGTATGATAGTTTTCATCGCGGAATGAGATATAGCGTTGTTTATTACTGCCAGTAGTTAGCTGAAGTGAAACACTATACACATTATCAAGCTTTATAGTTCGCTCTTCAAAGCTCTTTGAATCAAGGCTTCCGCGTCGTCTAACGGGGTATGCGAAGTTATACTTTCTTCTGTCAAACAGATGATTTGTTATGGAGTACATTACTATACTCCAATCAGATTGGTACAGATCATACTTCAAACTCGTTAAGCTCGGCAAACCTCGCCTGATCATAGTGAAACTCTGGTGCCGGGATGATATGATCTTTCTGGTGCGCTTTGATAATGATATCTCGGCGAGCGTTGAACTTGTTGTTTGTATCTCGGTATAGGGTATTCAGCGCATTAAGTTGATCGCTCTGCTCTTTGAGATCCGACTTAAGTATCGCGGCCTCAACATCAGTCTGAATAATGACCGCTTCGTATTCCTTGAGGTGGATTGCCTTTAGCCTCTCTACCTCCTTAACGAATAGCTTTTCCTTCGCCTTCAGTTCCTTCCGCTCGGTTACCTTGTCGAGCAGTTCTGGGATTCTGGTAAGCCGAATATAGATCTGGTAGTTAAATGTTCCACCTGAACCACCTGAACCACCGCCTGTTGATACTCCGCTAAGAAAATCACAGAAATCGCCCATCCAAGGGTTATCTCGAAACAGTCCGGTATACTTGCTTCGTTTAGCCTCAAAGCAGCTTGGCGGCGGAGCAATCTTCTTGAATGTTCCCGACGTGCTGAAGCTAAGGCTTTCTCGCTCGTTGTATGACTTGTCGAACTTGTGGAAGATAAGCTGAAAACCAAGACTGCTAGCTGATAAACAAAACAACTGCCGAACATCATCAGCCCTTACCGTCTTGAGATTATTGACGATATAGTTTCGGTAAGTTCCGGCCTCTGCTTCGATCTGATCTTGAGTCTTTCGCTTAGCCTCTTCTACTAGATGCTTAGCGAGGCACTTCTCAATAACCGTCTTTGTCTTCGACATTTCCTTACACTTTGGACACTGAAACATCGAGACTGCTTTTGGCGCCAAGCTCGATGCGGACTTCTTTGTCATGTCATTCTCTGGTTTGGGTTGTGGTAAATCGAGGGTGCTGTGGCCCTATGCTATAATCTAAGCACCGCTATACCGAAGTCAATGGCCGGAACTAATATCCTTTTCTGGTCCAAACTGCGTTCGAACTATAGCCAGTATATACCGCGTTAATCCTGGTTATCTTTCCGCGATAAAGATCGACGTCATATTCAAGCCAATCGTGACAGAACAGATCAGTGAAGAATAGCGCTTTCGATATCTCTTCCTCAAATGCCTTGCTGAGAAACTCATCAAGAATTGGCTGCTCGTATCTTGAGCTTCCGGTATAAAACCTAAACTGTGTTGCCTCTAAAATATCGCTACAGCCCATAGCGTGATATTGAAATCCTCTGACGGTTGATGTGTCAATCTGATTGTTCTCAACATCAAACTTGCGAAGCAACTGCTCAAAATCCTTTGTCTGATAAACAAGATGCGTTAAGATCGGTGGCACTAACAGGCCCATATCCACCATATCGTGGAATACTAACTCGTCGAACATGCCCATTGTTAGGCTCCAAACGGAGAATAGCGCCGATTATGGCGCTGTTATTAACTGACGGTGCTAACTATAAAAACTAGTTAGATTCGTATTCTGGAGGTGCCCAGAACCAAACCATTGTTCCTGGCTTGATCATATCTGGATTAAAGGCCGGATCTTTCTCTTTGTTCAGAGCAATGTTATCGGCAAGGGTCTTACCGCTGCCAGTTGAATAGCTCTCGGTGATTGATGTCATCGTTTCGCCAGCAACAACTGGATGCTGAACTGGAGTTGCGGCAGGAGCTACTTGAGCAAGCTTAGCAATCATTTTATCGGTGAATTCTGCTTCGCGGTTCAGACCAGCTTTGTCAAGCTGATCGGCGAGTTTGATGAGGTCTTTAATCATGAGGTTAGAATCTCCAAGAGACGGTTGATAAGTATCTCTGGAAGATTAGTAGAATTTGCCGTGAGGCAACAGATTATGCTAGTAGATCGATCTCCTCCACATAAAAGAACTTCAATCCGAGAAACGCTACAATCTTGAGAAGCTGTTTGTCGGAGTAAGTCTTAATCGGCCTTAGAAACTCAAGGTCTTGGGTCAGTCCAATACTAGTAATTCCCTTTGAAAGGGTGCTGTAAACGATATTTACTTTATTATTTCTGATATCGTGGTATCCGATATAGGAATCAAATCCCATAAAGTCCGAGCTACGGATATGAGATACTGTCTTCTCATCAGCTATCATAATCCCTGACTCTTCAAATGTAGTCGCAGCAACCGGAAAGCACTCAAAACTATCAAGATCGTCAAAGTCGGTTCGCATAATAAGATAAATCTTTGGTGTTGCCGTTGCCATCGAAACCTCGCCTTGCCTATAATCTAAGCACCGGATTGTCAGAGTCAAGCAGCATACTAAGAAATCTCAGTCGCCAAACCAATCCTGATCATCGCGTTGCTTGTTGGCGTCCTGTTCCGAGGCAAGCCACGCCTCATACTGCCGATTAATCTCGGCTTCTTCGTCGGACTGATCGGCTGTCATTTTATTCCGGCGTTCGGCCTGCTGCTAATATCGCGGCGCTTATAAGAGGTAAGAAATATGTCGTTCATCAAGGACATCGAGAAGTCTCCGCTGAGTAGCAAAAAGTTTCTAGCGTATTTTGTTGGGTCACTAACCATGAAGGCCGTGCTATGCTTTATGATACTTCATGCTGTAAGTCCGGCCATCATAATGTGGACAGTGACCTGTCTAGCAATAATAGAGACATCGTATATTGGAGGGCAGGCAGCGTTGGATGCCCTAGTTCGAGTTTCGCATATCAGAGGCATCGGACAGCAGCTTCCAACGGTCGAACCAGATAAAGAAGAACCAGAAGCTTAGCGGTTCTGCCTTGCTTGCCATTCAGCAAACATCTGATCGATGTCTTCTTCACTTGGATCGCTATCTTCTGGGGCACGGTCAGATTGCTCTTCTGGTGTTGATTCTCCGAATAGCTCGCTGAACTCATCGGCATCAACAATCTCGGTTGGAACAGAAGAATCCTCGAATTCTGGCTCTCCGCCGAATTCACCTTCTCCAATTTGAAGTTGATGCTGGGCCACCTTGCGAATTATGACATCGACAATGTCTGCCTCTTTTGTAAGACCGGCCCGATCAAGCTTTGCTGCGATGTCCATTAGATTGCGTATCATGCGATTACCTCTTCTGCTAATTCTACTCACTAATAGTAGAACTATGAATCCTAACTACACCAAACTTATCTCGATCCATAAAGCCGCCAATGATCAATCATTGCTTGCGGTATGGCAGCAACATCATCCAGTCAGGTATTCGGCTGATGAGATTGGACTAGAAACATGGAAAGCTGATGTGAAAGATGCTCTCGATATATCCGGAGAGCAGTCTTTGTCATCGCTGCTAAACGGTCAAATTAGCTGGGATACTGTCTCTGCTGCGAGGTCTTGGGGTGATATCTCCACTCTATTTCCCGGTGGTAATGACCTTCGCGAGAAATGGCAGGGCGCCAAGGAAAACAAGGGTCTTGGAGCATTTCTCGCTTGGTTCGATAAGAATCAGCCGAAAACGATAGCCGAAGCGGTAAAAGCTATTGAGACAAACACCGCAAAGCCAGCCAAAGTAAAACCAGCCATATCAATCCGACATGAGGAACAACACCCTGACTCCAACAACATTTCTAATCGGAACCCTAATAGTGATGATTCTTTTTATAAGTCGATCCTAGCTGGCGTTGGCGCTCCTGTTACCGATAATAACCTGAACTTCCTATACGGTTGGCGCCAAGCAGAGGGCGGTCATGCCGCGTTCAACCCATTTAATACGACGCAGAAAGCAACTGGCGCTACGGACTATAACTCGGTTGGTGTTAAGAACTATACATCAGAAGAGCAGGGAATAGCGGCTACAATCAAAACCCTAAAGAATGGGCGCTACGAAGCTATCCTAAGTTCATTGCGAGCTGATTCGGTTCCCGAAATAACAGCGGAAGCTTTAATCGCTTCGCCGTGGGGAACGGGCAAACTTGTTGCGACGGTGACATCAGGATATTCCAAGGGCATCAGCCCTAAGCCAAAACCTATTGCCCGAACTTCCTAGAGTTATAGGTAATCTTAACACCGGCGCAATACGCTAACTGTCCTGCCGTTGCGCTAAGCTCTACATTGATATAGTAGAATCTGGTCGAGTAATCAACGGTGTGCTCTGTGACCGGACCTGATGATGAGTCTTCGATCAGGGTTAGATTGCTCTTCGGCAGAATACTAATCATAGTATGAGGCGTTAAGCTTCCGTGATCTTGGTATGCCAAGGTTAGGGTAACGTCACAGGCACCAGTCGTAACATAGGAAATCAACTGAATTGAGTTGATCGTTGCGCCGTCGGGCACCCTGTCTGAGATGTTCTTGCGGAATGACAGAGTATCATTGGTAACGCCGAAATACGTTATGAAGTGAAGGAACCCTGTTGATGGCGCATTGGCAACGTCGAATGCTGAGGTAAAGTCAGATGGAGACATTGCGGCGATATAGTTTGCCCCAACATCAAGCTTAATCTGCTCTGTCGTCGTTACTGTGCCGGTAACCAGCCCAGAAAAGGTCATGTCGCCAGTAATAGCAATATCACCGGTTACCCCAACGTCTGAATCGAGCGTTAGAGTTCCGGTGCCATTGGTGACGACGATCTTATGATTGTCGGAATATCTATCGGTTGCCATAACCTTCTGGTTTTAAGTAGCAGAAATCAGAGTGGCGACATCAACAAATAGATTGGGGCTCATACTTCTGGCAATATAATCACTAGTGGAATAGTACCAAACATCCCAAGAGCCAATAACTGCCACGGTACAGATGCCGTCTACACCAGCAATCTTATATCGCTGGCCCGGACAAACCGGAATACCGTTGATCACGGGCCTCTTCGGCGGAGTGAAAAGACTAAGCGTGAAGACCATAAAGGCTATGAATATAACCAATATTGCGAAGACTGCGATAACCTCCATCACTTCTTCTCAACGTCAGACTTATTTGCCGCGTCGACCTCGGCTTGCTTCTCTGCCTTCTTCTCAAGAATCTTAACCCGACCACCGCACTTATCGGCCAGAGCTAGTATCTCATCGGGAGATAGTCCCTCAACGAAGAACGAGAAGAAGTTACGCTTCGGCTCGGTGTAAAGGTTCTTCTCAAGCTTCTCGATCATCTCGGTCATATTGGCGATCTCCATCTTATCACGGAGCAATCCCTGACAAGCTTTGGCTAGCTCAAGATCATCAGTCTCTTCGAGGACTGAACGAAACTCGTCAATCCGGCTAAACTTCCTCTTCGGCGGGGTCCAACCATGTGACATTGGTGCTGCTTTATCTGACATAGAAACCTCTTGGTTGATTGTTACTGAGACTAATTACTTCATCATCGCGGCGAATAAAGCCAACTCATTAAACATGATCCATTCTATAATCTGAGGTGCCCGATCCTCACAATGCTCCATAAACTCTTTCGGCTTGACATGTTTTCGATTATCGAGCCACTGAATGAAGAATATTATTGCTCTTGGATCACTCTCGTCATCCTTAGTTACTATTCGACATATATTATCAGTCCACCCAATAGCTGTTGGGATTTTAAAATCATAAATATTCTCATCGGTAGTATATGGGAAATAACCCAGAGTTAGTGTTACTCTCAAATTCTTTGATCTGAATATCTCAGAAAATAATGGTTTAGGTTCTGGTAGCGATTTAGTCACTTCGTAATGCGCCATTCGCCAGGCCAAACATATTTCACTTCATAGCCATAATGATCAACGGCATCGACAATCTGATCGATTAAATCTGGACCCGATGACTCTTCGAATGTAGCACGCTCCATCATCTGAGATAAATCAGAACCAGAGTAACCTTGCTGATGATTCATGTTGAGAATGTGACAGGCATACTGCGCTGCCTGAAACGAAGAGTGAGGACTGCTACAAGGCTTCGTCGTATCGACCTCAACGTTGCCAAACTTATCCGGCAAAGTCTTGATCGTCGAGTCAAAGATCCTCGTCTCGGACTCTTTGGTTTCCCGGTTGATGACGTACTTGATGATGTACTGTGGGTTAAACATTATGGATTCTCGGTGATGGTGACTTCAATACCGAATTCATCTTGTTCATTGTCATTCGAAAATACTACGCCAGTCACAACGCAATGAGCGGCTGTTGGATTCCAGCGATCACCGTGATTGAACTCAAACTTATCACCGATCCGCGGAACGCATGGAACCTTAACCCAGCCGACGTTGACCTTCTTTCCGGCTCGATTAATGAAATCGAGATCAACGCCGATCAAAGTGTCGGGCTGGTTATCTCGGTGATAATCAGCCAAGCCAATACGAATGGCGCGGTCCACGATTGACTCGATATTATCTTCAAGTGATGACATTAGAAGTCCCTCGTTGGGCCGTGAAGGCCGTCAAGTCGCCAAGCTGGAGCCTGGCTTTTAGTGAATGTAATGCGATAAGCGCCGCTCTGGTAAATGACAGTCCCAGTTTCCTGGTTGATATCTACAACGTCTGATTGGTTTACCGTGAGATATGCCTCATCATCCTCATCATCCTCTTCAATGGGATAGCCATCCTCATCAACCCCGGTATCTGATTGCTTCGGCTTTACCATGAGATAAATATACATCGTGGTGATCTCCAACGGATTGCCGCGATGCTTTCTGGCCCGCTTCTGGATCGGGACATCCCTACCATTGAGGCTTGCCGTGATATCGTAATTCTCTCGAACCCGGAATGCCTCGGCCTTGATATTGAGGAACTTAACCGCGACATTGGCTGGCTCGCCAAAGCGGTTCATTTCTTCGATAAGACCCTGAAGCATATCGAAGTTGAAGTTCGCGAAGAACGAGGTAACGGTCAACACCGACATGGAATGATCCTGATTCTTCAGGACATCGGCGGTATATTCCTTGATGAATTCAAGATCCAACCCGTCATACTCGAAGTTGTAATAAAGCCTGCCGGGACGATTCCGAAGAGCGTTAGTCAGGAGCCCCACGTCATTTACGATGACGGCAAATAGGCAAGTCGAAGGATAGACTCCATCAAGCAGAGTCAGAACCATATCCTGGTTCTCCTTCTTGTGGTAGACCTTCTCAAATTCATCGAAGATGATGACTGATGGTCCGAGATTTGCGATGATATTCTTGAAGTCGGTATCGCAGAATGGATAGTTAACAAGAATGGTTGGCAGATTCAAACCAATCGCAATCTGCTTTGCTAGTAGCGTTTTACCTCCGCCCTTTTCGCCAGTTAGAAGCATACCAGTCGAGCGATTATTCTGGCGGCGCTCATTGTAAGTCTGGATTACTCTCGCCGCGTTGGAATTGGTCGCGCCATAAAGCTTGGTCGGAAGCTCGAAAGCCTGGGTTTCTTCGAAGTAGTATTGACCCGACTTATCATCGAAGTTGATATTGTAATTGCCTGGAGGAAGGTTATGGTAGGTCTGAAGTCGGTCATCCGTTGACATCGTGTAACGGTCGCCATTCTTAACGTAGATTTGAGCCAAAGTGGGCCTCTGTTGTTTATAGGTTGCGTTGGTCGGCCATCCGACCCATTCCATAATCTAAGCACCGCGTATCAGGAGTCAAGGCCCGTGATAAGATCCTGCATGAAATCTATCTGGTGCGATTAATGCCGAAGACCGACGAGGAATAGCGGGCCAAAGCCTAGCTTAACAATCGGGCCATCCCAATAAAGCCACTTCAAGCCCCAAACCCAGCTTGATCGTTTGATCATAAACTGGATTGATAGCTCTGTCGTTCCGTCGCCACCGGCATCAAAGTCAATGCCGAAATAGCCCGCCATCTTATCCGATGGCCTGATGAGAGATACTTCCATTATGGTTTGCCTCGATAAAGTGAGTTGTATATTGTGTTGATCAGGTTCTCTTGACAGTCCGAGACTTCCTCAACAATCTTGTCTAGTTCGAGTATGACGTTAAGCTTGACCATCTCAAAGTGCTGGTTAGGGAACTTCAACGAGAACTGAGCAAGCCGGTTGTGGTAACCGGTGAAATCGCTAAACTTATCCGGACCTCGCTTGCCGTAAAGCTGCTCATCGGTGGCATTCCGGCGACCACCGGGAATATCGTTCATAGCATATTCGCCGCACCAATTATCGTCGCATTCTGTCACATATAGCCCATCGACAATCTCTTTGTAGCAATTAAACGATGGACTGACCCTTGACGGCATTAAAAAGACAATACCATTGTCCTTGGCTAGTTTATTAAGCTTTGCTGCCAGGGTATGATTGGCGAATAGGTAAGCGGCATATTCTTTGGCTTGGTCTTCAGTTTTCATCGGAGAGGAAAGCACCAATCCATTAGAGTCGACAACTTCATAGCTAACAACCTCTCGCACAACATAGTTCATTTCAAATCCTTCATCGCGTCGAACACGATTGCCTTAATCTCTTTTGCCGTTAAAACCAGCCCGCCATTCTGGAGCAACCAATCCTGAATTGGTGCTGGCAGAATCTTTGTCTTTGCCAAAAGCATTGGCTCAGCAACCGTAACCCAAGGTCTGTCCCATTCTTTAGCGGCAAATAGCCTGGCAAGTCTCCGCTTATCATAAGCTTCGAGCCAAGCTAACGTCTTGCCTCTGTCACCTTCAAGCTTTGACTGAATCTGGTATGATGAGGTTGCAATCCAAGCCGTTGTTGCTTGCGAATTGAAGTTGATCTTGAATATCTCGGCCGTCTTTTTCTTTTGCTTGTAATAGCAGCTAATCGAGATCAGCGAATACTTAGCATATTCAACATTTGACGTGAGACTAAACTCTCCATCATCAAACAGTACACTGTCGAAAATGATGCTAGCAACGACCTTCTTTTGTCCGATGAAGCCGCTCATCAGTTCACCATATCGAAGCGTTCAACGTCAATAAACTCTCCGCGATTATGAAGCGTCATTACGTGGTGTTTGTCCTGTAGCATCTCAACCTCTGTCCATAATGACCCTGCTAGGGTTGGCTGATCCAAAGCAAAACCGCAAGCCGAATCAGATGTCTCGAATACTGCTAGGTTCTCTGCGCCTTCCTCATAGCAGATTCGGCGCGATACAACATAGACTATCATTCTTTATCTCCATAATATCTACCGTCAAGAATCTCAGGATGGAACAGGACAAACTCAAAGCTATCAGGGTAGTCGTTCACCAAGAAGTTGATCATATCCTCTCTATCTGCCTGCCTCGGCCCTTTCGGATAATAATGGACAAATCCATTTCTGTTACGTGTAACTTGCCACTGGACTTTATAATCTACGATAAGACAACAGAACTCGACGCCATCACTCCAGCGAACCACGGCTAACTTGCCGGACGGATTGCCGGATATGGCGTGGAACTCTCGAATTAGAACCGTTGTCGGACCCTCTGTCTTATCGGTTACAACATCCTTCTCGTCGAGAATGACGACATCAGCTTCCGTCAAAGTACTCTCCTTGAAAGAGTTCGGGATGGAACAAAAGCCACGTCGCGTCTTCGGGATAATGGATCATCATCTTGTCTAGAAAGTCTTCAAGAGATAGAGCCAGATTGCCGTTGATCCAGTAATAGACATGGCCTTTACCATAGGTTTCCCAGAGTATTTCCCTATGATTGTCGGATACTCTGGCGGCAATGATGTGGTATCCCCTATCGACCATCACTATTCCCGGTGCCTGATCACCAAACTTACCATACTGCTCGGTCGTAACAAAGCGAGCCTCAACCATTGTATTCTCCGTCAAAGACTTCTGGATGCCAAAGGAACCACTCAAAGTCTTCTGGGTATTTGGAGAGCAAAGCATCTAGGAATTCGCTGTGACTCATAGCATTATTTGCGGGCATAGCTCGCGATACAAAGAATAACTTGGTTTGACCTCGGTTATAGCGAGGATAACAATACCAAACGGATCTATCGTCTATACTTGGTCCAGTCCTCCAAATACAAAGATCGTGCTCTGCATCTTCGGGATAGATAAGGAGTTTGTCTTTATCATCTCTTCCGAGATACCACGAAGACAGTATAGCCTCAACCATTGTATTTTCCTTCGAGCAATTCAGGATGCCACAACAACCATTCAAAATCATCGGGATAGTGTGTCTTGAGTAGATCGAGAAACTCTGGAATCTTTGGTCGAGGTTCAACTGGTCTGCCGTTGATCATGATGTGCTGACCATCGAAGTATGCCTTACTTAGATGCCAGTTAACTTCAACTCCACGTCCGGAGCTAGCAGCACTCATTGTCGGATTGGCGGTGTAGTCATTGGCGATGATGACGATCACGCCGTTACTTGGCGAACTATAACCGTACCATTCTGATAAACTCATCTTGCGGACGGTGCGCTTTTCACTCTTCACTGTATCTGCCATTGAATATCTCGGGGTGATAGAGAAAGAATAGGAAGTCATCTGGATAATTATCCCGAACGAAGTCTATGAATGACTCTTTCGTTGCTGGTGAACTATCAACATAGTAGCTGTTATTGCTGTCCTTAGCGGCGTTGATTTCATATCTTGTGCGGGATTTATCAGTCCTACAGAGATAACAGGATCCACTTGAAACCGACATTATCAGGTCGCTGATGCCGTCATGGTCGCAGTATTCTTTGTATCCCATGATCATTGGGCGAGGAATCGTCATATAATTCTCGGCCCGTTTGGTCTTGGAGCCGGTGGACGATCTTCCTTCTTTTCCTCTACCGCCCGCTGAAACACGAAGTAGTTATCGCCGTCAGCTTGATAAACGCTGACAAGCTGATAACCGGATTGGAGCAGTGCAATAGCTGCTTCTGACTCTTCTATAATTGGAAAGCAGACACAACGAGAATTTAATCTAACCGTTGCTATCTCATATTTCGTCATTAGTCTCTCCGTGATATTCGCAATCGAGTAGTTCGGGATGCCAGAGGATTGCATTGAAGTCTTCCGGCCATGTCTCTTTTAGCAGATCTAGAAACTCTTCTCTGCTGATAGTGCCGGATTCACCAAAGAAGAATCTGCCGTCCGGATCAATCTCCCACTCTGTTCGAGATTTGTTATTGCTGCGCTCTCGGCATATGAAATTCATATTCCCGCCGTGCCAAAGCACAACAGATATCGCGTTCTTTGGTAGCGAAGTGCGAGAATCGTAACGCTCCGTCACAAATATCGGCGTTATTCCATTGGTCGTCATTCGGCCTCCAACCTAAATCTACGGAGCGGAGAATCCGCTCCAACCTAAATCTACGGAGCGGATTCTCCGCTCCAACCTAAAGCTAAGCACCGCTATATCGGAGTCAAGCCCTTTCTTATGGCGGCTTATCGGTCCCATCTGCCGTCGAGAACCTCGGGATGAAACAGAATCCAGGTCATATCGTCTGGATATTCCTCGGTAAGCCGCGATATAAATGCATCTCGTTTGTGCGATTTGCCCATAACGTAATAATCGGAGCCAATGCGATTGAAGTACAAGGACCAGCTATTCTGAACGCTGGCTTCGAATGTGCCAAAGCCATACGGATTGAACAGGACGACAGGTCCTAGCTCATCGACATAAAGGTAAATCTCGTTAAGCACCTTGAAGTCATAGCGACCATTGATTATGTGGAATCGGTTAATCAAGATTAATTCTGCCGCTAAACACTTCTGGGTGCCATAAAAGCCATTCAAGGTCTGCCGGATAATTGGCCTCAAGATAAGTTACGAATTCACCAGGTGTCATTTTGCTTGATGATCCAAAACAGAACATCGGACCATCAAGATTAATATGCCAAATGTTGCCGACTTTAGCGTTACCTACACTAAGCCTTGTTAGCCATTTGCTCTTGGCATCAGATATGAAGATCCTATCATTGTTCTCCGCAACCAGAACACATAACTCGTACCAGTATATCGGCGCTTTGCTTATGTAGACTTCAACCATTATATCGCCCTTCGAGAATCTCTGGGTGAAATAGGATCAATTCGAAATCATCTGGATAGTGCTCCTTTATTAGATCGAGGCATTGTTCCTTTGGAAGCCACCGCTCTTGGAACTGGCTGTTTGGACTTGTGGTATTAAAATACCACAATACCTCGTCAGAATCAAGTATGGTTCGGCAGACGACAGAATAGGCTCCAGGTAGTTCCGGTATGGTTGATATAATCTCTCCATTACCAAGGCCTTCCATATAGTACTTAAATGGTACAACTATGATATCGGTGCTAGCTGCCATCGTATCGCCCATCATAGATCTCCGGATGAAATAGCAACCACATCAGGTCTTCGGGCCAGTCTTGCTCAAGGCAAGCGAATAGGTCATCCGGCGTTGACTTCTTGCCATCAACGAAATACAGGACATCACGACTTGAGATTCTTGACGAGATCTGCCAGTTTCTCTTTATCTGGTCTTGTCGGCAAACGAACCATACTTCGTCATGATCATCCGTATCAACCACAACAACGAGCCCCATGTCATCCATGTGATTTGCTTCGCTTGTTACGATAATCCCATCGCGGATCTTAAACATCTGGGCTATACTCCACACTATAAAGCTCTGGATGGAATAGAAACCACTCCAGATCATCTGGCCAAGCCGCTTCAAGGTAATCGAAGAACTCTTCTCGGGTCACGTCTCGACATTGCCTAGCTATTGGATACTGCCCGATAGCATAATAAACTCCAGACCTCTCGAATGTTATCTGGTAATAATGAGCAAAGCTATCATCTTGAATTGCCTGATAGCGAGCGACGAAGATATACCCCATTAAAGAATGGACTACGCAGATCTTGTTGAACTCATTACCTGTGACGGCGAACCCTCCACCTTTATATTCCTGAACGATCGGTACCATCTAAAGTTCCTCGCTTTCTGCCATCATTCGTTTGGCATCAATATCACGTAACTCTCGGATTCTGGTGCGATAAGGTCCGCTACCAGTTCGAATGAACTCTCGCTCTTCGAGGCTCATATCATACCAAACTTCATCAGCGACATCAAGCAGCCCATCTTCT